>Ga0163150_10005435_pt1 | contig 16287 bp, 19 predicted proteins | sample OliLakLV19P2IB_FD_148628 | JGI IMG/M metagenome (GOLD analysis project Ga0163150, IMG submission 148628) | Freshwater microbial mat bacterial communities from Lake Vanda, McMurdo Dry Valleys, Antarctica - Oligotrophic Lake LV.19.P2.IB | ecosystem: Environmental > Aquatic > Freshwater > Lake >...
AATACGGACATCCTGATGAATACGCCCTTGAAGTCCTGACGACCCTTCTCGGCGGAGGCATGAGCAGTAGACTCTTTGCAGAAGTACGGGAAAAGCGCGGTCTTGCATACTCCGTACATGCCTGGACGGACAAGTATCCGGATGTGGGAGCGATCGTTATTCAGGCGGGCGTAGAGCATGCAAAGCTCGCAAAGGCCACGACGACCATTCTTGCAGAGCTCAAGAAGCTCAGGCGCAGCGAAATAGCTGTGGCCGAACTCATAAAAGCGAAGGCATATCTCAAGGGGACGCTCACGCTTTCTTTGGAAACCTCCGATCGTGTGGCTGAACATGCTGCCACGTCGGTTATCAATATGGGGAAGATCCGCACGCTGGAAGAAGATATTGCGTCGATCGATGCCGTGACGATACAAGACGTGCACCGGGTTGCGCGCGACCTCTTCCGCTCCGAGCGCCTCAATGCTGCTGTAATAGGCCCTCACTCGGAAGGAAAGACACTGCACTCTCTCCTAAAGATCTAGACCTCAGCGCACGCCTTCATCAAAGAGGATCTCGCGTTTTCTCTCAATGCCCCCGCGGTTATAGCCGCGCATACTGCCGTCAGATGCGATGACCCTGTGGCAAGGGATGCTTTCATCATAATTAGTGCGCATGACGGCGCCGACAGCTCGCGCTGCATTCTGATTGCCGGCTTTCGTAGCTACTTGTTTGTACGTCATGGTCTTCCCATTCGGAATCTTTCGTACGATATCGCGCACTTTGTCGGAAAATGACCTCATAGTCCCAATGTACCATTTGCGTCCTGGGCTGGCATTTTCTTCGCAAACGCGAGCATTTTCTTGCCCACTACTTCTCGATATTTGCAGTAATCGCACTCTGGAGATGGCTCCGGCAGCGCGTCACTATCGAGACACGCCTTCAATTCGTGCAGGACGCCCTCGACCCACGACGAATCTCCTTTATACGGCACGAGAGTGAGCTCAAACTCAAGCTTGCCGTCAAAAGCCGCTGCGTCTTTTGATGCATTTGCGTATACCCAGTAGCCGGTATCTGAGACTGTAAATCCGTTTTGACGGAGCAACCACTGATATATTTCTATCTGCCTCTTGTATCCTATGTGCCAGTCTTCATCGAGCGATTCAATCTTAGAGTCCTTGCTTGTCGCTTTGTAATCCACGACGATGAGCTCGCCTTTGGGGGTGACCCAAATGTCGTCTACGCCTCCGCATACGGTGAGTCCCGTGGAATGCTTGCATACAACGCCGCCTCGAAGCGCGTCGCGCCACTCGTCCATTTTTTCGTGTTCAAACGGCAGCGCATCCAGCCCATACGCTGCCATCAGAGGATGTGGAGTCCGAGCCGCGCGATGTGCATCGAATTCCTTCTTGAGTAGAGCGTCCACGGCGCTGTTGAGGTTGAATGGAAATCCGGGAGGACGCGCCGTGCCGAGCTTGTTGTCGATATAGAAACAGCGTGAGCACTCCATAAAGAGGCTTATTTTGGAGCGAGAGAGTCGCCATCTCGGACCTCCGTAATTCCAATCCGGTTTTCTGTCTGGCTTGTAGAAACCACTCATGGAGAATGAGTATACCAGGAATGCCTACGGATGAATGTGTGACTGATCGTGCGCATCTGCGATATGTGCCTCAAACCAGTGCTTAAATCGATTTTCTATGTACCACATGCCAGTAAAAAGAATGAGTATGAGTATGGTCGCAAATATGGAAAGTGAGTACAGTCCGAAGCCGACGCTCATGCCGATAGCAGCTGTCATCCAGAGGCCTGCAGCAGTCGTGACGCCATGAAGAGAGTCGCCCTTGAATACGATGAGACCTCCGCCGAGAAATCCGATGCCTGTAATGATGGCACCAGCGAGGAAGACCGGTTGTATCGCAGCGACAGCCAAAAACGCCGTGTTGACGTAGTTACCAATGATTATGAAAAGTGCAGCACCCAAGGCGACAAGCCCGAATGTGCGCGTCCCCGCGTACTGTTTGGCAAGTATCGCTCTTTCAGTACCGATAATCCCACCGAGAAGCACCGCGAGGAGCAGTTTGCCGTACATGACTGACGTCGGGTCTATGAAGGATTCAACGAGTGGCATGACGGAAGTATAACTCTAAATCGCGCAGAGTCTTTGAGCCTCGTCGAGCACCTGGGGAATCTTCGCGGGCGCAATACCGTGACTTCGGAGCATGTGCTCGGTCTGTACCGCTCGACAGAGGACGATCTTTTTATCGAGAAACCTCCGCTTCTCGCTATCCGTAAGCGACGTGAGGCAGGTGAGGGGATGTACTTTTGCTTCTTCTATCATGGTCATGAGTCCCCTACTTCGAGGATAATCCCAACCAAGGAGCGTGAGGTTAGAGCAACGTGCGTACCGGATAGCATTACTGGTGAATTCGGTATTCGTCACAAGCCATCCTTCATCCACGCGCGAGGATGCTATCGGCGCTTGTCGAAGATCCTCATAGCGCGCATGGACATAGAGCGCATCGCGTATGTCCGTTTTACTCCCTGGTTCATTGTGGAATTTTGCCTCGATACCGACGCGTTTTCCGTTCTTTTCCGCAAGAACATCTACCTCGTGCGGAGCACATCGTCCCGTAAGCATCATGTCGGTTCGTACGCTCCACCCATGTGCTCTGAGTACTTCAGCAAGAAATTGCTCGAACGGAAAGCCGGAAGGGCCCAGAGCGTAGATGGCACGCTTCGTAGAATATCGTGCAGCGACCGACATGGTGTCCTCATGCTTCAAGAGGTCGAATGCGATGCGATATATCTCCTCTGTAGTCATGAGCGGCCGTAATTGATGCGTGATCTGAGCGAGTATTCGAGCTCGCATGGTAGTCGACGCGCCGGCGTACATGAGCGAGGTTTCCAACTTTGCCGGATCGAAGCGCTCGCGCTCCCCATCGGCCTTCAATATCAAGAGGTGCGACATATCATCTCGTGTAGCTGACCGCGGGTGTTACCGCTATGCGCAAAGGAGCATCGTCCAAAGACGCAATGAATTGTGTGCCGACCGATGGTGCGAAGACAACCGCACGAAATGGTCGAGGTGTGTCTTCTGTAATGCATTCAATATTGGGTTCATCCCACGTCTGGAACTTCAAAAGGAAGACACCAGGATCGATCTGCTCTGTACGCATAGAAAGCTGTTTGCAACTGCGCGGCACCATGACCATCCCGGAAAGATGATGCTCTCCGACTTTCAAACTATCCCGTACGAGAACCACTCTTGTGTCACCGAGTGATTGTTGATAGATGGCGTTGCCGGCCACCAAAAAGACCGCATACGATACAGCGCAGGAAACGACAAAGAACCAGACGAGTCGTCGAGTTAAATCGAGCATTCACATCATTGTACCTGGCGTCACGACTCATGTGTGTCGCTATGCACAGAGGTCATACAATGACGCCACCTCCGTAGCATCGATCGCCTGAATAGAAGACAGCAGACTGTCCACTCGATATGACATGCGGCTGCTCAAATATGACCTCGAATGCATCACCCGCTTTTCGCAGTGAGCATTGCACTGTCTTTTCCCGGTACCGCGTCTGTACCTCGATTTTATTATCAGGGGTGGGCTCTTGGAGCCACATGACGTCCGTGACTCGCATTTGTTTTTTTGCCGCATCGTACACGCGCGTGGACACGGTCAATGTATTGCTCTTCGCATCTATAGCTATCACGTACTGAGACTGAGAAGTATCCGATGTAGAGGAAATACGCAGCCCATGTCTCTGCCCTATCGTATACAGTGGCGCACCGTCATGCGCACCAATAACCGCGCCACTGGAATCGATAACATTCCCGGGAGTGACTTGCATATATCGGGACAAAAAGTCACGCATTGAGACGTCCCCGACGAAGCAAAGCCCCTGACTGTCATGCTTGTTCGCCACTGAGAGAGAAAAGTCTGATGCAAGCTGTCGTACGTGCGCTTTCGTAAGACCCCCTACGGGAAATAAGGAGCGAGCGAGATTGCTGTTACCCATGCGATACAGGAAATACGACTGATCCTTCATACCGTCTGTGCCTCTCAAAAGTCGATACTCGCCATCCTTGTGCTCGACTCGCGCATAGTGGCCTGTCGCTATCTTTTGTGCCCCCTCAGCTAAAGCCCACTCTGTAAATACGCCGAATTTAATTTTTTCATTGCAGAGCACGTCGGGGTTCGGTGTGCTGCCCTTTTCATAGACTGCGATCATCTCTTTCACAACATTTTTTTCATACGCGTTGGAAAGGTCTACCTCGCGAAATGGTATATCGAGCGTAACGGCAACTCTCATTGCATCGAGCCGATCCTTCTCCCATGTGCATTCCAAAAATGTCGGTTGCCAAATCTTTATGAACACACCCACAACATCGAAACCCTCGCTCTTGAGAAGCGCCGCGGACACGGCGGAATCTACGCCACCGGACAGTCCCACATACACCTTTTCGGACATGGCAGCACACTAACAGAAACTACCCTGCACTAGTAGTACCGTATTTTATTCGCGACATGGCACGAATATGTTTTGCAAAAATGAGTGACACCTCGATAATCAGCCATGAAGAACAGGAAATCCGTTTTTGGCGGTGTTGCAGAGGCTCTCAGAGAATCCATCGATGGACTGCCTATCGGTGTGGGCGGTAGTCCCTTGTTCACATAGGTATTGTAGGGTGAATCAGTGGTGAGATCCTTCATAGTGAGCTGAAATGTTCCCTTGCCTATAGTGTAGAGGAACGTGACATCTACTTGGAGCGCCATGCCTTTGTTGATCCTATTCCACAGGACGCTCGATATCTTCTTCCTGTCCTCGGAATTGCGCGCTTCTCTCTCTATGATGGATGCCATCGTGACTATCTCCTCGAGAGTGCGGCTCGAAGATGCGATCTCGTTCTCGAGCTCCGCGATGTGGATGTCAAAATTCTGGCGCAGTGTCTGGATCACCGTGTCTTCGGTCGCATTCGGAAGAAAGAAATATGTATCCGGGAAAAGATAGCCTTCCTGCGGCTGTGCCTGCGCGAGGAAGTTGACCGGATCGAAGCGCTGAAGACGAGAGCTGAAAATGCTCGACATTTCCTTGGTCGTCGCACCCTCCGGCACGCGGATGCGCATAGGCTCGAGCCCGAACGCACCGATCGATATCGCGCGGGCGATACTGAAAACGTCCCTCGGCTCTTTGAAGAGATAGTCTCCCGCTCGCACATTGCGCTCCGTGCCGAGAAACATGATGAGTAGCTTGAACGCGAGCGGCGAACGCACCACTTCTTGCTCCTTCAGACTTTCTGCGACATCGGTCACGGTCATGCCGCTCGGCACGGATACGAGCTGACCGATAGGAAAGTTACCTGGAGGCTGTATCCATGACATGTACACATATGTCGCGAGTGCTCCTCCGATGAGAAAGATGAGGATAGTGCGACGATTCGTATGGAGACGCCACTTTTCAGATAGATTCGTTTGCCACCTATCAAGTGCGGCAAATATACGCTCCGGAAGTGTTTCGAAAGGGAGCATGCTTATTTAGGAAGATTGGAAGGTGCTGGGGATTTTGTAGAAGGAATTCTGCGTAGACCAGGCACCTGTACCGTAGCGCTCGGCGGATGCCAGAGTGTCGCCAGAGTCTCGTTGGTAAGGATGTTGGTGGGAATGATCCAGGGGCTGTGAAAGAAAGACCGTCGACGGAACGCATCGATGGCTCTTTTGGCTTGATTGTTGAATCTCCAGTCCGCGACATCTTGCCAGGGGTAGTCGAAGTCGCAACTCCACCTTACCGGACGCAGATGAGACATGTAGTTGGGGTTGCCCATGGGCTTCCACAACCAGCGCATGCCGGTATAGGTCGGTCCGTGAAGATGACCATTGCCCGATATATAGATACCGCGCCCCCCAAACTCGAAAGGATATTTGCCGAGATGCCTTTCCATCGTGCGCATCTGCTCGGTCTGCTTCCACGTGGCACGCGGCTGTGGCGGTCGTCCTGGAGTCTCTTCTTCGCCAAGCTCATGGAGTACCTGGTCTACCGTACTGCCGCTGATGACGGCTGCTATTGTGCGGACTTTTTCTACTTCCTCTTGGACGGCATCTATCCAATCGTGGTCCTGGTCGTGTGTAAAGAGGATGCCCTGCTTGCCGCACTTGCGAATAACGAGCTGCACCCATATTTGCTCATGAGGCTCGATGTTGCCCATGAATTCGAGGACTGTCGCGAGCGGATCGATCTTGAATTCCTCCTTTGGGTCTTTGTCGAGCTCAAAATCGATATATGATCTCGGCTGATACGCATTTATCGCTGGCGATGACGGCGAAACCCCGTGATATGCCTCGAGACGCCATTCAGCGGCGAAAGCAGCATGTACTTTGGGGTCAAAATTGAATTTCGAGGCGTAGTCTTCGACCTCATGGAGCTCGACTTCAGGATACTGGCCATAGATCGCTGCTTCCACCTCACTCTTATAGTTCTTCCAGCACCACACATAGAAATGTATCTCACCGCCGAAGCTCGCTATCTCGAATGAAAAGAAGGGACGCACCTGCCCTTTCCAGCCTCTATGAATGAACGTGGTCTCGCCAGAAGAGATGGCGAACAAACTAAACGCGATCTCCATGGCACGCGGCGACTTGTTTATCTCGCGAGGCACCTTCATTTCCAGAAGGATGGGGTTGCGTCCTGATAGATAGAGCGATTGTATATACCAGATCCAGACTCGCCAGGCACCTATGATAAGAATGACGGGGAGCCATAGGGGAGACGTGCCGATGAGCCAATTAAAAGTGTACAGCGGAAGATGCGGCACCAGATGCATGAGCCACAAATATTCGCCTACGAAAACAGCAGAATAGAAAAGCCCACGTGATATTCCCCACCCGCCTATCCAGTCGGTCCAACTATTCGGATCAAAGATCTTTAGCCCGTCCGTGTACGTGACGAAGAACTTTGAAATGGGACCGCCACTATGGCTCGACATGTTGAAAGTATATCATCGCCAATGCTGATTTTATGAGAAAAGCCCGGCACATACATGTGCCGGGCCTTAATAAATCTTTTTATTTAGAAAGTCCGTAACGACCGTCAGAGAGTCGCATAAACATATTGTTCTGAAGATTCACTGAGATCGTCGCGTCCTTTACGTAACGCTCTCTTTTCACACGATCTACTATCTCCTCGCGCGTGAGAGGACCTTCACGCTCGATTATCCCTCGGATGACATCGCGCACAACTCCCGGCTCGTATCCCCATTCTTTGAGGGCATAGAGTCCGCGTCCCACGAGAACGAACCGACTATCTTTTATGAGCTCATTGTGTGTCGTAGCAGGATGCGTTTCGCGCCCGAAAAGCGTCTCGATACCTTTTGCGACCTCTGTGAAATGCATGGGTGATCCGTGACGCTTGAGCGTGAGATATGCAAAGTCACGGGTATTCTTGATGCGTACGTGTGGAGACTCCATTCTTCCCCACTCGCCGAGTGGATTGCGGCCTATGCGCTTCGATATGAGAAGCCAGCGTGAGAGCACTTCATCCGGACGAGTCTTAACGCCCGCCTGCTTGAGATGCTTTGCGAACATCAGGAGGAACTCATCTTCTGCGGTAAGACGGTTGGATTCGAGGGATTCGTAGAGAGATGTGAGTGCATTTTCTACTTGCTCTGCGAGCTGTTCATCTATGTGCCAACGCGTCTTAAAATCTGCGTTCTCTCGACGGTCATCAAAATGATGCGCTACGGTTAGGAGGAAGATTATGTGGTTGTGGTCTGCATCGTTTTTCGCCACATGGGTGAGAAGTGTCTCTTGAGCGAGGATGCCGCCAAGCAGCGCGAACGCTTTCTTGAGATCCTCGAGCGATGGGGCGTGTTCGGTATACGCATCAGAGTCGCGCACGGTCACTATACCGTGATTTTCGATCTGACGGATACGCTCGCGCGTGATGCCATATTCTTGCCCGATAGCATCGAGCGTCCGTTGCTCTCCCTTGGGCGAGAGGCCGAAACGGTCGATAAGCACTCTACGAGAGCGGTCAGGAAGCTCCGAAAGGAGCTCTTTTGTTACGTTTTTGGGCGAAAAGCTGATCATGGTTTTTGAGTCGCTATTTGACTATTTCTGGAGCCGTGGCTTTGTTTTATCAAATATAGGCCAATACGTCAAGTACCTGCGCAATAGGCATTTATCCCCAGATAGCTTGTCCACACGAAAGTCCCACTCTGGCCGGTCTCGGCTGGCCGAGAGCAAAAAACGTGCGTGCTACTATCGCTCTATGGCCGTCACGAAACCTCCCGTACCCCCTCAGGACATCGAAATGGAGCGTGCTCTACTTGGTGCACTCCTCCTCAATCAGAGCGCCATATACGAAATCGCGGATCTCGTGGGTATAGATTCCTTTTACGTGGGTAAACACCGCACCGTGTTCGATGCCATGCTTACCCTCCATGGCAAAGGCGAGCCCATCGACGTTGTCACGGTGTCGAGCAAACTTAAAGAACGCAAGCAGCTCACCGACATCGGCGGTGCCTCATTTCTCTCCGAGCTCGCGGGTGCCGCCGCATCGCCAGGCAGCGCGCGCCATTACGCACAAGGAGTGCAGACCAAATTCGTCCTTCGTTCGCTGATCGACGCAGCTGCAAAGATCGGCGAGCTCGGCTTTCAGGAGGATCGCGACATCGAACAAATCCTCGACGAGGCGCAATCGGCAGTTTTCCAGGTATCCAACTCCCCGATGCTCCAGAGTTTTACGTCGATTAAGGATGAGCTCGCAGAAGCGTGGGAACGTCTTGAATCTTTGCAAAAAAATCAGGGCTCTATCCGTGGCGTACCGACGGGATTTCCCCAGCTCGACGGCATGCTTGCCGGTCTACAAAAATCCGATCTTATTATTCTTGCAGCCCGTCCTTCCATGGGTAAAACCTCACTCGCCCTCGATATTGCGCGGCAGACTGCCACAAAGCATAAGACGGCCGTCGGTATCTTTTCTCTCGAAATGAGCTCTCAGCAACTCGTCGACCGTATGCTTGCCGCCCAGGCCGGTGTGAATTCATGGAGACTGCGTACCGGCAAGATATCGCGCGACGACGAATACGACCGATTGCAGGATGGTATCGCAGCTCTCTCCGAGGCGCCTATCTATATCGATGATAAGCCAGGCATGACCGTACTCTCCATGCGTTCAGTCGCACGCCGATTGAAGATGGAGCGTGAGCTCGGTCTCGTGATAGTCGACTACCTACAGCTCATTACGCCAAGCAATTTCAAAGCCGGTGAATCTTTGGTGCAGCAGGTCACAGAAATATCCCGCTCTCTCAAGGCGATGGCACGCGAACTCGATGTCCCCGTGCTCGCACTCTCTCAGTTATCGCGCGCAGTGGAACAGCGCAGAGGTCGTCCGCGACTTTCAGACCTGCGCGATTCCGGCTCCATCGAACAAGACGCGGACGTCGTCATGTTCATTCACCGCGAGGATAAGATGAACAGCGACATGGGTGCGGAAAAGACCAACATCGCCGAGATCCTTATTGAAAAGCACCGCAACGGCCCTATCGGTAAAATAGATCTCCGTTTCGACGAGGAAAAAACGACCTTCCTCTCCATTGATAAGAGTGACTTCGGTGATTTCGTTCCCGAAGCGCACGTAAGTGGCGGCCTGTCCGGCCAGGGCGAATCGGGTCCATTCTAGTCACTGCGCTATACTGCGCGCATGGACCCTATCGAGAGGCTTTCCCGAATTTTTGAGCGCTTTCCCGGAATCGGACCGCGGCAAGCAGGAAGGTTTGTCGCATATCTTCTCCGTAGCTCCCCCGCGCTCAGGCGTGAACTCATAGATTCTATTCAACAGCTCGGCGGCTCCGTGCGGCAGTGCCAAGATTGCCAGCGATATCACGCGGGAAACGGAAAAGCATGCGGCATATGCTTGAATCCCCAGCGAGACCGATCGCAAATAGCAGTGGTCGCATCAGATACAGATCTCGCGGCACTCGAAAGGAGCGGTACGTTTCGCGGTCAATACTTCGTGCTTGGTGGGACCATTTCTCTGGCATCAGAGAATACGAGCGGACTCAGGATGGAAAAACTTCTCTCATCGCTTGCCTCTCGCTCGCAAAGCGGGCTCAAAGAAGTGATACTCGCATTCCCGGCAAACCCTGAAGGCGACGCAACGACGGTACGCATTCGCGAGGACCTGACCGTGCATGCACCCGAGGTACAGGTAACCGCGCTCGGCCGCGGTCTATCGACAGGTAGTGAGCTCGAATATGCAGATCCCGAGACCATAAAGAGCGCTCTCGATAGTCGCAGATAAGTGAGGCTCGTTTGAGCCTATTCGATTCCAGCGGCAGAAAGGAGAGGCACATGTATCCTCCCAACAGCCACGTAATTCAGTATCCATCTCACAAACAAAAAATGCCCCGCTTTCGCGGGGCATTTGATTTCTATTACGGGAGCGCAGTGATGCGTACCGTGGCGTATGGCTGACGATGACCTTTCTTCTTGGCATAGCGGCTCTTCTGGCGATAACGAAGGACGACGACTTTCTTATCGCGACCTGTTGCCACAAGCTCTGCAGCGACTTCCGCTCCTTTGATGTACGGAGCACCGACAGTCGTCTTGGAGCCGTCATCCGTGAGAAGTACTTTGTCGAAAGTGATCTTAGATCCAGCCTTGTCTTCGCCTATCGTTTCGATATCGAGGACGCTGTCTTGAGTGACAACGTATTGTTTGCCTCCCGTCTCTATAATTGCGATTTTAGCCATATGGTTGCTGTGGGCAGTACTATACACGATACGTGTCAAATGTGAAGTTCCCGTGACGAATTCTGGCTAGATCTCTGAGGCCAAAAGGGGTTTTTCCAGAAGTTGCGGCTCCAGATCGGCTGCCTCACCGGTAATGCGGAATACATCTTTGTCTATTTTGCCGAGCTCTTTGGATCCGGCGTTGAAATGGTTCACCGTCGTAGATAACGAGTTGCCCAGCTTCTTGTAGTAGTCCTCATAGGCCTTGAGATGTCGTGAAAGACTCTCGACATTCTTGGCGATATCCTTGGCTGTCTCTTCTATTTTGAATGCCTTGAAACCGTAGAGCACGGACTGCAGGTATGCGGCGAAAGTGGTCGGCGATACGATGATCACCTTCTTCTCGTTGTACGCATAGTCTATGAGGTTGCGCGTATTCACCTTTACCGCGCCCACCTCATTGATAAGCAGGTCGTAGTAGATAGCCTCAGCCGGAATATACATAAAGGCAAAAGGCAGAGTGCCATCCTTTACGCGGACGTATTTCGCACATTCATCTATTCGCATTTTGAGATCGTTCTTGAATTGTTTCTCAAGTTCCTCGCGCTGTGTGTCATCGATGGCGTTGACGAGACGCTGATAGTTATCGAGTGAGAATTTTGCATCGATCGGTATCACGCCCTCTTTGGTGACGATAACAGCGTCCACTGTCTCTCCTCCCGGGAATTCGTGCTGCATTTTGTATGAACCCGGGGGCAAAATGTTGCCGAGAATGAGCTCAAGCGATGCTTCACCGAGATTTCCGCGCTGTTTCTGGTGCTTGAGGACTTTTTCAAGATTCGCCAGCTGTTCGGCGATCGTCATAAAGCGAGTCGTCGCCTCGTTGGTCTTTGTCTGTTCCTTGGTGACATCCATGAGCTGTTCGGACATCTGCTTACTGATGGTGCTCATGAGCCTTTCAGCCTGCTCCGACTGAGTACGCATCCCCTCAAACATCCGCGTCGTCCCCTCACCCAGTTTTGCCTCCATAGTCCGAGACAGGTCTTGCAGCTGATTCTGCAGAAGCATCATGCTTTGTGGGTCTTGGCTCGGAGCAGATCTCCTGAGAAAGAAAAAAGCCACAAGACCCAGATTTGCTACTAAAAGAGCCACGATAAGCCATTCCATAAGGCCATTCTAACATGCGATATTTTTCTTCATTGACGGCACACGTGTCTCTGATAGTATCCGTGGTCGCGATCGGAAGAGCGCGGGCACTGCGCCCCATGCGTCCGAATTCGAAGGATTCCTATGGACCTGCCTGTGAGCCTTAAGCCACTCGTGATTCTCGCAGCAATGGCATTTGTGGGAGCGGTGCTCCTCCAGGGTCTCTTTTAGGACCATACGGTCTATGGAATGACTTACCGTCGGCATCTTGCCGGCGGTCTTTTTTTATATCCCCAGTCTCCCCCTTTCCTCTACGAATCTTCTGTACACTGAAAGCAGTGGGAGGTGGGTCATGATCGATTGGATAATCGCGATAACTGTCACGTTCTCCTTCGCTGATTCGACGCCACCGATGGCATTGGATCGCTACCTTGGCGACTATCGCTCTATACGCGTCTGCGAGGCTGGTTTTCAAGCAGCTGCGCTCACCGCTGCTCACGACATACGCGACAGGCGGATCGTCCCGCCTCAGGGAGCACTTCCGTATGCCGACATACACCTGAAATGCGTTCTTCGAGCGCAGGTATAAGAATGACCGTCGCGCAGAGCGCGACGGTCAGCCTTTTGCTATACTTTTCGGATGTTACTACATCAAATACGCGACGACCTCAAGAGCGCAATGAAGGCGCGAGACACGCTAAGCGTGGATACACTGCGTGGCACCATAGCGGCCTTTACCAACGAGCTTGTTTCGAAAGGCAAGAAACCGACGGAAGAAATAGCGGATGCTGATGCGATCACGGTACTCAAGCGCCTGGCGAAGCAGAGGCAAGACTCCATCGAACAATTCACTTCCGGGGGTCGCCCAGAGCTCGCAGAAAAGGAGGCGAAAGAACTCGCCCTGCTTAAATCGTATTTGCCAGAAAGTGCTAGTAAAGAAGAGATACGAAAGGTTGCCGAAGCGAAGAGGGCTGAACTTGGAGTAGACGCTGCGGGCATGGGCAAGCTCATGGGCGCAGTGATGAAAGAGTTCTCCGGACGCGCCGACGGCAACGATGTAAAGCAGGTAGTGCAGTCGCTCTTTACATAGGGGCATTAGCGCGGGCCCTTGACACTGGACAAATATCCGTGGTGTGATATAATTCAACGTAGTAGTCGCGTATTCCCTTCCACCCGAAGGAGACGTCGGATGATCAAAGAGACGCCGCGCGAGCAGTCATTCGTGCTCGCGAAAGAATCAGAGCTTGATGAAGCTCTGACGTATCTTTCCACTCATGCGCAGCATAAATCGATCCAGGTGGACCGCCAGATGCTTCGCGTGGTCTTCAATGCGGTCAACGCAGAAAGACTACCGGGCTCGAAGCTTAAGCTCTTGTCAGCGACCGTCGTGCGCAAGTACGTACCAGCAAAGCACAAGGGCAATGTGCGAATTATCGAGGCGTACACGAGCGGCATCATGAAAATGTTCAGCGTCCGATCGGTTTTTGCGAGAAATCGACGCAGTCCGCCGACAACCATCAATCCGGCGACCGTGCATCCCGAAGGGAAACACGGCCAATACCTGCTCTTGTGAAGAGTCGAGCGCGTATCAACACCAGTCCCCGCGAAATTCGCGGGGGCTTTTTTAATATCTTCGCGAATGCTTGAGAGAGAAGTATACAGAGAGACCTGCGGCACATGCTGCCAGTATGAATGCGATAGCAAGCGCATGCGGTAATGCAAAGAGCGATACCAGTACTACTGCAAGAAGACAGAGCGCGATGCGTCCGATCGACATGCCCATTTCCTTTAGTGCAGTGAACTCGTCGACGAACGTATGGTTATCAGCGGTCTGCTCAAAAGAATTGATATCTATGCCTCGTGAGGCTGAACGTGAGGCAGTGTGAAAGTAGGTGTCTACCAACACTGCTCCTATGAATCCCCCGACACCGAGTCGCATGAACCAACCCGAAGCCGCAACGACAGGTTGAATGTGTTCTGGCACCGTACGAATGGCGCCATCGAATATTTTCTTGGAGATGATCGTAAGTATAAATGTCAGTGACATGACGACTCCAAGAAGCGCATATGACCAATCCAGGAGCGTGAACACCACGACAGGCCACAAAAGGAGGAGCGCCGCAGCTTCAATGCCGCCGAAAAAGGAGCTCCAGAGGACAGATCGATACTCGGGAGCGAAGAGCTCGTGAAAAGACTGTCGGTATGTCCAGACAAAACTTTCGTGGGTATCGCGCATGTTCAATATTGGCAAAATCGAGAGAAGCGCTACTGCGGATGCGGCATAGAGAAGAATCACAGGCGAGAGGCCACCGGTCGTGAGGTAGAAGCCAGCACAGAGAGGTGCGAGGGCAATAAAGATCTCTACCCACTCACGCTTTGATCCCTTCTCTGTCTGAGCCGCTACTTCGTACGGAACCCAGTAGAGCGCTCTATAGAGGCCTGCGAAACATGCAAAGAGCCCTATGCCCCAACCGATGTTGCCAAGGTATCCGGAAAAGGCAGCGGCTAAAAGCGCAAAGCTTGCGGCGAGAGACAGAAGTGCGTATATCACTCCGCGTTTAAAGCCATGGCGAACTCGTCGAGCAGACAGGGGCGTGAGCAGGATCACCAATACCTGGGTAAGCGCATACGTAAGTGCCAAACTTATAAAAGCTCCCGCAACGGACCGAGTCTCTATGTAGTAGTACTGAAAAATAAAGACCCATGCAAAAAGATGTGCACCAGAAAGAGCCGTACGCAAAAGGAACCGATGCATGGCGCGATCCGATAGACCGATCAGACGACCCATATTAGGAATCTAGGCGCGGAGATGATGGGCGCGTAAGCGGCGCGAAGAGCGGCACCAGCGTCACGAGCGCATATCCGACCCAGACGTTCCAATTATGGAAAAGTGCCCAACCAGAAAATGGAACCGTAACGATCGAATCGAGAAGAATGACCATAAAGGTCCATGCGAGAGAGTACGGCAAGATATCTTTCCACGAGTGGAACCGGAGCGATCTACCGGCAATCGTCGCGACAGTAATGAGGACAATGAGCGCAGTCACGCGCGCAAGCAAGCCTTGAAAGCCGTAGAGAGCAAATATTGAGGACGTGAGGAACATGAGCGCATAGATGACAATGCCCCACCCGATAAAGGAACCGTATCGCATGCGTCTATTATTGCCCGAACGCACGAAAAGTGCGCTCCACACTGTGGATATGTTTATTGATTCTGCGTTTCCGTAGGATCGGAACTCATGAGTGATGCGGATGCCTCACCTTCTGTACGCGTGCCGGAGAATTTCTGTACATCTTCATTGAGTCTCTCTGATGCATCGATGTGCACCTCAGCTGTCTGAACAGCACGTATAGCTTCCTGGAACGTGCTGAAAGCACTTCCATAATCACCATCATTAAGTTTCTGCTCCGCGATCCCAATGGAAACCGCGGCGATATCTGCACTATCCTGCGCAGCTGCTGCGGTCGTCGTAGCTTCAGCCTTTGTCGCAGCGACTGCTTTCGCTCTTGCCGTGATCACGGCTTCGACAGCTATGTTCTTTTTATTGAGAGCCGCAGCGCGTATTTTCTTTCCGTCGCGTTTGGCGACGATAGTCGCTTCATTGGAAGTTCGGGATGCTTGCGCGGATTCGGCTTTTGCGATGACCGACGCAAGTATCGGCTGCAGTGCGGACTCGCTATCCGGCGTCGAGGAAAGTGCCACGAGTACCTCTGCGTGCCCTATGAGAGATGCCTCGAGGTCAGACTGTACGGCTGCGACAAGAGCTTCTTCATTCGCTTCAGTGAGCCTAAGGACATTCTCATCGAACGCGCGGACGGTGGTATTGATATGTGCCTTCAGTACGGCCTGCGCAACAGGAGTGAGTAAATCTATCACGACGAGAGCCTCGGCCTCCTCGAGCCTGCGAGATAGTTTCTCTGTGTTCCACGTCGCTTGAGAAGCATCTGAAATTGCGAGCGAGCCCTTGATGGATTCGTTGATATTGAGTTTTACGGCATAGAGCGCGTCACCCGGGAGTGCATTTTCTGCAGCATACGACGTGCCTACACCGACTACCAAAATGAGGGCGAGTGTCGCCGGTACAAAACGCGCGACCGGTGACTCTTTGGCAGAGAATTGTGCTGAGAACGACTCCACAAAATCGGCAAATCGCACAGAGAGCGGAGCTGAAACAGGATTCTCACTCATAAACAGCTGCATCTGATTGCGCATGACGATTCGCTCGTTCTCAGACAAGAGCGGTTGAGCTATGTCTTTGAATATATCTTTGAAATCTTTTTTCATATGTTCTTCATTTTGGCTCTGCATTCTTTCCCCCAGCTGAATTACGGTTCTTAAGTGACGGGGGGTCTCAAAAGAGGCTACAAATGTCGATGGATTAGGTGTCTTTGGATCGCCGAACTGCCGGTAACTTCCCCTATGGAATATA
>Ga0163150_10005438_pt1 | contig 16280 bp, 10 predicted proteins | sample OliLakLV19P2IB_FD_148628 | JGI IMG/M metagenome (GOLD analysis project Ga0163150, IMG submission 148628) | Freshwater microbial mat bacterial communities from Lake Vanda, McMurdo Dry Valleys, Antarctica - Oligotrophic Lake LV.19.P2.IB | ecosystem: Environmental > Aquatic > Freshwater > Lake >...
CGAATTCCACCGCCGGAAAGTGCGATGCCGACCACGGGAGCGTCCGCGGCTGTGCCGCTGCGCGAGCGGCGATCACGAATGGCGGACTGCTCCGCTTGGTGCAGCTCCGGCGGATAGTCAGGATTTCGGGGTGGCAATGCGGGAGTGGGCATGGTCGTGCAGGGGTAGGGGGCTGGCACTGGTGGGGAAAAACGTCGGCAGCTTAAAGCGCGCCGACGATCCTGGCGGAGTTGAGGGGTGGTTCGCGTCCGGCTCCGGGTTGAAAAACTGGCAGAAGAGGCCACGCGGGGGCGAGGCTTGATTTCGACGGTAGCGAAGCGTGCGGCAGGTTTTAGGGCTGGAACTTTGACGCTCTCTCGTGAACCTACGACACCCGGTTGCCTTGTCTTTGCGAGGAGCGCAGCGACGAAGCAATCCAGGCTTGCTGGATCGCCACGCCCTCGTTCCTCGGGCTCGCGATGACAATGCGGGTGAAATCTTCGGATTCGGCGCAATCTTGTCGGAGCGGCTTGGTCGACGTGGTGGCACAGGCATTCCTGCCTGTGTGGCTTGAGCACCGGGCCAGAGTCCAAGCCACAGACAGGAATGTCCGTGCCACCGCGGACTGACTTCACTTTCAATTACACCCTCACTTTCGAGGCGGCGCATTTCTAGTTTGCCCTTCGCAGAGCCGGACCGCTTAGTTCGCGACTCTTTTGCTCATGAAGCGCACCCATCATTGTGCCCAGCTCTCAGTGCCCGACCTAGACGCGACCGTGTCGCTCGCCGGGTGGGTCGATACGATCCGCGACCAAGGCGGCATCATCTTCGTCGACTTGCGCGATCGCCGCGGCGTCACGCAGATCAAGCTGGAGCCGCATGACGATGCGAAGCTCGCCGAGCAGCTGAAGCTGCTGAAGCCGGAGTCCGTCATTGGCGTGACGGGTAAAGTCGTCCGCCGTCCGGAAGGGACCGAGAACAAGAATCTGCCGACCGGCCAGCTTGAGGTCGTGGCCAGCGCCCTCGAGATTCACAATATCTCGGAGACGCCGCCGTTCCCGTTGGACGACGTTGGGGGAGACAAGGTGAACGAGGATCTTCGGCTCACCTACCGTTATCTCGATCTGCGGCGGCCGAAGATGCTGCGCAATCTTCAGATGCGGTATCGGGCCGCAAAATCGATCCGCGATTACTTCGACGCCCAGGATTTCATCGAGGTGGAAACGCCTGCTCTCTTTAAGAGCACGCCGGAAGGCGCGCGCGAATACCTCGTGCCGTCGCGCATTCACCCCGGCCAGTTCTACGCGCTTTCCCAGTCGCCGCAGCAGTTTAAGCAGATCCTGATGGTGGCGGGGGTGGAGCGTTATTTCCAAATCGCGCGGTGTTTCCGCGACGAAGATTTGCGCGCCGACCGGCAGATGGAATTTACGCAGGTGGACGTCGAGGCCTCGTTCGTCACCCGCGAAGACATTTATGCGCTATTCGAGGGCATGTTGAAGAAGGTGTGGAAGGACGTTCTGGGGGTCGACATTCCCACGCCATTCCGGCGCATGCCGTACGTTGATGCGATGAATGGCTACGGCGTCGACAAGCCCGACCTGCGCTTCGGTTTTGAGTTGGTGGACTTCTCGGACACGTTCAAGAATTCCGCATTCAAGGTCTTTCAGGCGACCGTGGCCGGTGGCGGCGTGATCAAGGCGGTCAACGCCAAGGGACTGGCGGACGTCACTCAAGGCGAGCTGAAGAACCTCGAGGAGATTGCAAAATCGCTGGGCGCAAAGGGGCTCGCGTTCATCAAAGTCGAAGCCGGCGAATGGAAATCCCCGATCGTCAAATTCTTCTCGGACGCGGAAAAGTCTGAGCTCACCAGCAAGTTGAAGATTGAGGATGGCGACATCGTCTTCTTCGCTGCGGCCCCTTGGGAAAAAGCGTGTGCCATTCTGGGTCGGATGCGGCTCGAGGCTTCGACGCTGTTGCAAAAGCGCGGCAAGTTGACAGTGCGTTCGGACGACTGGAAGTTTCTCTGGGTCATCGATTTTCCCTTGATGAGCTATGACGAAGCGGAGAACCGCTTTGTCGCGACGCATCATCCCTTCACCGCTCCGGTGTTGGAAGACGTGCCATTCCTCGATTCAAACCCGAAGGCGGTTCGCGGCCAGCACTATGATGTAGTCCTGAACGGCATGGAATTGGGTGGTGGCTCGATTCGAATCCACCAGCCAGCTCTGCAGAAGAAGGTCTTTGAGGAAGTGCTCAAGATCCCGGCTGACGTGGTGGAGAGCCGTTTCGGCTATATGTTGAAGGCGTTCACCTTTGGCGCTCCGCCTCACGGGGGCATTGCGTTTGGCCTGGATCGCGTCGCGGCGCTGCTCTGCGGCACGACGAGCATCCGCGACGTCATTGCGTTTCCGAAAACGCAGAAGGGTCAGGATCTCATGGCGCAGAGCCCGACGCCGGTGACCGAACGGCAACTCAAGGAGCTGCACATTGCGACGGTGATCCCGGAGTGATCAATTGATCCCCAAAAACGCAGTTGAACCACTGATCTTCACTGATGACCACTGATGCAATCGGGGTTGTGCGATGGATGCCGTTCACCCCGGCAGGTGAATAGATAGTTCTATCCCGCCGATCTGAATCTGTTTTATCAGTGTTTATTAGTGCTCATCAGTGGTTACTTCTTCTGCGGGATTTGAGAGGTTGATTGATTGGGGACGCCTGGCCGTCTTAAACTTCCGCTTGTAACGGGTGTCCGGATACGGGTACGCGTTTTGTTACCGGCCGAATCAATGCGTTGGGAGTTTTCCGAGGGCTTGGTCTTGATGCGCTCCTTAAGGCGCGAAAAAAAACCATCGCGGATAGCGCGGATGAAGCGGATGCCCAAGGTAGTCGTGGGTTCAAGTCCAGATTGAGCGTCTGGATAGGATGAATTATCCGCGTAATCAGCGTAATCCGCGGTCAAAAGTTTTGGTTGTTTTACCAATTCCCCGTGATTTTTGGACGTCATTGCGAGAGGCGAAGCGACGAAGCAATCGAGCTCGATCGCCCGGGCGCGCTTTTCTAATGAACTCATGGTTGTCATCACGAGCCCGGCTCCGCCGGGTGTGGTGATCCAGCCGGATGGCCATGACGCGACGCGTTTCGCCATGACAAGGATGGGTTCGTTGGGCCTTTCCATCCAAGCGCTCGGGCTTGGTTTGTCGTCTCGTGACGACAATCGTATACGGGCTATTGGTATGAATCCGCGCGCGCGGACGATTTTATTTTGAGCCGTGGCCTGCACCGAAGGTCGGTTCGGTACCGACGTTCGGTCGGGCATCCAATGAGGGCGTTTGAGGATAAACGCCCCTACCTTGGCGGTGTATTTCCGCGTCTTCACCGGCTTGGCACAGGCTCTGCTTTTCGCCGGATAGCCTATCTCGCAGATAGGATGTCCCTTCAACCCTCCTCGTACTAAATACTATGAAGCCACGGTCCCTTAAATGGTCAGGCCCGCTGAAGATTACCGGCATCTTCGCGGTCCTTGCCTTAGTCTCGATGAGTTTCGCGCAGGAAGCTGCGCCAGCCGCAACTGCGGCTGCGGCCGCGGCGCCGAAATTCAAAGATTACGCCGCGTTCAAGGAATCCCCCGGCTTCTCGCTCTTCACCACCCACAATATGTGGATGATGCTGTGCACGGCGCTGGTGTTCATCATGCACCTTGGATTTGCCGCCGTGGAGTCGGGGCTCACGCGCTCGAAGAACACCGTCAATATTCTTTTCAAGAACACGCTGATCCCGTGTATTGGTCTGCTCACGTACGCGATCGTCGGGTTCAATCTGATGTACCCCGGGGCCGATTTTGCCGGAAGATGGTTTGGATTTTCCGGCTTTGGTGTCTCGGTCACCGATGACGTGGCTTCGCTCACCAGTGTGTACAACGCGGGCTACACCTACTGGACCGACTTCCTTTTCCAAGGAATGTTTGCTGCGACTGCCGCGACGATCGTCTCCGGCGCCGTGGCTGAGCGCGTGAAGCTCCACTCCTTCCTGATCTTTTCCACACTCTTCGTCGCCATCTCGTATCCGATCACGGGCATGTGGAAATGGGGTAATGGCTGGCTGAATACCATGACGACTCCGTTCTACGACTTCGCCGGGTCCACCATCGTGCATTCGGTCGGCGGCTGGGGCGCTCTGGCCGGCGTCCTGGTGCTGGGGCCGCGTCTCGGGCGTTATCGCGAAGGTCGGGTGCAGCCGATGATGGGTCACTCGATGCCACTCGCGACCATCGGCGTGTTCCTGCTCTGGTTCGGCTGGTTCGGATTCAACGGCGGCTCGGTCTTGTCGGCTGACCCGGCGGCCGTTTCCCTCTCTTTGGTAACCACGTGTCTGGCGGCAGCAGCCGGTGGTGTCGCCTCTATGCTCACCGCCTGGACGGTCATCAAGAAGCCTGACCTCTCGATGGTGTTGAACGGTATCCTGGCCGGCCTTGTGGGCATCACGGCAGGCGCCGATCAAATGAACGCTGCTTCGGCTATTCTTATTGGTGCGATTGCTGGATTCATCGTCGTGTTCTCGGTCATCTTTTTCGACCGGATCAAGATCGATGACCCGGTGGGCGCGCTCTCCGTCCACTTGGTGTGCGGCATCTGGGGAACGCTGGCGGTTGGTCTCTTCGGCAAACTGGCCGGAACCGCTCAAATCGTCTCACAGCTCAAGGGAATCGCGGCCGTCGGCGGGTTCTCCTTCATCTTTGCGCTCGTAGTCTTCTATGCGCTCAAAATGACCATCGGTCTTCGCGTCAGCGCCGAGGAAGAGACGGAAGGTCTCGATGTGGGCGAGCATGGCAACGAGGCGTATCCTGACTTCACCCCAGCTCATAAATAATACCTCGGGCGTATAACTTACGCAGGGAACGAATCCTTGCGCTAAGGTAGCCGCTCACCAAACTTCAAAACAGCTTTAACTCTCCTATTTCGCATGAAACTCATCATCGCCATCATCAAACCGTTCAAACTCGAGGAAGTGAAGGAGGCGCTTGCCGCCGCCGGCGTCGAGGGCATGACGGTGACCGAAGTCAAGGGCTTCGGTCGTCAGAAGGGGCATACCGAGATCTACCGCGGCAGTGAATACACGGTGGACTTCCTTCCCAAGGTGAAGATCGAAGTTGCGGTCAGCGACGAAACGGCGGGCAAGGCGGTCGATACCATCGTTAAAGCCGCCAAGACCGGTAAGATTGGTGACGGCAAAGTCTTTGTTTTGCCGCTCGACGAGGTCGTCCGCATCCGTACGGACGAGCGCGGCGAATCCGCGGTCTAAGCTCCCTGTTCAGAGTTTTGTTTGCAGCGGCCGGAACCACCAGGATCCGGCCGCTTTGGTTTACGTTGGTCGCACGTGCCTGGAGCGCTCCTCGGCTGGATTCATCCTAAATTCCGCAGAAGAAGTAACCACGGATGAGCACTCATAAACACGGATGCCGGCTCAGTCTTTCCGTCCGTGTTCGATGGGACCGCGGCCGCCCCCGGCCGCATTCCGACAATCAGCGGACGAGGGCGCCCGCGGTCCCAGGCAAACCACGATCCCTGCGCAAGCGGGACCCCTGGCTCAGCGGTTGGACGCTACCCCAGCGGCACTCATGCGACCTTTCCGTCGCTTCGGTGGGGATCGAAAGATGAGCGTCATTGCATGATGCCGGCTCAGTCTTTCCGTTCGGGTTTGATGGGACCGCGGCCGCCTCCGGCCGCATTCCGACAATGAGCGGACGAGGGCGCCCGCGGTCCCTGGCAAACCACGATCCCTGCGCAAGCGGCGTATTTTTCAGACCGGCTTCTTCTTTCCCCAAGGTTCCAGTCTTGGATCGGGTTGGTTCAAGCTGCCCCCGGACTTGCTCTACCCACGGCATAGCTGAGGCTTGTGAGACCCGCGTCATATTTCCGCAATATCTGTGAATGGAAACGCCGGTCGGCATCGATTTTGCTCATACGAACCACGTCTCTTCATGAACATCCTCCGCTTTAACCCCCGCCGCTTCCTATCCGCCGCGTGTCTGTTGGTCGGCCTCTTGGGCAGTCTTGTTTCTGCCCAAACGGTTCCCACTCCGACGCCGGCTCCTCTGCCCGAGCCCACGCTTGAGCAACGTGTCGCCGATATCGAAGCGTACATGAACAACGGCGCTCGCACCGAAAAGGTGGCGACCAAAGTCGCGGGACCTGGTCCCGGCCACAATGCGTGGATGATGACGTCGAGCGCACTGGTCATTTTCATGACGCTGCCCGGCCTCGCGTTGTTCTACGGTGGTCTGGTCCGGAAAAAGAATGTCCTCTCGGTCCTGGCCCAGTGTTTTGGTATCACCGGAGTTGTTACGCTGCTCTGGTGGTCGGTGGGCTTCAGTCTTTCGTTTGCCCCGGGCAACGCGTTCATCGGGGGCACCGCCAACTTCTTCTTCAATGGCGTGACGAGCGATCCGGGCACCCTGCCATGGGTGTCGCAAAACGTGTTCGCGATTTTCCAGCTTACCTTCGCCATCATCACGCCGGCGTTGATCCTCGGCGCCATTGCTGAGCGCATGAAGTTCTCGGCGGTGATCGTGTTCGTCGTCCTCTGGATGTTTGCGGTTTATTTCCCCCTCGCGCACATGGTGTGGGGTGGCGGTTTCATGAGTGGCGCCGCGGGTACGATTAAAGCGATCGACTTCGCGGGCGGCACCGTGGTTCACATGAGCTCGGGCTGGTCGGCCCTGGTGCTCTGTTTGATTCTGGGGCCCCGGCTCGGTTTTCGCAAAACCCCGATGCCTCCGCACAGCCTCGTTCTCTGTATGGTCGGCACCGGCATGCTATGGGTGGGTTGGTACGGCTTTAACGCGGGGAGCGCCGGCGCGGCCGATGGCATCGCCTCCAACGCGTTCACCACGACGACGCTCGCCGCCGCCGCCGCTTCGTTCGGCTGGGGCGCCCTCGAGTTAATCACCAAACGCCACGCCTCGGTCCTCGGCTTCTGCTCGGGCGCCGTCGCGGGTCTGGTCGTCATCACGCCCGCTGCCGGGTATGTGACGCCGAGCAGCGCGGTCTACATGGGATTCATTGGTGCTTTCGTGACGTTCCTGTTCTGCGTCAAACTCAAGTCGGTGCTGCGCTTCGACGACGCTCTCGACACGTTTGGCATCCACGCGGTCGGCGGTACCTTGGGCGCCATCCTCACCGGCGTGTTTGCCACGCCCACCGTCAATCCCGCCATCGCCAGCTTGATGGACGGATTGCTCCTCGAGCAGTTGAAGGCGGTGGCCTTCACCATTGTGCTTTCGGTGGTGGCCACGTCGGTGATCGCGTTCATCGTCAAGTCGATCATCGGCCTGCGCCCCTCAGTCGAAGCCGAGCAGGAGGGCCTGGATCTCGCCGAGCACGGCGAGGAAGGCTACATTTACGAGGCGAAATCCTAAACTCCGCGAGCATCCAACTTCAATCTATCCGCAGCCATGAAACTTATTATCGCCATCATCAAGCCGTTTAAACTCGAGGAAGTTAAAGCTGCCCTCTCCGAGGTCGGAGTCGAGGGCATGACGGTCACCGAGGTGAAAGGCTTCGGGCGTCAAAAGGGACACACGGAAATATATCGTGGAAGTGAATACACCGTTGATTTCCTCCCCAAGGTTAAACTGGAGATCGCCGTGACCGACGAGACCGTCGGCAAGGCGGTTGACGCGATCGTGAAGTCCGCCAAGACCGGCAAGATCGGTGACGGCAAAATCTTCGTCATGCCGCTTGACCAGGTCGTGCGCATTCGCACGGACGAACGCGGAGAGACCGCGATCTAGTCCAGCCAGTCTCAGTCTGGGCAGAGGAAAGGGCCGCGGCATTTTTCCGCGGCCCTTTTTTGTGCGCGGTTCCTTGGGACCGCGGCCGCCCCCGGCCGCAGCGAATCGGAACGGGGCTAGATTATCCGGAGACGCCACCGAGGGCACCGGGAGGGAGAGGAGGCATAGGCGTTAACCTAATCCATTTACTCACCCGATTGTCATCGCGAGCCCGAGGAACGAGGGCGTGGCGATCCATCTGGATTGCCGCGGTCGCCAAGGCTCCCTCGCAATGACAAACAGGAGTGTAAGGCGTTAAGTTAATGCATAGGGGGAGAAGAGGTCACGGAGAAGAATTTCATACCAATCACGGCAATTGGTATAAACAACCCAAGATCTTTGACCGCGGATGACGCCGATTACGCGGATAAATCATCCTGTCTAAACGCTCCATCTGGACTTGAACCCACGACTACCGCGGGCATCCGCTTCATCTGCGCTATCCGCGATGGTTTTTTTCGCGCCTTGAGTAGCGCATCAAAACCAAGCCCTTGGATAACTGCGAACGCACTGGTTCGGCTGGTAATCGTCCAGCTAAATCCGATCTCAAATCTGAGATGCGAATCGGACAACCCGCTCCACTCGTTCACCCGAGCAGCTTCGACAAACAATGGTAGGCTCGAATCAAAGAGCGCTCGTCGCCGAATCCGCCAGCCTTCGTGACGATGAGGTGGGGACCTGCTCGTAACACCGGGAGTCCATCCTCCACCTCGCCAATAATCTGGGCGGTTTCAATTCCGAGCTGCCGGCAGGTCGCCGCGGCGATATCGCCGCCGGTGAGAATCAATCCGCAAGCGCCGAGTCGTGCGGCGGCCGCAGCGGCGCGTCGCCCGAGTTCGTCAGCGACCGCAGCCGCGCGGGTTGGATCATAAGGGCCGTCCGGAGCTCGGATCAGGGCGCCGCCTTGAGTGGTAGCATCGACCAACGCGCACTCCAGTGCCTCGGTCTGTTGCCGGGTGAGCGTTCGCCGACTGCCCACGGCCACCACCACCCGAGTGGCTTGGAGGTGCGCCGGCGGAGTGCCCGCGGGTGGTGGCACCGAGCCAGCGCCGGCCAGTGCAATGGCCAGCCCCGGTGAGCCGATCCAGAGTGCCGGGTCCGTTTGAGCGGCAACCGCAGCACGAAAGCCTTCATTCGTTTCCGCTGGGAGCACCTGAACGCGCGCGGCTTCAGACTCGAAGTGATGCGCGATGAAACCGCCGAGGGCGGAGTCTGCGGGCAAACCCACGGTTTCGGCCGCGAATTCCGTCTGCGCCAGCGGTACGCCGTACACGCGATAGATTCCATCCGGGCCGAGGATCCGCCCTTTCGACGGGTAAGCGGGAGCGAAATACGCGCGGCGGTCCGGGAACGCCGCGAGCAACGGCCGACACTCCGCGCCAATCCATCCGCGTAGGGTGGAATCGATCTTTTTAAATATGATGCCGGAGCGAGGCAATCGCGGCGCCAACGACATCAGCATCGCACGCGCCTCGAGCTCGGACATCGCCCGGGTGTGCGTGCAGATGGACACCACTCCGTCGTTGGCCGGCCACCGTATTTCCGGATTCAATACGATCGTGGCCCGTCGGCCGGCGCGCCAGAAGGGCAGGGCGGAATCGGCTGCGCCCGTCAGGTCGTCAGCGAGAATCCAAATCGGGGCGGAAGTCGTCATGAAGCCTCACGTACGTTTTGGATGTAGCCGGAGTTCAGCAGGGGGAACGCGTTGTCCCAACGCGTGCGGCCATTCCGATCCTGCGAACCGGCGCGTGGGGGACAACCCGCTCCGCCGGCTGCAGGTCAGAGAATGCGCTATGGGTTTTTCTTCTTCCCCTTGGGTGCCGCCGCGACCTCGGCGCCAAGCGCCGGTCCGTTATCGGGCGGAAGCGACGTGTGCCACGCCAGGACCAAGCCCGTGAGACGACGAACCGTTTCCGGTTGGCGAGCGGCTTGGTTCGTAGATTCCCCGCGGTCGGCGTCGAGATCATAGAGCTCGGGCTTCGAGCCATCGTACTCGCACAGCATTTTCCATTTGCCGTCGCGCACGGCGAGGTCGGGCTGGGTCGGCAGTCCGTACGGAGAGTTTTTTCGATCCGGCGGACGGCGCCAAAACAGCGGCGCCTGCCGCGATGCCGCCTCTTTTCCGAGCAGCGTTCCCACGAGATTTTCACCGTCAAATTTCACGCTTGCGGGCGCCTTGGTCCCCGTGAGTGCGAGCAAGGAAGGTACTAAATCGAAGGCCGCGAAGACGGAGGTTTCGTTGTGATGGCCGGCTTTGTTGGCCGGAATCAAACCTGGTCCCCAGACGATCAGCGGTGAGCGGATACCGCCTTCGAAGATCGTGGCTTTTGCTCCCTTGAAGGGGCCGCCGGAACCCGCTCCGGGCTCGTGACCATTGTCCGAACAGACCAGAATCAGCGTGTTGTCACGGAGCTTGGGTTGGTTGCGCACGTAATCGAATAGGACGCCGAGTTGGGCGTCCATCGTTTCGAGCACGCCCAAATAGAGCTTCCGCTTGGTGCCGTCGCCGCGCTTTGCCTCCGGTGGGAAAAACGGCGAGTGCACGTCGTCGGGCCAGAGGTTCACATAAAACGGTCGATCATCGAGAGCCGCTTTTTCGATGAATTGAATCGCCGCTCCGGTGAAGCCCGCCGTGATTTGCGCGCGGTCATACCAGATGATCGGGCCGCGGCCGAGAGTGTCGGAGCGTAGCGCATGACGGATGGGCGGCTTGCCGTCGTGGGCGTTGCCGAGGCCGAGTAAACGCGGGCCGAGTCCTTCGAAGTTGGTGAGTGATTCGTCGAAGCCGTACTCCGTGATCAGCGGGGCCTCGCCGACGTCCCGTTGTCCGCCCATGTGCCATTTGCCGAAATGCCCCGTCGCGTAGCCGTTCTGCTGGAGGTAACGCGCCATCACGGGAGCTTTGAGATCGAGCCATTGGGCCATGCCGCGGCGCTCGTTGTCGGCCCGGTTGTTGAGAAACGAGGTGATGCGCCAACGATGCGGATACTGGCCGGTGGTAAGGGCCGTGCGCGATGGCGAGCAGATGGGTGAATTGACGTAGAATTGAGAGAAACGAATACCTTCCGCGGCGAGCCGGTCGGCGTTGGGCGTCTTCGCGTCGCGATTGCCAAAGCTGGAGAAGTCGCCCCAGCCCATGTCGTCGATCAACACCATGATGACGTTGGGCCGGGCGGTCGCCGCATCAACGCGGGCCATCAACAAGGAGAGAAGCAGAAGCGTGCAGAGCGTTTTCATGGGGTGGGCGGAGCGTACCGCGGGGACGTCAGATCGCATCCCGGCGCTGGTTCAGCGAGCAAGAAAGATGGAGTTCTTCGCCGGAATGTTTGGGATCGAGCGTCGGGGAGCAGGTGGGAGCAAGTGAACGGGGCAATCGCGCCGCGTCCGCCGAGCCCAGCGCGTTGGAGCAAAACGCTCCACGTGGGAATCCGATTTCGCGGCCCGAGGTGGATCGGCTTGTCCCTAAGCCGATTGTTCAAGCGTTCGCTTTCGCGTTTCGGCCGCGAATCGCTGCCGGCAAGCCAGCGCCTTGGGGACGCGTTGCTCCACACCTCGAACCAGGACCCTGCTGACTCCACGCGGCGCGTGGATTACAGCCCGGGAATGGGATCGGTGAACTTGACCAGCTTGCCTTCCCAAATTGACTCGTTGGTGGCGGGATCGTAGGTCAGGACGCGGTTCGCACTGCGGGGTGCCGGAGGCAGATCGATGCGAGGCAACCAGCGACGGTGTTCCGCCATCACGGCTGCATGTCGCGGGTCTCCGGCGAGATTCTTCCACTCGTTCGGATCGGCGATGATGTCGTAAAGCTCTTCCGTACCGTCGGCGTAGTGGATGTAGCGCCAGCGCTCGCTGCGAATCCCGTGGTTGCCCTGGTTATGGGAGGTGATCGCGGGACGCGCGCGCTTGGCGGCCGCGTTCTTCAATTGCGGCACGAGGCTGATCCCTTCCAAGTCCGTCCGGGCGGGCAGGCCGCAAAGTTCCGCGAGCGTCGGATAAATATCGAGCAACTCGGCTGGTTGGGTCGAGCGCGCCGCTTTGGCCACGCCGGGTCCGGCGAAGATCAACGGCACGCGCGTGGAGCGTTCCCACAGCGTGTTCTTACCGGTGATACCTTTTTCGCCGAGGTGCCAGCCGTGATCCCCCCAGACGACAATGATGGTGTTGTCGGCCTGGCCGGACGCTTCCAGCTGATCCAGCAACCGGCCAATCTGCGCGTCAACGAAGGCGGTCGAAGCGAGATAGGAGCGGACCAGGTTGTGCCACTGTTTGTTTTCCTTCACCCATTTCAGGCGCGGCTCGGGCAAATCCCAGTGCAGATTCCAGGAGAAGCGCGGCGTGTCATCGCGATCATCCGCTTTCACGGGCGGCAGGATACTGTCGTCGCCGGGAAACATGTCGTACCATTTCTGGGTGATGTAGCAGGGGACGTGCGGCAGGAAAAATCCGACGGCGAGGAAAAAAGGCTGGTTGGCCGGCGCGGAGCGGATCTGGTCGATGGCCCACGTCGCGATCTGGTGATCGCCCTTGTCTTCATCGCGGTGGGGAAACACGCCCCAGTCCATCAACGGGTGATTACCACCGGGCGTTGCGGGGATGAGTTTCGCCACAGGCTTTGCGCCCACGCCGCCTGCAGGCCCCCAGACATCAAACTCGCGGGCGCGGGCCTCTGGGCCACCGACGCCGCCATGATAAATCTTGCCCGTGGTGAGCGTGCGGTAGCCGTTATCCTTGAAATGCTGGGGCAACGTTACTCGATCCTTGACGGGCTCGACGGTGCGAAACCACGGCGCAAGTCCGTAGATGCCCGTGGACGTGGGACGCAGGCTGAGCATCAAGCTCGTCCGGGACGGGTTGCACAGCGGCGCCTGACAGTGCGCGTTGAGCAGCGTGGTCCCGCGAGCGGCGAGTCGATCGAGGTTGGGCGTGCGAGCGAGACGATGTCCGCCCAGCGGCCCGACCCAGTCGTTCTGGTCGTCGATCGCGATGAAGAGGACATTGGGTTTCGTCGTAGTGGCGGCCGCGGCTGCTGGCAGAACAGTGGCAGACCCGATCAAAGCCAGCACGGCGGCAAACAGGGGGAATCGTTGATTCATGGGGCAGATTTCTAAGAAAATAAACTGCTACCAAGACGTACTTCCCGCGCCCAACGTCCAGCGCGAACCGCGCCCGAGAGGGGTTCGGGGCGCATCTGCCGGTTGACGGTTCCGGCTCCGGCGCGGAGCGGAGTCCGCGGAGCGGAGTCCGCGCCCTACCTTTTCCGAAGGTCACGGGTAGGGCGGCGAGTCCCTTCGCCGCCTTTTTCAATGGTCAGGAGAGGTAGGGCGGCGAGTCCCTTCGCCGCCGCGGTGGCTGCCACCGCCAACCGGCAGATGCGCCGAGGGGTTCGGGTCCCGTCCAGCTTCGAAACGTTGTCTCATCACCGCTGCGCAGCGCTTACGCCCGATGGTCTCATGGTTAGCGCGATTCAAACCTGCGCTATCCCTCCAATCTCCGGGATGGAGCGGCTTGTTCCCAGCCGCTACGGGGCGCGAACGCCGCGCCTGCCACGTTCATCCTCCCGCGTCAGGACTTGTCACTCCTCGTATTCGACTGGTCACTACAGGAGTAAATCCGTCGATCGATCCGCTGCTCCGGTCACTGTTCGGACTTCGTTAGATACGTGATCAGGTCGGCGAATTCCTGCTCGGACAGCACCGTATCAAACGCCGCGGGCATCAAGGAAAGCGGCGACGTGGTGATCGTCTTCACGTTGTCGCGCGACACGTTCACGTCAGCGCCGGAAATGTCCGTCAAGGTAAGTGAGGCCGGGGTTTCCCGCAGGTTCAGTCCACCGAGGGTGCTGCCATCGTTCGTCTCCACGATCGTCTGCCGGAAGGCGCCGTCCACATTGCGACTGGGATCGATGATGTCCTCCACGAGTCGTTGCAAGCCGCGGGCGGCGATGCCATCCAGGTTCGGCGCGATGCTGGCGCCCTGGTCGCGGAATTTGTGACACGCCATGCAATTGGCCGTGAACACGGCAGCGCCGCGGGTCCGGTCAGCACTGAGCGTGCGCAGCGCGACGAGCCGCGTCGCGATGATTCCGTCCAGCCGTGCGTCCTCGTTCGGCAAATCCTGCGCGAGTTTCGCGGCCCGGCGCTGCAGCGTCGCATCGCGCTCGCGCAGTGCCGTTACGACTTTCGGGTGACGGAACACGCGAGCGGTGACGTGTCCACGTTCGACCAGGCTCAACAACTCCGCGCACGTTGCATCATTCTTCGCCAAGGTCTGCGCCAGAACGCCCGCCAGATCCGTCGGCACGAGGGGCAAACTTTCGATCGCGAGTGCCACATCCCCGCGCTCGACGATGAGCTCCGCGGCCCGACGCTGCAGCGCGGCCTGGGTGGCTTCGGTGACGGCGCGCCGGAGATGAGCGGCCGCGCCGGAGAGATTCATCAGCGCCTCGAGTGCGGCTGAACGCACGCGAACATTTCCCGGTTTGGCCAACAGATGTTCGATAGGTTCACGTTTGGCCGGATTGCTCGAAGACCGAAGCGCCCCGAGAGCTGAGATCAAGGTGGCGTCACCGGGCCGGTGCAGCGCGCCCAGCAATGCTGATTCCATCCACGTGGTGAGCTCGGGTGACCAAGCGACCTTGCGACGTGCGGCGGCACTCTCGAGGCCGATAGCCAGCGCGACTTGCTGCTCCGTGGGGGCTGCTTTCATCTGCTCAGCCACGGCCAAAAGCTCGCCGATTCGCTCAGTCGAAAGATGGCGCGCCGCGTGAAGGACATAATCCACCGCTCGCTTCGTATCATAGCCGACCCGACGCAGCTGGCTGAGAACAAAATCCGCCGAGGCTTCGCCGGGCACGGCGATGGCAACATCGGCGAGCAAGGTGGGCGCAAACGCGGCCAACGTTGCGGCGCCGGAACTGGTCGGGGCCGCGCTCTGGTCCAGGGCGGCAAAACCACCCGGAACCCGGAGATGCTCGCGGAGAGCGACCCGCACGGCGAACTCGAGCTCACGGTCGGGGCTGGAGCGTAGTGACTCGGCCACTACGATGAGCGTCGGGAGATTTTCCGCCGCAGGGTGGCGGGCGAGTGTCTGCACGATGGCGCGGCGGACCCGCGCAGGGGTCGCTGACGCGGCGAGTTGATGCCGCAATCGTTTCGCACCGGATTCAGGCAAGGCGCTGCGCTGACCGAGAATGGTGACCGCGGCGATCGCGGCGGTTTCGTTGGCCGAGGTCAGCGTTTGGGTCAGCAGCTCAGTCGGGAGCACGTTGAGTCGTTCGGCGGCCCACAGCAGGCTAGGCAGCGCGACCGGGGAAGACGTCCCGCTCTTCAATTCCGCTACGATGCTCGCGGGCGCGGCCTGCGCCACCAGGGCATTCGTCGCAAGGGTGCGAGCCGTGAGATTGGTTGCAGCCAGCTGCGCGAGCGCGGGGACGGCTGGTGGTGTGAGAGCTGGAGCCGGTGCTGATGATTGGCCGCGCCAGACCACGCGCCAGATTCGGCCGTGAGCGTGGTCGCGTCGCGGGTCGAGCAGGGGATGTTCGTAGTGGCCGATTATGGGAGTATAGAAGTCCGCGACGTAGATTGAACCGTCGGGGCCGAGCTTCACTTGAATGGGGCGAAACCAAGGATCATCGCAGGTGAGGAAATCCGGCAGGCGCACCACGCGTGGCGTGCTGCCCTCCCATTCGAAGCGATCGCGATTGATGCGCTGCGTGACCGGATTACCAATGAAGACGTTGTCCCGGTACTCCGGTGGAAACGTATCCGCGGCGTAATACGCGATGCCGGCGATCGAGCTCGAGCCGTGACTGTCGTTCGTGATCGCTGGGGCGAAACCGAGGCCGTCGTGTTGTTGGTTGATCCCCTCGTAGAAAGCGCCGGGCAAGAGCAGATAGACCGGTTTGGAATGCGAATCCGCCGAATAGAAGTTGCTCCACGGGTCCACGGTCAGACCGAACGGATTTGTCTGGCCATGGGTGTAGACCTCGAAGGCGGATCCGTCGGGACGGAAGCGATACGTGTTCCCGCTTTCGATCGCGGTGACTCGCCCGGAGCGGTCGCGCACCTCGCTGCGGTTGTTGAAACCATGACAGCCGTAGATCCAGCCATCGATCCATTGCAGATAGTTCGACGACATACCGTGCGTATCCACAAAACCAAAACCGGTGTAGAGCTCCTCGCGGCGGTCGGCCTTGCCGTCGCCGTCGGTGTCTTCGAGTCGCCAGATGCTCGGGATTGAAAAAACAATGACGGCGTCGCCTTTCGCGTGCGGCGGGCGTGGCAGCGGCAACAGGCCAATCGGAATATTGAGGCCGTCGGCAAACACCTCGACCTTGCGCGCGCGGCCGCGGGCATCGAAGTCACTCAGGATGCGCACCGTGTCGTGGGCCGCGCGCGGCGGCGTGGGCTTCGCGTGGCCGATGCTGCCTTTCATCCCGTTCCATTCCGTTTCCCATGCGGCAATCTCG
>Ga0163150_10005441_pt1 | contig 16267 bp, 15 predicted proteins | sample OliLakLV19P2IB_FD_148628 | JGI IMG/M metagenome (GOLD analysis project Ga0163150, IMG submission 148628) | Freshwater microbial mat bacterial communities from Lake Vanda, McMurdo Dry Valleys, Antarctica - Oligotrophic Lake LV.19.P2.IB | ecosystem: Environmental > Aquatic > Freshwater > Lake >...
GCGTTCATGGATCCCATGGTCATTGATGGGTCGATGACGATTCGGCAATGGGTCGATTTGGCTTCGACGCTCGATATTGATGGGCTCGAGTTCTATAGCGGCTTTCTGGAGTTGAAAGATCGCAAGATGTGGTCGGAGTCGCGCAAGATGGTCGAGGCCAAGGGCCTTAAGATCCCAATGCTCTGCTGCTCGCCTGACTTCACGCATCCCGATCCGAAATTCCGTCAGCAGCAGATCGACCTGGAAAAAGGTTGGATCGACATGACCGTCGAGCTCGGCGGGCAATTCTGCCGCGTGCTCTCGGGTCAGCGCCGCCCGGAAGTTTCGCGAGCCGACGGCCTGCGTTATGCGGCCGAAAGCATCGAAGCCTGCATTCCGCACGCGGCCGCTAGCGGCGTGACGCTGATCATCGAAAACCATTACAAAGACAACTACTGGCAGTACCCGGAGTTCGCCCAGAAGATCGACGTGTTTTGCGACCTGGTCGACAAGATTCACTCGCCACACTTCGGCGTCAACTACGACCCCAGCAACACGTTCTTGGCGGGCGAAGATCCGCTCGAATTGCTTGAGCGCGTGAAGAAACGCGTGGTGACGATGCACGCCAGCGACCGCTACCTGGCCGAAGGGACGATCGAGGACTTGCGCCGCGAAGAGGACAGCGTGGGCTACGCCGCGCGGCTGCGTCACGGCGAAATCGGCAAAGGCATGAACGACTACGACGCGATTTTCAGCACCCTTGCCAGCGTTGGGTTCGACGGTTGGATCAGCATCGAAGACGGCGTCGATGGCATGGAGCAACTCGAGCGCAGCGCCGCATTCTTGCGAAGAAAAATGGCTCAATACTGGCCCAAATAGCCAGGCTGCAAGTTATCGGCTCGTCGCTTCTTCGCGCCGCCGGCGTGGACTACAACCTTCGCGGCCGACAGGGTCCATTCGGGCGGCCAGTACGCGCTCGATTTCTTCGGCTGACAGGCCGCGTTGGATCATCTCCATCTTGAGCGTGGCTTCCATGTCGTCGCGTTGTGACTTACGAGAGTTATCCGACAGCATTTTCGTGGTTTTGAATACCGCGAGACTGATGATTGCGACCAGTGCGCAGATGCTGGTCAAAAGCTCTTCGCCACGGAAACCCAGGACTTCGGCAAGCAGCATAGCAACGTCTCCGTAAAGAATTCTCTGGCATTAGCCTTTCTTGGCTTCCGATCCGAAATTGCCTGGCACGTTCCAGGGGGAGGGGATCGAGCCGAGCAAGTCGCTGAGCGAGCGACCCTTGGTCGAGCTCATTTTTGCTTCGAGCACGGTCCTGATGTCCTGAGCCGACATGCCGCGCTGGAGCATTTCCATCTTCATCGTGGCTTCCATTTCATCGAGCTGCACGCGCCGGCGATGGTTGGTCACGACCGTCGAAATCGCCACCGCGATTCCACCCATCAAGGCGAACAGCCCCAGTCCGATACCGCACAGGCCCAGGATTTCGCCGCCATCGAGTTTGGAAAAGATATCGGACATCGTCATTTCTCCGAGTACCAGCCACATGGCGAAACCTGACAAAGAGCCGTCTGGGGGTAATTCGTTTCAGTATGGTCGATCTTGGGAGAATCGCAAGAAAGGCACAAGTATCAGCGGCTGTCGACTCGGAATTCGCTCAACCTGCGGGGCTCTAGCGCCGTCGGCGTAATCGCGCGACGGCGATCAGCCCTACCAGCCCCAACCCGGCCAGGGCGAGCGTGCCTGGCTCCGGCACCGGCTCATAGGTGTAGAGAACGTGGGCCGATCCGCCCCAGTCAAAAGTTCCAACGGCCGGTGTGCTGAGCGACGTGGTGCCGGAATAATTCCAGTTGAGCGGAATGGTGCCAACTCCGGTGAGCGTGTTGAAGAAAATACCTGGGGTCACGGTAAGGTTGGCAAAGTTGGTACTGAAATCGCTCGAGGGCATAAAGTCGACATAGGGGCCCGTGAAGCTAACGGGAATATTCCCCATCGGCTGGCCGTTGACGTCGGCCGGACCAGACAGATTGAACGTCGAAACTCCCGATGTGGCCGGCAGGCTGGTCCAACTTCCGTTGATATTTCCGGCGAACTCAAAATCGGCCTGAAGCAAAGTACCAAGAGCCGGATTGAAGAGCGGGACCAGGGCGACCATGGTGCCAGAGACGGGCGTGGTCGGAGCGTAAGTAACTTGTTGCCCGGTGCCTGCGGTGAAGGCCGAGAAGTACACGACCGTGGCCGATCGGGCCGTGTTCGCGCCAAGGATCAAGGTTGCAAAGGCGGCGGCGACGCGCGCCGTGACGACGAGTTTTTGGATGGAGCTCATTAGACAACTCTTTCTCTCAGAGAATTTGAGAATAGGCCCAAGATGCATCGATAGGTATGCGTTGGTCGCGCCCGATTTCCGACTCGATCAGCAATTGTAACAACGGCGGATGCACCGCCGTGAGAGCGCCGAGCGATTTTTTGAATTTTTTTACAGAATCCTCGCCCGTGAACCTAAGGCCGGAATGAGGCACTAGAAAGGGTCTCTGCCTGCCACCTACTTCGTGGCCGGCAGTACGCCGCAGTGGATCAATGTCTGAACGATTGAATCGCAGGTCAATCCTGCCGCTTTGAGCCATCCGCGATATTCGCGGGCACTATAGGCCCGGCCCTGGGTGAAGCTGAACAGTGCGGCCGAGTAGAGTGCGATCGGCAGGGGGCCATCGAGCTCGTCGTTCAGAAACACCTCATGAATGAGCAAGCGACCGCCTTTCGGGAGTGCCGCGGCGCATCGCCCGATGAGTGTCTCGCATTCGGGCACATTCCAGTCATGCAGGATGTTCGAGAACAGCAATACATCAGCGCCCGCGGGCACCGCATCGACAAACATGTCACCAGCGCACAGTTCCAGCCGGTCGCTCACTCCATGCTCGACGGCGAATTCACCGGCGATCTTCAGTACTTCCGGCCGGTCCCAAACCACGGCGCGCAATCGAGGGTTTTGTTGCAGGCAGGCAATGCTATAGATTCCCGTGCCACCTCCAACGTCGACAAGCAACCGGGCATCGTTAAGCGGCACTCGGGCGGCCAGCACTGGCGCCACGTTCTTGGCCCGACCGGCCAGGGCCAGCGTAAAGTGCCGAGCCGAGTCGGCCTGCTCCATCGCCGATGGCAGATCGTCGCGATAGATGAAACCTACACCTTGCTCCTCGGGCTTGTGACCGAGCGGCGTGTTAGTGACCAGCCGCTCGATCATCGCTTGCACGCCTGGGGAGTCCGTCGAAAGGCCTAAGTAATCGGTGACATCGAAGGCACTGCCGCCCACCAGGTGCTCTCGCGACAAAGGCGTCAGTTGCCAAAAACCTTCGCGGTCGCACGCGATCATTTGCATGGCCCGCAGTGCGGTCGTCAAGACGATGAAGGGACGCTCAGCCAGGCCAAGCTGCTCGCGCAGAATGTTGCTCGACAGCGATCGCTCGGCGAGTCGATCGAAAAGCTTGAAATGCGCGGCCGCGGCCACCAGCAGCTCCGAGGCATAGTTGCCTCGGTACAGCTCAAAGATCAATGTGGGATCGATTTGCGGAGCAACGAGTGCGGAGCGGTTGGACATGGCGCTAGTGGCTGTGCTGAAGAGACTGTTCTCATTTTCATCTTGGATGGTTTTCATCTGCAGGGAACCGAAAATCCAGCGTTATCGGGCTGCTACGCCTTCAATTGCTCGTCGTGCCGCATGCCGCTGGGAGGCTGATCGGCCTTATGGACGTTGGCTAGTGCCGCCTTGGCTCCGGCGTGTTGCTCGACGTCGTTATCTTCCCATTCGATCGACACGCCGCCGCTGAACCCGGCGCGATTGAGCTCGACCATCAGTTCTTCTGTGCTGGTGGCATCGCGGGCCGTGCCGGCGGTGACAAAGTTCCAGCCGTTGTGCTTGTCGCCCATCGGCTTATGGCCGCCCAACCGGCCGTTGCGCGTGTAACCCTTGGCCACCTGCACGCCCTTGATGTGGGCGCAATGAATCCGGTCGCCGTACGTGCGAATGAAGTCGACGCCCGAGACGCCTTGCCACTCCATGTGCGAGCAATCGAAATTGAATCCGGCGGCTTTGGCAAACCCGGCGGCATCGACGGCGGCCAGATAGTCGCCGGCGCTGGCGATATCGCCCATCGCTCGCTCGCTGGGGTGACATTCGAGATCGTACGTCGTGCCATACTTCAAACACGCTTGAAAGACCGGAGCGAACCGCTCGACGAGCAACTCGAGGCTCACCTTGTAGACATCCGGAATTGGATGCCCGCCAAGCGAACTCGGCAGCGGCGGAAACAGGAACCAATGGCTCCAGCAGTGGGCCGGCGAGCCTACGAATCCCGAAACGGGCACGACGCGGTCTTGAAGCTTGCCGACAAAGTGGGCCAGGCGGACGGTGTTGACCAGTGATTCGGTTGCCTGCTTGCGCGCGACCTCTGCCACGTCGCCCGGCACGTAAAAGGGATCGGTGCGTGGAGGGTTGTGTCCGGCGGCACGCCACTTGGCGTAGGCCTCGACCGATTCACCACCGATGAACTGCAACGTCTTGGCGCTCGGCTCATCGCCCAGTGCCTGCCCTTGCAAGTGCGCGGCGATCGAGAGAATCTCCAGGCCGCGGCTCTTGGCCTTGCCCACGCGCTCTTCGGCGTATGCCTTGGCGCCGGCGTCGTCGCCGCAGCGCTTCAGATCGAGCTCCCAACTGGCTTCCTCCCACCCGTCGAAGCCAGTTTTGGCAATCCAATCGAGCCAGCCCTCCTCGGGCACGTTGCCGAACTGCCCGCGGACGAGTCCGATCTGATGATAAGAATGTTTGCCTTGTCGATGCTTGGAGGTTTGGTGATGGCCCATGGTGCAGAAAGTCTCCGTTGCGCGATGCTATTTCCAGGCAGTGTTTGTGTTGTTTTCCGGCTGAACTCGGCATCTTATTGGATCGTGAGTGAATTGCAAGCAGCCGGGGATGGCGCTCGAAAGCCAGCGGCTACAATGAGTCACCAAACAATTCTCGTGGCAGTAGAGGAGGGTGCGAGCCGTGAAGCTGGCCAAGATCCGATTTGAGGGGCGAGAACATGTTGGCGTGGTGGAGGACGAGGCTATCAGGACGCTACTGGCGACCGAAAAGTTTCCCACGCTTGCCGCGATCCTCGAATCAACGGATCCAGCCGCAGCCGCGCTCTCTCTTATGGATCCACAGGCGCGGCCACTCTCACTCGCCAACGTCTCGCTGCTGGCGCCGATCGATCACCAGGAAGTTTGGGCTGCCGGAGTGACGTATCGTCGCAGCCAGGTGGCGCGGATGGCCGAGTCGCAAGGGGCCGCGTCGTTCTATGACCTGGTGTATGCCGCCGATCGACCGGAGTTGTTCTTCAAGGCGACGCCGCATCGTGTGGCCGGCCCGGGCCAAAATGTCCGGATTCGTCAGGACGCGCATTGGAACGTGCCCGAGCCGGAGTTGGCGCTGGTGCTCAACTCGCGCCTCGAGCTGGTTGGGTTTACCATAGGCAACGACATGAGCTCGCGCGATATCGAGGGCGCAAACCCTTTGTATCTCCCCCAAGCTAAAGTCTACGATGCCTGTTGCGGGCTCGGCCCGTGGATCACGCTGGCTGATGAGATGCCGAAGCCCGACGACATCGGCATCAAGCTAGTGGTTGAGCGGGGCGGCAAGCCAGCGTTCGAGGGCGCCACGTCGGTTGGGCAAATGGCGCGAAGCTTCGACGACCTGATTGGTTGGCTAGCACGCGACAATTCATTTCCACAGGGCGCGATCTTGCTGACCGGCACCGGCGTCGTGCCCGGCGATGACTTCACGCTAGTGTCCGGTGACACCGTGAAGATCTCGATTGGCGGAATTGGCACGTTGGTCAACAGCGTGATCCAAGGTCCGAATCGCTAGCACTTTGCGCGGCGGTTCAGAGGGTTTGTGTAGACTCGGCGAGACGACCGCGTGCTCGCCTTGGATCATCCCAAGCGCTACAATCGATAGAACCGGCAAAGACCCACAACTTTCCGCGATCGGAGGAGGGGGAGCCGGCCACATCATTTCTCTAATTCCCGGCGCCGGGGACAATCCTCAGACCCGCTACAACCGGCGGCTATAAAGGCCGGCAGCATAATGGTTTGGTTCAGTCACAACTTGCCAAATCATGGGGATCCAAAGGGTCGGCACCAGCGCCAGGACCGGAGTGCTCGTTACGACTGGAGAAAGTTTCTAAAGTCACCCCCCTCCGCGAAACGAAACTAACTTCGGAAGGTTTGTTCCGTCAAGCAACCTGCAGAGGCTGCCAGGCGGAGCGAACTGACTGCAGGGGGGAACCTGCCCAGCAAGGCCGATCAACGCTTTGCGATTAGTGTGCGATCCATTTGGTCGCATGCTACCCACATGTTCTCTCCGAAGAAATGTACTTAGTCAGGCTAGAGCTTCCGTGCGGTCGTTGAAGATGTCGTCCTAGAGACGATGGGCAAACTTTACGGTTTGCATTTTTTCAACGATTGATGGAAGCACCAGCCTGCCGATGTCTTTACTGAGGCTCGGATCAGAAGGACCTGAACCACGCCACGGCGAAGCGATTTAACTATGTAAGCCCCGACCCAGATGTTCATGGACGGCCGGCTGACCCCACAGCCGGCGAGAAGGACCGGACCGAAGGCCGAAAAAGCCATGAGCAAGGGGCAAGCAAACTCCGCTGTGCGACACGCAGCGGAGACGAGTTCCCACACCAGCGCGAGTCATTTGGAGAGCCTGCGATGAAGGTCTTCACAACGGGTCAGGTCGCAAAGATCTGTAAAGTTGCCCCACGTACTGTTAGTAAATGGTTTGATTCCGGCCGCCTCAAGGGATACCGCATTCCGGGTTCCCAAGACCGCCGGATTCCACGTGAATATTTGATCCGGTTTCTGAAAGAGCACGGTATGCCCCTGGGCGACCTCGAAGACGAGGCCATGGCCAAAGTGCTGCTCGTCGGCCAGGATCAGGTGCTCATCGAGAACCTCAAGCAAAAACTGCCTTTGGACCGCTCGTTCAAAGTCGCGGTGGCTGCCAGTGGTTTCGAAGCGGGCATCCAAGCCGAAAGCTTCCATCCCGACTGCATTATCGTCGACTTCTCGATCGGTCGGGTCGAAGCCCTGCAGATTTGCCAGAATCTTCGTCGCAACCCAGAGTATGCCGACACGATTCTAATTGCCCTGCTGCCCGACGACGGCAGCTCGACGAGCTTCGATCGCTCGAGCATCAACGAGACGTTCAAAAAGCCGTTCGACGCCGCCCTGTTGGCCGAACGCTTGCGGACGCTGATTGGTGCTCGCAAAGAGCTCGTCTAGGCTACCAGCTCCAAATGCTCTCCTAGGAGCTGCCAGCCGGTCCTGCAATTAACCCGTCGCGGATGACCCCCGCGACGGTTTTTTTGCGCGCTGAGCGTGGGGCAATCGGGGCTCTCAGCCGGCTTCGTGGCAAATCCGCTCTCTTTAGACCCCTCGACGGGGCATCGTACATCCCTAGAATGAGAACGAGCGGTCCCGCTCGCGCGCTTTCGGTGCGGCCAAATGGGCCGCTGCGGGGAATCGTAGCCGTGAGGGCAGTCTAGCAATGGGGGAGCTGACGCATTTCGATGCTCAGGGCAAGAGTTGCATGGTGAACGTGGGCTCGAAGGAGATCACCGTCCGCACGGCTCGCGCCAGTGGGCGCGTCCGCATGCAAGCCGCGACCCTCGCGATGATTCGTGATCGAACCGTGTCCAAAGGCGACGTGCTGGAAGTCGCACGCCTGGCCGGCATCATGGCCGCCAAGCGGACTGCCGACCTCATCCCGCTGTGCCATCAACTGCCGCTCGATAGCGTGAGCCTGGATTTCAATTTTCCCGACAATGAACACGTCGCGCTGGTGGCCACGGCGCGGGCCACGGCTCGCACGGGCGTGGAAATGGAAGCGCTCGTGGCGGTCAGCGTGGCGGCGCTGACGATTTACGATATGTGCAAAGCCGTGGATCGTGGCATGGAGGTCGAATGCGTTCTCCTGGAGGAGAAGCAAGGTGGGCAGAGCGGCCACTACGTTCGCTCCGTGCATTTTCCGGAGAAGAATTCTGGGGCGCTCTAGGGCGCAAGTGAGTTTCGGCTGGCGGCGCGAATGGACGATTGCCACGCCGCGGGATGACAATTTTAGAGGGACTATCATGGAGCAAGCGATCCAACAGCAGGACGCCCTGGCTCGCCACTGGAAACGTCTGTACGCACCGATCGCCGCTGAACTGGCCGCGGCCGAGGAGTTGCTACGCGGCGAATTGACGAGCGAACACCCATTTGTCGACGCGCTGGTCAAGCACGCGTTTCGCTTGGGCGGCAAGCGCCTGCGCCCGGCGCTGGTGCTATTGGCCGCCAAGGCCGTCGGCAAGCTGACGCGCGACGCGATTGTGCTGGCGGCCGTGGTCGAGATGATTCATACCGCGACGCTGGTGCATGACGACGTGTTGGACGAGGCCAGTTTGCGGCGGCATCGCGAAACGATCAACGCCCGCAGCGACAACGAAGCGAGCGTGCTAGTTGGCGACTTTCTGTTTACCCACGCGTTTTACCTGGCGAGCTCGCTCCAGACGACGTTTGCCTGCCAGACCATTGGCCGCGCCACGAATATCGTTTGCGCCGGTGAATTGCGGCAGATTCACAGCCGCGGCAACTATGCGTTGAGCGAAATCGAATACTTGGACATCATTGCCGCCAAAACGGCTGAGCTGTGTGCCTGCTGTTGCCGCTTGGGCGCCCACTACGGCGGCGGCACGCCGGCATGCGAGGACGCCTTGGATCGCTTTGGCCGCAACTTGGGCATTGCCTTTCAGATCGCCGACGACATGCTCGACCTGGTCGGCGACGAAATGTCGATGGGCAAGAGCCTGGGAACTGATTTGCAGAAGGAAAAGCCCACGCTGCCGGTGATTCGCCTGCTGGCTGAAAGCACCCCGCGCAAGCGAGCCGAAATCATCGAGCTCCTTTCGTCCAGCAACCACAAGGAATCGCGGGAGCAACTGAACCTGTGCCTGGAGCGCAGCGACGCCCTGCAATACACCCGTCAAAAGGCACAAGCCTTTGCAGACGCGGCCAAGGAAGATTTGCGGCCATTGCCGGCCGGACAGGCCAGAGACGTGCTGGTCGCGCTGACCGAGTTGGTGGTCAGCCGCCAGGACTAGCCATCGGCTAATTCGAGCGGCCCGGCGTCGACGGCAAGTTCGGTTTGGCCAGCATCTCGTCGAGCTCATCGACGAAATCTTGCACGTCTTGAAATTGGCGATAGACGCTGGCGAAGCGGACGAAGGCGACCTGGTCGAGCTTTCGCAGGTGCAGCATGACCATCTCGCCGAGATACGTCGTCTCGACTTCCGGCTCGGCTCGGGCGTGAACATCGTTTTCGATCGCTACGACAATGGCCTCGATCTGCTCGTCGCTGATCGGCCGTTTCCAACAGGCTTTTTCCAGCCCCTGGCGGATTTTTTGGCGGTCGAACGGGGCCCGGGTGCCGTCCTTCTTCACGACTTTAATCGCGCGCTCTTCGCTCCGCTCGAAGGTGGTGTATTGCCGGCGGCATGAGAGACACTCGCGCTGGCGCCGAAAGGCAAAGCCACCCTCGCTGCTGTCGGCTTCGACCACACGATTGTTGTCTTCGTGGCAGAACGGGCATTTGATCGGGTCGTCCACGCGCTCATACGTGTTGTAGCGGGCCTGGCACCCCAGGCACTCGCGTCGACGGCGAATCGCGAAACCGTCGTGGCTGGCACGCGAGTCGATGACCTTGTCGTTGTCGATGCCGCAACTGGGACACTTCATATCAAACTCGAGCGGCGGCTTGCTGAGGAACGAACACGAAAGTCGATAATCGACCTTCCCTATAATACCACGATCGTGTGGACTCACCAGTCGGAACGCGCCACTTGGGAGCGATGGTCGGTGGTTAATAGGAGTCGCCGAAAGGCAAATTCTGACTCGCGGCGATGCGGTCCATTCGGTCCCACTCGGCCTAGTGAGATCACTAGCAGTAGCGCTATAATAACCGCGCGCTAGAGTGATCCCGTCCTTTCCACTGATCAGGGTGTGTTTGCATGAAATGCCATGTTTGCGGTGCGGAAGTGGTCGCCGGCGCCTCGTTCTGTCCACAATGCGGCGGGAAGGTTCCGTTGTCGGATTCCTCGGGCGCTCAGCCTTCGGCATCGTTGGGCTCTGCAGGGGTGGGCAGTAAAGCGACTGGCGAGCCCAAACAAGCCGCTACGAATGTTGCCGCGCCGCTGGGACGCCGCAGAGTAACGGATGTGCCCGAGGAAACGTTGTGGGAAGGGGGTTACACTCCGAAAGCGATGCTGGGCACGTTCATCGTCTGCGGAATCATCAGCCTGGCGCTGGTGATCGCAGCGATGGTCTTCCCGGTCTTTTGGATCGTGGCAGCCGGCCTGGTTCTAATCATCTGGTTGATGGCCATGTTCCAGTTTGCCACTCGGCGACTTGGCGTTCACTACAAATTGACCAACCAGATGTTCTATCACCAAAAGGGAATTCTGACGCGAACTACCGACCGGATTGAAGTGATCGACATCGACGATGTCACCTGGTCGCAAGGCTTAATCGAACGCATGGTGAATGTCGGCACCTGCGAGATTCGGTCGCGCGACATCACGAATCCGAAATTCTGGCTTCGCGGAATCGAGAATGTCGAGCAAGTGGCTCAGTTGGTCGATAAGGCTCGCCGTGCCGAACGACTACGCCGCGGTGTGTTGACCGTCCAAGAGCAAAACACAAGCGCCGAATCTTAAACTGCTAGTCAAAGCAAGGTGCGGATCAAGGGGCTCTCCACACGCCGACGCCGCGAGCTGACCGTCAAGTTAACCGGGGTGCTGACCCGACCAAGGACGGCTTGCTTCACCGGGAATGGTTTCGCCGTGAAGATCTCCGCCGGCCGCTTTCCCATTGTGGCCGTCGTGACGGTTCGATTCGTCCTTGTGGGCGTCGATTGGCGCCGTGGGCACTGAGGATTCGTCGTCGATCTCCTCAGCGTCGATCTCGCCGGCCGGTGCGGTGGCAGATTGCACGGCGGCTGCCGCGGGCTCGGCACTCCAATCGCGCCGTTGGCGCGAGCTGGCGATGCTCATCGCCTTGCGATATTTCGTGACGGTGCGGCGGGCCACTGTCAGGCCGTGCTTCGCCAGCTCCTTCACCAACTCGTCATCGCTAAACGGATGCTGTTTATGCTCGTTATCGATGATCTCCTGGAGCTTCAACCGCACGGCATCCCAGGCGACTTCCTCGCCATCGGCGCTCACCGTGCCGCCGCAGAAGAACCGCTTGAGCGGAAAGATGCCCCGCGGCGTTTGAATCCACTTGTCGTCGACCGCCCGGCTGACCGTCGTCACGTGCACGTGAACTTTGTCGGCGATTTGCTGCATTTTCAAGGGCTCAATCGCTTCCGGGCCCTTGCTGAGAAACTCGGTCTGGTGATCGACGATGGCCTGGGCGACGCGCGTGAGCGTATTGCGGCGCTGTTCAATCGATTCGATCAGCCATTGGGCTGAATTGATCTTGCGCTTGATGTATTCGCGCGTTTCGGCGTTGGCTTCGCCGCTGGTCAAAAGCTTGCGATAGTAAGCGCTAATGTAAAGCGTGGGCGTGCGGCCGTCTTCGAGACGGATTTTGTATTTGCCGTCGTCTCCCAGCTCGACGAAAACGTCGGGCGTGACATTGGGAACGAACGTGTCGCCAAAATTGGCACCCGGCTTTGGATTCAGCTTGCGCAGTTCGAGCAGCGTTTGCTGAATCAGCGGAATCCCATAACCGGTCTTCCGCTCGATGACCGGAAGTCGATTGTGTTCGAGGTCTTCCAGGTGGCTGGAGATCAGCGTCTTGAGCTGTTCGAAATAAGGCATGCCGGGCGTTAACTGCAACAGCAGGCATTCTCGCAAGTCGCGGGCCGCCACGCCCGGCGGATCGAGCTTTTGCACGACGGCCAGCGCCTGCTGCGCAATGGCCAGTTGTTCGCTGCCGGCGCTCGGATCGATGATGTCTTCCAACCGCGATTGCAGGTAGCCGTTGGCATCGAGGTTGTAGATGATGCGATCGGCCATCGCGCGTAGTTCGGCCGAAAGATTGAACCAGCCCAGTTGATCGTGTAGATAGTCTTGCAGCGACTGAGGACGCGCCACCATGTTGGCCATCGCGTCGTGCTTGCGAGCGCCTTCTTCCTCGACCCGAGTGCTCGACGGCCGCGAGCGTTCCTCGAAGTGATCGGGCCACTCCTCGTCCATATTGAGCAGCCGCTCGAAGTCGTCTTCGTTGTTCTTGGCTTCGTCGACAACCAGTTCGCGTTCTTCTTCGGAGGGCGCGTTGGGGTTCTCGACGTCGCCCGGCTCTTCCGGCAGATCGGCGTCCTCTTCCATCAGGTCGAGGACGGGGTTTTCCTGGATCTCTTGCTCGATCCGTTCTTGCAGTGCCATGATCGGCAATTGCAAGATTTCCATCGACTGGATCATGCGCGGCGCGAGCACCTGCTTTTGAACCAGCCGCAGTTCTTGACCGAAGGAAAGTCGCATGAGCTTTAGGGATCTATGAGGACTAAGACATCCGGCGGCGAACCCGCCCTTTTGTCTTGGATATTTCGAATTCTGCGATCAAAATTTCTGGCGGCCACTCAGGGCATCCGCCAAAATCTCCTTATTAGCAAACTCTAGCACGCTGCCGGTGGTGATGCCGCGGGCCAACCGAGTGATCGAAAGCGGCAAATCCGCCAGCAAATTCGAGATGTACAGCGCCGTTCCATCGCCTTCCAACGTCGGATTCGTGGCCATAATCACTTCTTTGAACCCTCCACCGCGCACTCGTTCGACGAGCGCTTCGATGGTCAATTGTTCCGGGCCGATCCCGTCGAGCGGGGCAATTCTGCCCAGCAGTACGTGATATAACCCTCGATAACTTCCAGCTTGCTCCAGTGCCATCAGGTCCCGCGATTGTTCGACGACGCACAGTTGCGTGTGGTCGCGCCGCGGATCCAGGCAAATCTCACACTCTTCTTGCTCTGTCAGATTATAACAGGTGCGGCAGTACCGCACGTTTTGTTTCACGTTGCGAATGGCCTCGGCCAGCGCCAAAGCTTCCGATTGGTGAATCCTTAACACGTGGTAGGTCAGCCTTTCGGCCGACTTCTTGCCAATCCCAGGCAGCTTGGCAAATTCCTCAACCAGCTTGGTAACCGAATCGCTTAACAAAGGGTCACTAGCCTCGCGAACGTGAAAAAAACTTAAGACAGGCGCCGTCAAACTTGACTCCGCTCGCCTGCCAGTCGAGCCCCTGCCGTCAATCGTCCCCAGCCGCGCGAGCCGAGGAGCTTACTTTACGGCGCATTCTAGGGCGAGGGATTTCCAGAGTCACCCCCCGAAAGTTGTGCCAGCATGGCGTTCAGGCCCGGCATGTCGAGGCCATCGGCCATCGACTTCATGGCCTCGGCATGCAGTTCCTTGGCCTTTAGCAAGGCCTGGTTGATGGCTGCCGGAAGCAGGTCTTCGACCATTTCGCGGTCGCCAGAATTCACGAGCGACGGGTCGATGCGACAGCTCAGGACTTCGCCGATGCCGTTTACTTCGACCTTGATCATTCCGCCGCCCGAACTTCCCTCGGCGCGACGCGTCTTCAATTCGTCGGTGATTTGTTGCAGCTTGCCGCCCATCTGCTGGGCCTGCTTGATGAGCGATCCAATGTTCGCCAGATTTCCCAGTCCTTTGAACACTTGTTTCTCCTGCTACCCGCGAACTGTCTAAGAATCTTACGACTGGCCGCCCGGTTCTTCGATCCGCATCAATTGGGCGTCGAACAGTTCGGTTGCCCGGCGGACCATCGGATGCTCCGATTTCTCGGCCATTCGCTGGCGATTCGAAGGAGCCCGGCGTGGCGCCGCTTCGGCCGACTTCTCGTCGGCCAGCACCGCAAAATCGACTTTCACGACCGTGCCCGTGATCTCTGCCAGAGCCGTCTCCAGCTTCGAAACCTGCTCGGGCCGCTCACAAAAAGCCTTACACGAAGTATACTTTGCGCGGAACGTAACGACCAGCCGATTGGGCGCGCGAAACGCGACCGATTCGCAGAACGAAGCGTTTTCAGCCAGCAGATCCGACAGGCTCGCCAGCGCTGGTTTCCAGGCGCCGATTGCCGTCTCTTCGGTCAAGGGCAATGCCGCAGTGGACGTCGCCGCCGCGGAGGTTGCTGGTGTCGCATCCGGCGATTCCCCGCGCTCGAGCGATCCGGCTGCATAAGTTCCAATGCTCGAGTCAGCTTTTTTTTTTGCGGCCGACGCGGGTGAATTTCCCAGGGTCATCGATCTGTTCGACGGCGTGGACACTGCCGACCCCTGAGCTTGTGGCGCGCCGCCGCGCAGTTGGGCAATGAGATCGGCCAGGTCGTCGAGGTTTTCCAGATTCGCGATGCGCACGAGCGTCATTTCGGCTAACGTCCGGCTTTGCGTGCTATAGCGCAGGCGCGAGAGCGTGTGGTCGATGATTTGCATCACGGCCAGGATGCTTTCGAGCCCCAGTTGCCGGCCCGCGGCAGCCATCCGCTCGTGCTCGGCCGGCGACGTGTGCAAGAACGTATCGCTCGGGCAGCCGACCGCCGCCGTCATGCAATCGCGGAAATAACCCAAGAGCTGTTCGAGCAATTGGCCGACGTCGACTCCGCTCGACAAGGCCGCATCCAAGTCGGCGATGGCGCCCGCTGCGTCGTGTTCGACCAGGTGGCCCACGAGCTCAGCCAGTCTGACTTCACCCGCCGTACCGAGCATCGCGTGGACGTCGGCCGTGGTGATGCGCTTTTCGCCAAAGGCCAGCAGTTGTTCCAAAAGCGATTGGCTGTCGCGCATCGAGCCGTTGGCTCGACGGGCCAGCAGAGCCAAGGCGTCGGCGTCGGCGCTGACCCCCTCCGCTTCGACGATCTGCGCCAGGCGCTTGATAATAGCGCCTTGGTCGATGCCCGCGAAATCGAATCGCTGGCAGCGCGACAGGATGGTAATGGGGATTTTCGTCGGCTCGGTCGTGCAGAAGATGAACTTCACATGCTCGGGCGGTTCTTCAAGCGTCTTGAGCAAAGCGTTGAAGGCTTCGCGCGTGAGCATGTGGACTTCGTCGATAATGTAGATTTTGAATCGAGCGCGGCTGGGCCGAATGTTGACGTTCTGCCGCAGTTGCCGAATTTCGTCGATGCCGCGGTTGCTGGCCCCGTCGATTTCCAACACGTCCACGTCGCTGCCGGCGCTAATGCTCTGGCAGATATCGCACTCGTTGCAGGGCGTGGGAGTGGGGCCTAACTGGCACTCGAGAGCCTTGGCCAGGATTCGCGCTGCCGATGTCTTGCCGGTGCCGCGGGCGCCGGTAAACAGGTAGGCGTGTCCCACCCGATTCGCCGAGATCGCATTCGTAAGCGCCCGTTCGACGTGTTCCTGGCCGATCAACTGATTGAAAGTCTGAGGCCGATAGCGCCGCGCCACCACCACGTATTGCCGCGCTCGATCGCTCCGGCCGTCTTCCGAGGCGGTGCTGGCTTCCGGTCTGGTTCCTTCCGATGCGGACATGGCGGGCTAGGAGAGAATCCGTCCGGGGCTGGAAGATTTAGGAGCAATCCGCGGGCACTTGGAGGAGTTACCTCAGAGAGCTTCGACTTCGGATGAGAGACCCTGCGCACAAAGAGATGACTGTTTATGGCTGCTGACTTTCGTCCCTGACCAGGTTCACAGGTCCCCATTGCGAGGGCCTCTCATCGGAGGCCGAAGGCTGTCTGGAGACATCTATTTCTACGCTGTCCGGGGCTGGCCGTCAAAGGCGACAAAAAGGCCGCGAATTCATGGCGCGCTCGAATTCGCGCGGAGACGGTGGACATTTCCTTTCGCGGGACGCGCACTGCCCCCCGCTCGGGTCTGCTCCAGGAGAGATTTGACGCAGCTGGGCTCTGGTCGGGCAAAACGGTGCAAGTGGCGGGCACTCCACCGCGCAGCGCGGCAGGTTGCAATACAGCTCGCAACAACAAAACTGCCGCCATCTTCATGGTTACCGGAAAGTAAGCGGCAAAAACCTTCATTGCGCACGCGAATTGCGTACAATCAAAGCGGCGACGAGTTCGTTCGGAAAGTCCATTTTGGGGGACACAGACATGAGACTTCGCTCATCTGGAATCATAGCCGTGTTGTTGGCCGGGTTGATGGCTTTGCCTGCCGCACCGGTCCTTGCTCGTGGCGGCGGAGGCGGTGGTGGACGTGGTGGTGGTG
>Ga0163150_10005443_pt1 | contig 16264 bp, 10 predicted proteins | sample OliLakLV19P2IB_FD_148628 | JGI IMG/M metagenome (GOLD analysis project Ga0163150, IMG submission 148628) | Freshwater microbial mat bacterial communities from Lake Vanda, McMurdo Dry Valleys, Antarctica - Oligotrophic Lake LV.19.P2.IB | ecosystem: Environmental > Aquatic > Freshwater > Lake >...
CGTTACGGATCTGTTGATGCCGGTTATGGACGGGATGGAACTGTGCCGGGAAGCCAAAAAGATGGCGCCCCAGATTCCGGTCGTTCTGATTACCGGCAAGGGGAGTGAGCAGCTGGCAATTGACGCGCTGGCGGCCGGGGCGGCCAGCTACGTTCCCAAATCGGCACTGGCAGAATCGTTGTTGGAGACGGTCGACCAACTGCTGAATTTTGCCGAACGGGACCGGACCAAAGAGCGGTTAATGACGTTCACGACCAACACCCGTTACCAGTTCAATCTGGATAACGACCCGACCCTGATTCCCTCTTTGCTGGATTTTGTGCGGGAATCCATGCTGATGTTGCGACTGGGTGATACCTCGCAGCAACGGCAGGTTTCGGTGGCTGTCGAGGAAGCGCTGTTGAATGCGATGTTGCATGGGAATTTGGAAATGCCCGAACACAGGGTGCATGAAGTGCGGCAGTCGTTGCATGCCGGAAAGCCTTCGGAGGATCTGGAAAAACAGCGAATGAAGGCACCGTACGACAAGCGACGCGTTCTGTTTGCCATCGACCTGACGCACGCCAGGGCACAGTTTGTCGTTCGCGACCAGGGGCCTGGATTTGATTTCAACAAACTTGCCGCCCCGAACAATCCGGACAACATTTCCAATATGCGGGGACGGGGCCTGACGCTGATTCGCAACTTTATGGATGATGTTAGCTTTAAGGAAAAGGGTTGCGAGCTTCATATGTCGCTGAATGTCAAACCGCCGGCGAAAGCGGGCAAGTAGCTTGTGACCCGGTCCGGAATAGAACGGGTCCGGGGCCGGATCTGCCTGTCAGGTCCTGCCACGACTGACCATCCTCAGCTTCACCAGTTGGAACCGGCGATTCACCCACAATAGGCATTTCGACGGAACTACCGGGATAACGGATGCCCATGAAAATCCTCGTCGTCCTGGGGCACCCCCGGGTGGGCAGCCTGTCGGATGCACTGGCCGACTCGTTTGTGGAAGGAGCGCGCAAGGAAGGTGCCGAAGTCGAGGTGCTTCAGTTGCGGCAGTTGCAGTTCGACCCGAATGTTCTGGTTCTTCCTGATGGAGAACAGGTATTCGAACCGGACCTGGAATCGGCGCGGAAGCTGATTCTGTGGTGCGAACATATTGTGTTCGTTTATCCAACCTGGTGGGCGGGTGCCCCGGCGCTGCTGAAGGGTTTTCTGGATCGGGTGTTGACATCGGGATTTGGATTCGAGGAAATCACCGGAGGAACCGGGTATCAGGGACTGCTTGGTCCACGGTCGGCCCAGATTATCACGACGATGGACACTCCGGCGTGGGTTTACCGGTTGATTTACCGGCGTTCCGGTGAAATCTCGATGGCACGGGGAACACTGGGGTTTTGTGGCCTCGCGCCGGTTGGGGTGACGACTTTTTCCGAAGTCAAAAAATCGACGCCGGAAGTTCGGGCCAGATGGTTGGAGAGAGTACACAGGGCAGGCCTTCGGGCGTCGCGAGGACCCAGCATGCTGGATTCGTTGCGTGCGAATACAAGGATCTGGATTCAGGCCCTTCGCCTCCAATTCTACCCCATGACGTTTCTGGCATATTTGGCTGGCGCGCTGGCAGCCATGCTGGCCATGCCATCGGGCTGGCACTGGTGGGCATTTGTATTGGGGTACGCCTGCATTTTCCTGGTCGAAGCGGCCACGGTTTTTACAAACGATCTGTTCGATCAGGACAGCGACAGGCAGAACAAATTCTTTGGACCGTTCAGCGGCGGCTCGCGCGTTCTTGTGGAAGGGAAACTGGGCCCGGTGCATCTGGGAATCGGCGCCATTGTCACCGGGCTGGCAGGGACCGCTTGCGGCCTGGCGGCGGTCTGGAACGCACCCGGAATGGGAATTACAAACTGGATCGTACTGGTTTGCCTGGCCCTATTTGCGATAGGTTACACGCTTCCGCCGTTGAAACTGTCCCATCGGGGAATGGGTGAACTTGACGTTTGTTTCACGCACAGTTTCGGGGTAATCCTGTGTGGATATTTGTTGCAAGGGAGACACTGGTCCGATCCACTTCCGTGGCTGTTGGGATTGCCACTGTTTTGTTCGATATTTCCGGCAATTCTGTTGAGCGGAATACCGGACCGGGCGGCAGACCAGTCAGCAGGGAAACGGACCCTGGTCGTGATGCTGGGTGAACCGAAGACGATTTATCTGTCGATTCTGTTCGTTGTGCTGTCCGTTGTCCTGGCGATAATTTGGTCTCGTGCGGGCTTTGCGCACGGCAGTTACGCAGGTCTTGGCTGGATCGCAGTACCTCTCGCTGTCTGGCTGGTCTGGCGATTGGCCGGAACCCTCAGGCGGGCCGGAACGATTCACCGGATCGATGGAACCATTGCCCTGGCGCTGCTGCTCATTTTTTTGTTTGCGGTTTTTGTGGTGGTCAATCTGCTTCGGGCGTTGCGGTAGACGATGCGCAGCGCTGGTCGCATCGCCGTTGGCTCGCCGTTAAACGAAAGCGCGGGTTCCGATTTCGTTTAACGCCCAGCCGCAGGCGCCGGCAGAACAATCGCCGTCTAAGGTGTGTGGTCGCCGTTGGCTCGCCTATAAACGAAAGCACGGCTTAAGCGTGGGTTCCGATTTCGTTTAACGCCCAGCCGCAGGCGCCGGCAGAACAATCGCTGTCTATTGTGTGTGGTCGCCGTTGGCTCGCCGTTAAACGAACGCGCGGCGCCTGCGTGGAGAGGGAATGCCGTTTCACGGTTGCCTCCAGGTTTTATGCGCCAATATTTCAACACTTTGCACGAAGAAACAAAGTCCCTGCATGGATCAGGACACTTGTACTCTACCGGCTGTTCCATACAGTGGCACGCCATTGTCCATGAAATTGGCCGTGAGGGCCTGGGAAATGGAAATGAAGCAGCGCTGGCGGAATTGCCATTGCGAGCGAGGACTAGCGAATTCGGTAATCAGGTACAGTTCTTCACCAATTCATTTCCTGCCATCCGGCAATTTCCGGCTCCAGCGGCAAAAATGGACAAGTAGGTAGCCAACGGAAGGGGCCGGATCGATTACAATCCTGGACTGAATTGTCCAGCAAGAGGCGGCAGGGTTTACCAGGTATTCCTGGGATCTCGTGGCATTCGGAATTCTGCGGAGTTTGTAGCAGTCTGGAAGGATAAGGGTTCATGCAAAACGCGATCGAGTTGCACAATGTTTCCAAGCGGTTTGGCCGGAATCTGGCTGTGGACTCGCTCGATCTGACCGTCCCCGAGGGTTCGATCTACGGCTTTATCGGTCCCAATGGGAGTGGCAAAACGACGACGCTCCGGATGATTCTGCGGATTTTCCAGCCGGACAGCGGGCAGGTCGTAGTGCTGGGAAACAGCCAGGGAAAAGTGGCGGACGACCGGTTGGGTTATTTGCCCGAGGAGCGTGGGCTGTACAAACGAATGCGGGTGCGTGACATCCTGACCTATTATGCCCGGCTGAAGGGGCTCCGGAACTGCCGCAAGGAAATCGACGAGTGGCTGGTGCGGCTGGATGCCGTGGACTGGTCGGAACGGAAAGTCGAGGCGTTATCCAAGGGGATGGCGCAAAAAATCCAGTTTATCTCGGCCGTGATCGCACGCCCACAACTTGTGATCCTGGACGAGCCGTTTAGCGGACTGGATCCGGTCAACATGGAAACTCTGCGTGACGCCATACTGCAGCTGAGAGACAACGGAACTACGGTTGTCTTTTCCACGCACGACATGGATATGGCCGAAGTCATGTGCGATACCATCTTCATGATTTTTCGCGGGCGAAAAGTTTTGGACGGCAGTTTGGAGTCGATCCAGCATCAATATGCCGGCGACATGGTGCGGGTCGGGTTTTCCGATCGCGGTCAAAAGCTGGACACGATTCAGGGGGCCGTGGATGTATTGAAGTCGGGAAACTTTTTTGATTTTCGCGTTGCCAACATGGACCGGATGCAGCACGTGTTGTCGCAACTGGCGGAAACCGGATCGTTGACGCATTTCGAAATCGTCAAGCCTTCGCTGCATGACATTTTTGTGCGAATCGCCGCGCCGGAACGGAACCAGAACGGCCGCATGGCGGAAAACGGCATGACAAACGCCGGGTAACGGAACGCAGGACCATCGCTGGTTTGGATGCGGCGGTATTTTTTTGGTAAACACTGGAACAGCTTGATGTACAAAGTCATAACCATTGCAATTCGCGAATACCGGGCCATGGTGGCCACCAAGGCCTTCCTGATCTCGCTGATCATGATGCCCGTATTGATGCTGGGCTCGCTGTGGGCGGTCGAACTTTTGAAAAGTGCCGGGGCAATCGAGGACCGGAAGATTGCCGTACTCGATCCGGGCAAACTGTACATCGACGATTTGTTGGCTGCGGCCAGCGCCCGCAATGATCAAACCAGGAGCCTGACCGAAAAAAAGGACGGGGACGAAGACCAGGGTCTGCCCCAAATGGCAAGTGGCGAAATCCTGATTTTTGATCTGGTTCCACTGGAAGAAAGCCGACGAATAACTGACCAGATGCGCGCCGATCTGTCCGAACAGGTTCGCAAAGGAGACCTGTACGCATTTGTGGAAATGCCTGCCAGCGAGGATTCCGCCAAGCGACAACCGGAGGACATCCTGTTTTACGGTCAGGACTCCAGCCTGTCCGGAACCCGTTCCTGGCTGGAACAGACCCTGAACGAAATCATCAAGGTCCGCCGGTTGCTTCAGGCGAACATCGACCCGGTTGTAGTGGCCGAAGCGAGCCAGCGAATTCCGGTTCGGGCGATGGGACTGCTGAAACGGGACGCCAGCGGAAATGTCATTCCGGCCCGTGAAGAAAACGAAATGCTCAAGATTTTTCTTCCGTTCGGCGCAATGATGTTCATGTTCATGGTGATTTTCATGTCCAGCCAGCCGATGCTGGAGAGCGTGCTGGAAGAAAAGTCGCAGCGAATTGCCGAAGTACTATTGGGCTCGGCCAGCCCGTTCCAGTTGATGCTGGGCAAGCTGCTGGGAACGGTGGGCGGATCGATGACCGTGTTCTGCATTTATCTGGCCGGCGTGATGGTGATCGCCCAACGGGTCCCGTTTCTGAATGATGTGCCGTTGTCGCTGATTCCCTGGTTTATTGCCTTTCAGATTCTGGGTGTGCTGTTCTACGCGGCCATTTTCATGGCAGTCGGGGCCAGCGTCAACCAGCTGAAAGAAGCCCAGTCGATGCTGATGCCTGTCTGGATGATGATGATGTGCCCGATGTTTGTCTGGCTGCTGATCCTGCGGTCACCTAACGGAGGACTGGCTGTCGGAATGTCCCTTTTCCCGCCGGCGACTCCGACCACCATGGTCATGCGGTTGGCAACCGGAGTTACGGTTCCTGTTTGGCAATTGGCGTTGGGAATGGTGTTGCTGGCGGTCGCCACGTTGGCCGCAGTGCTGCTGGCCGGAAGAATCTTTCGGGCCGGAATTCTGTGGCAGGGCAAGACACCGAAATTCAGCGAAATCGTCCGCTGGGCCATTTCCGGTTAACCGGCTATCGGTTCTGACCCGCCCTGAAACCGGCAGTCGATCACCACTCCAGGAAAAACGAACGCGATGCGGCCATGGATGCTGGTCCTTTCGAGTCCCAGTTGTACCGCCAGTCCGTCCCGATAGCGCCACAGTTGGTCGCCATAATGCTGTGCGAGTTTCGAAGCGGCCTCTGCGGGAATTTCGTCCGTTTTGTAATCGACAATTTCGGCGGCGATCAACCGGCTTCCTTCGTAAATCAGAACCAGCCGGTCAACAAAGCCTTCGACCATTTCCGTACCGAGCGAGGCGACGAGCGGGAACTCGTTTTTCACCCGCACCTCCAGAGCTTCGAGGAGAGTGTGGTCGGGTTTGAGGAATTCTGTCCGGACATGATTCAGATACGAAGTCCGGTTTAACAACGCTGCCGTTTGCGGCAGGGCGATCTGCCGCTTGAATTCGGCGACCAGAATCGCCGGCTGTCCCGAAGGATCGCTGGCGGCCAAAAACTGGTTGTCGGGAATCTTGTCGGGCAACCGGGTTTTGGTGTCGATCCATTCAAGATCCTGATACAACCGGTGCAGGACAATGCCCCGTTGGCGGCCAGTGAGAGCCGAATCGCCGTCCGGTCTGGTGGCACGGTCGAGTCGCGCAAGTCCCAACAGCTGAGAACCCGTTCGCGGCTTGTACGAATCATGTCCCGACGGCCGCTGCCATGTGCTGCCCCGTTTCGACCGGGGTTCGCGCACGAGCGCAGTCAGTCCAGCCGGTTCCTGATCGGGCAGGTAAAATCCCGCGTCATCACTGGTTCTGTTGCGGGACGGAACGGATGGCCGGTCAGCTGCGGGTTTTCGAAACCATTCGGGATCGCCAGTCTGGTGGACAACGCCCGATGCCTGGCCCGTTCCTGTCGCGCCCAATGTCGCCAGCAGTACACCCTCGGGCGACGACTTGTCCGGTGTGGCTCCGGGTCCGACGATAACGGTCAGGTCCCGCACAGCACGGGTCAGCATCACATAAAGCAAACAAAGCGACTCGCGGATCTTCCCGGATTCATACGCTTCAAATACATCCTGCAGATCCGGCGGCAACATTGGCCGCAGTTCTGACGGGACATAACGCACAATCCGGTTGATGTGGCGGGTGTTTGGATCGCGGGAACAAACCGTTTCGGGCGATTGCGGGCACCATCCGCTTTTGGTCCCGTAGAGTGGTGCGATTACGGCTTCAAACTCAAGTCCTTTGCTGCGGTGAATGGTCATCACCCGGACCCGCGCCGAAGTTGGGTCGGTGATACGGAGTGCCTCCATTCGACGGACAAACTCGCCTGGCCGAAGCGAGCCCTGCAAATCAAATTCGGTCGCCTGATTGACCAGCATCTCCATTCGCAGCCGTTCGCGTTCGGTCCCCTGATCAAACAATGTCCGGGCCAGCCACAGGCAAGTGGCTCCATAACCTTCGTCCTGCAGTCGTTGTCGCAGCCCCTTGCCGCCACGATGGCATGCCGGCGCGAACGCCGGATCATTGGGAGAAAAATGGGGGGCGATCCCCAGCAGTTCCCCCACAGGTGAGTGGGAAACCAGAAAAGCGGAGACCGAATCGGCCGGGTGATCGGCTAACTGCATGGCCGCCAGAATCACATTGACCGCCACGGAGTCTGTCAACGGATTGCCTCCCTCTTCACTGCAGGGAATCCCCCGTCTCCGCAGTTCCAGGATCAGTCTCGCCGCATCGGCATTGGCCCGCACCAGCACGCCAACATTGATCGCCGTTGAGTCGGTGATTCGCTGCACCGCATCCACCGTCGCCGCATCGACAGCCTTCCTGTTCTCCTCTGAAGAGACCTTGTCGCCCGGCCCGCCCGATACCTCTGCCTGGACCAGTCGCGCGGTGCCGGTCATTGTCCGGTGCACGGTATCGTGACGGCTGAAACCGGCAGACCAGGCATCAATCGTCGTTCGTTCGACATTGCTTCTTGTGTTAACCGCCGCCAGCCCCATAAAAACCTGGTTAACGGTTTCAATCACAGCGGGCGCCGACCGGCGACTGGCAATCAGTGGAGGAGCCTCTCCGATGGCCGGGCCAAACTCCTGCCGGACCACATCAAACATCTCCGAAACACCACCACGCCAGCCGTAAATCGCCTGTTTGGTATCCCCCACACAGAACAGCGACCCGGTGTTGCCAGCTCCCACCGCAACACGACTGAACGGGGCCAGCACAGACCATTGCTGCGACGAAGTGTCTTGAAACTCGTCCAGTAACAAATGATCGACTGCACCATCCAGCCGGTTCAACAACCGCGTGCCACCCGTTTGGGCCAGGGCCTCCAACATTCGGGTCACATCGGCAAATCCCAGCGTCCCCTGCTCACGCTGCAGCTCGCGAAAATGGCCGGCATACAATTCCAGCAACCGGTGCATCGACCGGTTCCGTTCGATGTTAAAGGCCAGCAACTCCGCCCGGCAAAGCCCGAGCAGTTCGCGATAGACCTGTTCGACGCCGGCCGGCCAGGGTTTTTTGTAGTAGGTAAAATCCTCCTGTGCCGCGCGGCATACCAATGAACGGCCAGCAAGTTCCAGCAATTCACCCTGGGCCAACAGCGACTGGTCGTCGGCGACCGACTTGGCCATCCTCTTGTCGCCAATTTCCAGTTCCGCCATCCGTTCGGCCAGCGCCCGGATTTCCTGTTCGGAGGCGCGGCGAAGTGCACCACCGGCATCCAGTTCCCAGGCCGATGCCGGTGCCTGTTGGAACAGTTCGTAATGTCCTTCGATAACCCGGTCGAGCGCTGTTGAAATCTTGCGGTCAGCTTCGGTATGGGAAATCAGGTTGAGCAGCGAAGCCGTTTGACCATCGGCCAGAACACGCTGCACTGCCCGGTCACGAGCCATCGCCATCAGGTCGTCATCAGCCAATTCCCAATTGGCAGGCAGCCCCAACTCGAAACTGGATGCCCGGGCCAGCCGATAGAAGAAGCTGTCGATCGTACCGACCTGCAACTGGTTGATTTGCCGCATCAGCGCGGCCAATTGCGCGACAGCCTGGTCCTGAGTCAGTTGCGCAGCCAATTGACCCGACAACTCACTGCAGGCAGCTGGATCGGCCGCAGCATCCGCCAGACGTTTCACAATCCGGTCCAGAATTTCACCGGCTGCCGAACGTGTAAACGTAGTCGCCAGAATCGTTGCCGGATCAGTGCCCGCCAGAAGCAACTGCAAATAGCGGCTGGAAAGTGCATACGTCTTCCCCGTCCCGGCCGACGCCTGCTGGATCTGGCTGGGTGGTAACCGGCTCAACCCCTTTGTCGGTTTACTGTTGCCCATGAATTGCCCCGGTATCGGTCCATTTTTCCAGGGCATTGTCCTGGCAAATTGCGGCAAATGCATCGGAGAATTCGGGGGCGTCAGCTTCCTTTGGCCAAAAGTTCTGTGCACGGATATTTCTCAGGACTCCACGAACCTGTTCGTCAGCCTCCAGCAACTGGTCCGGAGTCCATTCCGCCGAATCGAACGCGATCTGTTTGATGTCGCGCGGCAACAGGACGTATCCCAGTCCCATGCTGTCCAGCTGTGATCCCGCATCGTCCAGCACTTCGGTAACCAGATGGCGATAGAGGGGGAGCTGGAAATCGAGCCATTCACCGGATTTTTTCGCCTGATGAGCCGCCATCGCCGTTTTGGCCGAATCACTTGTCTTGTAATCCCAAACGGCCAATCGCCCATCGTCATGCCGGTCAACCCGGTCAATTTTTCCGACAATCGAAAACGGCTTTCCATCGACCAGGAATGGCAGTGTCACCTTCGGCTCGACCTTGACGATCTGCCAACCGTCCAGCCGGCGGGCCGACTGCAAAGTGGCAAACTGCCGAAGCCGTTTTTCCAGGTTCGCCACTTGCATTTCCGCGGCGGGCAAAGCACCCAGGGGAAACATGCCGCGAAATTTTTGCTTCAGCGCGTCAACCAGGAACGACTCGATCACCGTCACGTCGCTGCTGTTCGCAATCTCACTGTTCCCAAAGTCCTCCAGGACATCATGCGTCAGGCTTCCAAACGAACCGCCGTCCATTTCCCGTACATCATCGGACACCTGTTCCAGTCCCATCATCGCCGACAGGTAGAAACGGTACGGGCACTTCAGGTATTCCCGCAGCCGGGTAACGCTGATTCGTTCTTCCACAACAATCGGTCGTGGCTTTGGCACCGCAATCTGTTGCACGCGTGCTGGGGGCCGACTGGCTGTCATCCAGCGGCGAGGGACCGTGCTTCCCTGGAATCCGAAAAAAGCATTGGCCCGGATCCGGACGGTCTCATCATCCGTGGCGAACAGTAGCCGGCTGGGGAGCCGCGGAGAATTCTGCGAATCGCGTCTGCCGCAGACCAGCCAGGCATGCTCCCGCGCGGACACGACCATCGCCAGAATCCAGGCGTCGCGTGCATGACGCCGGTTCGCATCGAGCAGACCAAGCTGCTGGCACAGCCGGTTCGGCAACAACGGATGGGCCGCCTGCGAACCGGGTATATTGTGCTCGTTGAACCCGGTCACGATCATTGCACGGGCATCGTCCAGAGCCAGGTCCAGCCATCCAGCCAGTTCAATCGCCGCCGGATCGTCGTCTTCGGAAACGGCCTGCGACTCCAGCCAGTCCAAAATCAGATCGCCCACTGTTTCCAGATCCAGCAGTAAATGCCAATCCCCGCCCAACGTCGCGACCTGTTCCAGCCCATCCGACACCAGTTGCAACGATTCGATCGACTTCCGGTCATTCAATTCACTACCGGAAAAACTCCGCGAGCCGTAGACGTTTTCGAGGACTTTGCCCCAGGCAACCGCCAACTTACCAGCGGTCGGTCCGTCCGGTTTGGATTTGCCTCGACCGCCAGAACCGGAACCACGCCCGTTCCAATCAACCATCGGTTTCAGCAGCCCTTCCATCACGCGAAAGACCGCTGCGGCATTCCGGTAGTCGTCGTCGCGATTACGGCTGGCCCGCGAAAAAGTTTTCAGGCTGAGCAATCCGGGCAGGTATTTGTTCTGAAAGACGTCGAGGTCCGTCAGCCAGGACTCGTTGCCCAATTTCTCTGTAACTGCAAGGAAAAAGTCCGGATGCCGCGCCAGAGTAGCCAGCGAATCAAAATCCTGGCGCTGCAACCACCCGACGACTGCCTCGACCAACCGGGCGACCGATGACGCGGAGAGCCGCGTGCCAACCAACCGCCGCGTGGCGATCCCCTGGGACTCAATCAGCCGCCGGGTGTGAACTGCAACGTCTTCGTCAGGTGTGCAAACCGTGATCTCATCGGTTGCCATGCCGTTTGGCAGCTGAGCCAGCAGGTATTCGACCCCTCGCGCCTGGTCCAACGGCCGGTCCACGAACCGGATCGCCCGATTCTCCAGCGGCAACCGGGCAGTGGCCCACCAATCGGTGATGAGCGAACCGAATTCGTCAAAACCGGACTGGTACTTCGGCCCGCAAAAAGCCAATGAAGTAACCCTGGACCGGACCGCGTCCTGGCCCAGCATTTTTTTGATGAGCGGATTCAGGTCGGCGATTCCAACCAGCAGGATTCGCCTGTCGGCCCGGCACTCTCCCCTCCGGGCCGCCACGTTCCGCGCCGCCTGGCGGTCCCACATTCCGCTTTGTGTCAACAACGCATAGTACCGGCGCTGAACTTCGGCCAGAGCATTCCAGCGGGCGGTGTCCGTGAATCCGTCCAGCTTGTTGACTTCGTCGGCAACACTTTGAAAACTGCGACCCTCAGTCCCCAACTGCACATGCAACCCCTGCAGCGACTCCGCCATTTGTTCCAGTGCCGCCACATTCCCGGACAGGCCTTCCGGAACCAGTCCGGCAATCTGGTTTTTTGCCAGCCCATCCATCGCGGCCATCCAGGCCATCCGGCATTCGAGATCCGAGGCGATCGGCAGTTCGGCCTGATACAGCAACTCCGGCAGCTGGCCGACGGTAATCACCTGGCCTGGTTCCAGCAGCAAACGTTTGCCCACGCAGGCCGACGCCAGCAATTGCAGAAACCGCCGGCGGGACCGGGAAGTGGGGAGCACAACAGTCCATTGCGACAGATTGACCGCCCGGCCAGACGCCAGTTTGCCCAGCACCCATTCCACCGCAGCGGGAAGGGCTGGCTGGCTCCAGTCAATAAATACACGATCGATCGCGCCGTTCATCGGCAAATCTCCCTGGCCTGGTTCACGCGGCATCTTTCCACGTCCTGCGATACATTCAAGTCGATACCCGTGACACCTTTGGTCACTGTATCCGATCGGGGTGCCAATCCCAATGTAGTCGAGCGTCGCTCAGCCGTATGAGTCAGGGAGTTACTTCTGGCCGGCTTCGCGATTTTGCACCGGTTCCAGAATCACCAGGTAGAAATTGCTGGTCATCAACATTGCCAACACAATCCAATTGCAATCGTCAGGGAGCCAAAAAAACAGGATTGCTCCTGCAGCAAACAGGAGATTGGAAACGGCCCAGACCGAAAAGAAAACGGCCGGACGAACCTTGCGCCGCCCAAACAGCAAACGGCCCAACAAGAACGCGATCAGCAGCGAACCGATGATGACTTGGGGAAGTGTCAACATGATCGGTGATTCAATCCGGCAAGTACGGCAGCGACTGTTTACGAAACTGTTCGCCAGTCTACCCGCTCCTGACGGTCACTGCTTCGCTTTCAAATGGCATATTTCTGGACCGCGATCAACGCCATCGATCTGCACCGGAAGCGGCCATCGGATCAGACGCAGGCAGCGTCGAACAACAGTCATGTTCGATCTGCCGGACGATGTCCATATGGGCGATGTGCTTGTTCGGGTTGAGAAGTTCCGACAGCCGGTAGGCCGAAAAGTAACACCCCAACTCGCGCGGTGTACACGAGAGACATTTGGCCGCAACCAGAATGCGGCTGTTCGCATCACCAATCACCAGCACCGATTCACCAACCGGCAACCGGCAGGTGGACAGGATGGCGACCCCGTTCAGCGACAGGTCATGGGTAAAAGCGACAATCGGAGTTGCAAATTCATCGCTGTCACCGGGGCCGAACACGATCACTGGGCAGGTTCGTTTGGCCCGGGACTCCGATCGCTTCTCGCCGGAGTCCAGCAGTTCGGGACAAAGCTCCTGAACGGAAAAGCTCCGGTTAATAATTCGCCCCATCGCCTGATGCAACGCGACCAGCTGGCTGCTTCGACTGCGAAAACCCCAAACCATACTAAACCCCTGAAATTTTTTCCCGGAGAAATGTGTGAAAAGTCTAGCTTTCAGGATTCGATGCCAACCGGATTGCGGTGAATTTCCCGAGCGCTGCTGGCTTTTTTTCAGGGCAACGCAACAGCTGTATCAGGTTATTTCGATTTAACGGTTGGTGCGAATGAGCCGAAGGTGGCCGGGAAGCAGTTCGGGCTGGTTACCAGTGCAGAACCCGGTTTTCAACCATCGCTGCTCAATCTGATGCCGGCCGGGCAAGTTTGGATTCGGTTTCGGGAAGGAATTCGTCCGGCTGGGCAGAGGCGATCCGGTTGGCATAGGACAGCCTTCCTCCGGCTATCTGAGCGATCAGGCTCCAGTGGCAACCCAGTGCCGCAAGGACAAACAGGTGAAATGTCTCATGCGAACACCAGACCATGGGGACAATCGTTGGCCAGCAGCAGGCGTCGCTGATCGCACCGGCCGTATAAAGTACACCTCCGGCAATCAGCGGAATGGTGGTTGCCCGGCCGTACTCGCGGTAAATAAGCACGGTCGAAATGAGCCCGATCCAGCCCATCCCCAAAAAAATCATGGTCCCCCAGACATAGGGAAGGCTGTCGAAAAATACCGTTCGGAGTGTAATCCCGGAAACCGCAATCAGCCAGAGAAGAACCAGGATTCCCCAGCGCTTCCATCCGCGAAACAAAATTCCATGAATGGGCGTAAACGTTCCGGCAATCAGCAGGAAGATGGCGGCGATATCGAGTCGCAACAGGACCGTACTCGGGCCATGACCCGGTTCGAACATGTGAAACACGCCGCTCATCGTCAACAGGATTACGGCCGATGCCGCGAACACGCTGCAATACCGGAACCGGATCCGGTCCCGCCACGCTGACCGCAACATCTGTACGCCGAGAGCCAAAAACAAAATCGCACCAGCCAAATGAGACATGCTGCTCATCGGCTGGTTGAATCCAGACAATCGGTACCAGTCGTCCATGGATGTATGCGGCGGGATCAGGAATGAACTGGGAGAACTGGAAATCCTGCAAGGGACTGCCGGCTATTGGCCCAATCTGCAACAGGTTTCACAAGTTGTTGCCGGGCCGGTCCTTATTGCCCAACAACCGCTTGCCGGTGACGATCCTGACGGTCAATCATCCGGGCCGGTTTGGCCATGGACTCCAGGTCCAGTTCGTCAAGGTTTACGCTGGGAATATCCAAGTCGAGATGCTCGAGGTATTTTTGTCCGGCGGCGGTATTGAAGATGACCACATGTTCCACTTCACCGATCCGGCCATCAGAAACCATTTGCCGAACCGCACCGATACAGGTCGCCGATTCGGGGCAAAGCATAATCCCTTCGAGACGCCCAACCTCGGCTTGCCACTCGAAAATCAGCTGTTCATCTGCCGCGACGGCTGCCCCGCCACTTTCCCGGACAGCGTTCAGTACCAGAAAATCGCCGATACCGCCAGGAACCCGTAAACCTGCAGCTCGTGTGTGGGAGTTCTCAAACCGTTTGGCGAACCGTTCGCCGGACTCAAACGCCTGGACCATCGGTGCGCAACCACTGGATTGAACACAAATCATGCGGGGCATTTTTTCTGTTGCCAGCCAGCCAAGTTCCCGCAGTTCCCGGAACGCTTTCCACATTGCGATCAGTGCCGTTCCACCACCAGTCGGAAACACAATCACGTCTGGCAGGTTCCAGTTCATCTGGTCGGCCAGCTCCAGGCCCATCGTCTTTTTGCCTTCCAGCCGATAGGGCTCCTTCATGGTCGAGATATCGAACCACAGGCCCCGGTCGTGCCCCTCTCGAATCCGCTTGCCGCATTCATCAATCATCCCGTTGGCCCGATAGACCTGGGCTCCGGCGTTGCGGGCTTCGGCAATGTTTGCCAGCGGCGTGTCACGCGGGACCAACATCACGCATTCCAGTCCCGCCCGCGCCGCATAAATGGCCATCGCCCCGCCAGCGTTTCCGTTCGAGGCCATCGCAATACGGGGAATACCAAAATGTTTGGCCATCGTGATGGCCAGCGACAAACCCCGGGCCTTGAAACTGAATCCGGGCAACCGGGATTCGTCCTTGATGGTGACCCGGTTCAGGCCCAGCCATTTGCCGAGCGCGGGGCAATCGATCAGCGGCGTGAAATCCTCGCTCAGTGTGACCGGTTGGATTTCGTCTCCCACCGGCAACAGTTCGCGATAACGCCACATGTTTTCTGGACGCCGGGAAAGTGCTTCACGGTCGACTTCCGCAGCAATTCGTTCGAGGTCGTAACAGGCAACCAGCGGCCGACCTTCGTGCATCGACTGGATCTGGTCCGCAGGGTAGGGAGTCCCGTCGAGTGCACTTTCGAAGCGTGTGATGTACTTTGTCATTCGGTCCCGCGCGTGGTTTCAGTTTTGGACAGCGGAAATGGGCCAGAACAGGCCAATTGGGCATATCTTGGCCCCGAGTGAACCTGAATACAATGCAAAAGGTTATAAAGGTGACCGGAAGAATCGTCCAGAAGCGTGTAAACTGCGTTGACTTTGCGTTTCCTGTCGGTCGAATGGCGGCATCCGGAGAAAACAGTGGAAAAACGGCCTGAAAAAAACGCTGATCCCCTGCCCGAAGATGGGGAATTCGTGGTGGCCCGACCGATTGCAAATCCCGGTGAACCGGCGACTTTGACCACTCGGAAAGTAACCAATCCCGAATCTGCGACTGTAATCGCCGACGGGCCAGAACCAGAATTGGAGACGGAGCCCGCCGGGAGTTTCATAAGGCCCGGATTTTCTGCGGCCGTTGGTGATCAGCCAGCAAATTTTCGTTCGAGTTTTCGCAGCGTGGCTACCCTCGACCCGGACGGACCTGAGGAAGCACTCCGTCGTCAAACCGCAGTCGCTGGCGCGGTCACGGCAGTGTTTCTGGGAATCTGGTCGATTATTTTTTCGTTTTTCACCGGTCTGGCTGTGATTAATGCGTTGTTGGGAATGGTGTTTGCGGTCTGGGGCATGTTTTCAACCCGGATCACGCTGGCGGTTGTCGGCCTGGTCCTGTGTTGTGCCGGATTCCTGATGACGCTGATATTTGCCTTGCAATAACTGCAGGAACCGGTTGTACAAGTTGCAAATCAGGCGGCAATCGGTCATATTCTGCCAACTGCACGTCCCCGTAGCTCAATTGGATAGAGTGTCGGCCTCCGAAGCCGAAGGTTGCTGGTTCGACTCCAGCCGGGGATACTCTCTGTGCAATTCTTTGCAACCTTTTGCGGTAATTCCCTGCAAAACAGGCAGGACCGGTTTCGGTTTTTCCCATGTTTGTGATCGATTGCGGCGCTAGCATATCAACACTTTTGCAACGCTGTGGATCGTCAGGGAGTTGTTGTAGTGAATGGGATGGGAGTGATATGATTAATGGGAAGAATGAAACCGAATCAAGACAGTCAATTCAGGGAAATCGTAATTCCCATTGATCCCATTCTTCCCATGAAAACCAACGTCCCATCATTCCGCCGCACGGCGACTGCCAAACACTTTGTCGTACCGTGATGCCGGCGCC
>Ga0163150_10005445_pt1 | contig 16258 bp, 15 predicted proteins | sample OliLakLV19P2IB_FD_148628 | JGI IMG/M metagenome (GOLD analysis project Ga0163150, IMG submission 148628) | Freshwater microbial mat bacterial communities from Lake Vanda, McMurdo Dry Valleys, Antarctica - Oligotrophic Lake LV.19.P2.IB | ecosystem: Environmental > Aquatic > Freshwater > Lake >...
GCCGAAGAGGGAGGTAATTTCCGTGCGGGTCGTTTTGTGCGGGGCGGGATCTGGTTGTTTAAGCATCAACCCCTATGCCCACAGCCCCGTCCGCAAGGCGACCCTTTTTTCCACTTCGGAGTTCGGGTTCAAACCGCAGAACATTCCGGCCCCTGCCGGTTGCAAACCGGCCGCACGCTGGCGTCGTCATTTTGAACGCATTATTCAGCGCACCGTTGACGCCTCGCCGCAGCTCCGACCAAGCTGCCGCGCCTATGCACGGAGGAGTGTCGTTTCTGCAAGACCTGGCCGTGGTGATGATTGTCGCCGGTCTGGTCACTCTGCTTTTCAACCAGCTCAAGCAGCCCGTCGTCCTCGGCTACATCATCGCGGGCGTCATCATCGGGCCGCACTCGTTCTCGTTTCCGCGCATCCACGACGAGAAGACGATTCACACGCTCGGCGAACTGGGCGTGATCTTCCTGATGTTCTCGCTCGGGCTGGAATTCAGTTTGCGGAAGCTGAAGAAAGTTGGCACGACCGCGCTCATCGGGGCGGCGCTGGAAATCCTGGTCATGGTTTTCGTGGGCTACGAACTCGGCCAGCTTTTCGGCTGGAGCAAGATGAACAGCCTCTTCCTCGGCGCGATGCTCTCCATCTCCTCGACCACGATCATCGTCAAGGCGTTGGGCGAACTCGGCAAAACCAAGGAGCATTTCTCGCAGCTCATCTTCGGCATTCTCATCGTTGAGGACATTCTCGCCATCGTGATGATTGCGCTGCTCTCCGGCATCGCCGCGAGCGGCACGCTGGGGGCGGGCGAGGTCGTGGGCACCGTGCTGCGCCTCGGCATCTTCCTCGTCGTGGCACTGGTCGTGGGCCTGCTGACCGTGCCGCGCCTGCTGAGTTACGTGGCGAAATTCAAAAGCGCGGAAATGCTGCTGATCGTCGTGCTCGGCTTGTGCTTCGGTTTCTCGCTTCTCGCCGCGAAGCTCGAATACAGCGTGGCGCTGGGCGCATTCGTCATCGGTGCGATCATCGCCGAGTCCCGCGAGATCGGGAAGATCGAGCACCTGATGGAGCCGATCCGCGACATGTTCAGCGCGGTCTTCTTCGTGGCCATCGGCCTGATGATTCAACCCGCGATGCTCATCAAGTATTGGGTGCCGATTCTTGTCATCACCATCGCCGTGGTCGTGGGGAAGGTGCTGGCCTGTTCGTTTGGTGCTTTCGTCGCGGGCCATGACCGCCGCACTTCCCTGCGCGTCGGCATGGGGCTGGCGCAGATTGGCGAATTCTCCTTCATCATCGCGCAGCTCGGTCTCACGCTGAATGTCACGGGCGATTTTCTTTATCCCATCGCCGTCACCGTGTCCGCCCTCACCACGCTGCTCACGCCGTATTTGATCAAGAGTTCAGATTCGCTGGTGGGCTGGTTTGATCATCATGCGCCGCAGAATGTCGCCACCTCGCTGGACGTTTACACGCGCTGGGTCGGCGAGATGAGCACCAGCCGCTCCGGCGCGAGCGTGGGGAAATTCATCCGCAGGTGGTCGTGGCAGATCACGCTGAACATGGTGCTGACCGCCGGAGTGTTCATCGCCGCGCTCTACGTGCGCGCGAACAAGCCCGAGTGGTACGGACGCTTAAACGTGCCGGAGCGCTGGCTCGACGCTGCGCTCTGGGGCGCGGCCATGCTCGCCTCCATGCCGCTGCTCATCGCCAGCTACCGCAAGCTTCAGGCCCTCGCGATGCTCGTGGGCGAAGCCGCCGCGCACAACACGCAGAACAAGTCCGGGCGCCCCGCCGTCCAGTCCGTGGTCACGAACGGCGTGACCATTGCCGGGGTCATTCTCATGGCCGTGGTGCTGCTCGGTTTGAGCGCGACGATTCTGCCCTCGTGGAAAATCTTCATCGTGCTCGGCATCATCATTGCCATCATCACCGCGCTCTCTTGGCGGCTGTTCGTGAAAATTTATTCCAAGGCGCAGGTGAGTTTGCGGGAGACGTTGGATCAACCCACCGTCGTCACCGAGCGGAGAAACCCGTCGCTCGCCGGCCTGCTCGTCCAGGCGCAACTCGCCGCCGTGACCATCACGCCGGAGTGCATCGCCAACGGACGCCTCATCCGCGAACTCGCGCTGCGCTCGGAAACCGGCGCGAGCATCGTGGGCCTCGAACGCGCGGGCGTGACGACGGTGAACCCCGGCCCGGACGAGGAACTGCTCGCGGGCGATCAGGTGCTGCTGCTCGGCAAGGCCGGGCAACTGGAGAAGGCGCGCGCGCTGCTGATGCAGGCGAAGAGTTAACCTTGGTCGGTGAGCGACTACCGCGTGGAGCGCCGGCTTCCAGCACGGCGCGTTGGCGTCGAAGCGAGCCGAACGCGCCGTGCTGGAAGCCGGCGCTCCGGGGAAAAGAAAAAGAGCAACCGGATTTCTTCCAGTTGCTCTTTCGTGAAAAACTTTGGGGCGATTACGCCGCAACTGGTGCCGTCGGAGCCGGGTTCGGCTCAATCGGACGCGCCGGGCGTTCCTGACGCTTGAGTTCCTTCGAGGTGGCCTCGCCTTTGCAAATCCAGCACTTGATGCCGAGCTTGCCGTAAATGGTCTTCGCTTCCGCAAAGCCGTAATCAATGTTCGCGCGCAGGGTGTGGAGCGGCACGCGGCCTTCCATGTACTGCTCGACGCGGGCGATTTCCGCGCCACCGAGACGGCCCGCGCAGCGAATCTTGATGCCCTCGGCACCGAAATCCATCGCGGTCTGAATCGTCTTCTTCATCGCGCGGCGGTGCGACACGCGGCGCTCGAGTTGGAGGGCGATGTTTTCAGCCACCAACTGCGCATCGGTCTCCGGCTGCTTCACTTCCTGGATGTCCACGTAGATTTCCTTGCCGGTCATCTTGGACAGGTCTTCCTTGATTTTGTCGATCTCGGCGCCCTTGCGGCCAATGACCACGCCGGGACGCGCGGTGAGAATGGTGATGCGGCAGCGGTTCGCGGCGCGCTCGATGAGAATCTTCGGGACGGAGGCCATCTCGAGCTTCTTCTTGAGGATCGTGCGCAACATGCGGTCTTCCGCGAGCAACTTGCCGAAATCTTTCTTCTGGGCGTACCACTTCGAGCGCCAGTCCTTGTTGACGGCGACGCGAAGTCCAATCGGATTAACTTTTTGGCCCATAACTTATTCGTCGGAAACTACGATTTTGACATGGCAACTGCGTTTGATAATCGGCCCGGCCGATCCGCGCGCCTTGGGGGTGAAACGCTTGAAGCTCATCGCCGTCTGGGCCACCGCCTCTTTTACTTTCAAAGTTTCCGGCTTCACGCCGTTGTTGTTTTCCGCGTTGGCAATCGCGCTGTCGAGCGTCTTGGCGACGACCCGGGCGGACTTGCGCGACACGAACTTCAGCACCGCCTGCGCCTGGAGCGCGGGCAGTCCCTGAATCTGCCGGACCATCTCGCGCATCTTCTGCGCGGACATGCGGACATTTTTGGTAATGGCTTGAACCTGCATAAACTATTTCGCCTCCGCTTTCGCCGTGTGCGCGCCGTGCTTCTTGAACGTGCGCGTCAGGGAGAATTCGCCGAGCCGGTGCCCGACCATGTTTTCGGTCACGAAGACCGGGTTGAAAATTTTCCCATTGTGCACCGCGAAGGTCAGCCCGACGAAGTCAGGCGTGATCATCGAACGGCGCGACCAAGTTTTGATCGGCAGCTTGGATTTCACTTCCTTCGCCTTGACGATCTTGTCCATCAAATGATGGTCAACAAACGGACCTTTTTTAATTGAGCGACCCATACTTCAAAAAATTTTCTAGCGTGTCTTCAGAGGTTTGCCATCGCGGCGCACGATGATGTACCGGTTGGAGTACTTGTGTTTGAGGCGTGTGCGGAAACCCTTCGCCTGCAAGCCCCACGGAGAGGTGAGCTGCTGCCAGCCGCCGCCGGACTTCGATTTGCCCTGACCGCCGCCGTTCGGATGGTCCACTGGGTTGCGAGCCACACCGCGGCTGATCGGGCGAATGCCGCGATGCCGTGAGCGACCGGCCTTGCCGAGAACAACGTTCTCGTGCTCGGCATTGCCGACCTGGCCGATGGTCGCGTAGCAGTCTTCCTGCATCTTGCGAATTTCGCCTGACGGCAGACGAATCTGCGCGTAGCCGCCGTCGCGGGACATCAGCGTGGCCGAAGAACCGGCGCTGCGCACGATCTGCCCGCCTTTGCCGGCGTGCAGCTCGATGTTGTGAATGGCGATGCCGACGGGGATTTTGCTCATCGGGAGCGCATTACCCAAATCGGGAGCCGCCACCGCGCCACTCATCACCTTGGCTCCAACGTGGAGACCAGCGGGAGCGAGGATGTAAGCCTTCTCGCCATCCGAGTATTGAAGCAATGCGAGACGCGCCGTGCGAATCGGATCGTATTCAATGGCCGCGACCGTCGCTTCCATGCCGTGCTTCTGGCGCTTGAAATCCACGATGCGCAGCTTCTGCTTGTGACCGCCGCCAATGCCGCGAGCGGTGGCACGACCGTAGTGGTTACGACCGCCGGATTTTTTGCGAATCTCAAGGAGACTCTTCTCTGGCTTCTTTTTCGTGAGTTCGCTGTAGTCCGCGATCGTGATGTATCGCGTCGAGGGCGTCAGCGGCCTAAATGTTTTAACTGGCATAAAAATTACCTTTCACGTCACACAGCTTGCAGTGGTCGAGACCATCAATCCTGCGCCCGGAGGGGTCGTCAGTTATCGGCCTGCCGATCAAAATGCTGTATTTCACACCGGTTTCCCGGCGGAAAGGACGCGGACAGTAGCAAACAACTTTTCGGGCGCAATAAGTTTTTTCCAGCCACCGGGAGATTGATGAGGTGCGCGGAAAAGCGAGCCGGGCAGAACCACGCGGAGTTTCAATGAATGTCGGCCAGATCAAACTCCAACCCGGCCAGCACGGTCGAACTGAGCTTCCCTTTCACTTCCGCCGAGGCGTGCAACTCATACTGCCCATCTTTCAAAGTGAGGATTTCCAGGCTTTGGTTCGCTGCGTCGCCGATCCAGTATTCCTTCACCCCGAAGCGGGCGTAGAGATTTTTTTTGGCATAACGGTCCCGGCGAACGCTGGAAGGAGAAATCACTTCCACCACCAGATCGGGAACGCCAAAAATGGCCCGCTTCTGGATGAGACCGAGATTGGCCGTGGCTATAAAAACAAGGTCCGGCTGAACGGCGTTTTCCGTGTCCAGCACGACATCCGTGGGAGGAAAGAAAACTTTGCCGAGCCGCCCGGCCCGCACTTGCTGGTCGATGACGTGAAAAAGTTCGCGTGACCATTCCTGATGCCACATGTCCGGTGCCGGTGCCATAAGTAGAAGCTCCCCGTTGATGATCTCGTAACGCTGCTCTTCCTCGAGTTTGTAGTATTCCTCGTACGTCCAACGCTTCGCTGGTTTTTCGACCACGACTGACATGGGGCGAATTTAGCAAGGGAGCGGGGCAACACCAACCGAAAGTTCACCAGCCCTCACCCGAACAAATCCATCTGCGGCGTGGGCGTGAGTTGCTTGAGTTTGTCACGCTCACGTTGTGGCGTGGCGCGGCGGACGTTGCCCTCGGGCGTGAGTTCGGAGTCTTCGAGATTGCGCAGGATTTCCTTCGCGCGCTCCAGCACGGTCTTCGGCACGCCGGCGAGGCGCGCGACTTGGATGCCGTAGCTCTTGTCCGTGCCGCCTTCAACGATCTTGCGCAGGAAGACGATCTGGTCGTTCCACTCGCGCACGGCCACGTTGAAATTTTTCAGGCGCGGCAGGCGCGCGGCGAGTTCGGTGAGTTCGTGATAGTGCGTGGCGAACAGCGTCTTCGCTCCGACCTGATTATGCAGATGCTCGACGATGCTCCACGCGAGCGACAAGCCGTCGAACGTGCTCGTGCCGCGACCGATTTCATCCAGCACGATCAGGCTGCGTGCCGTGGCGTTGTTCAGGATGTTCGCGGTCTCGCTCATCTCGACCATGAAGGTGGACTGGCCGCGCGACAGATCATCGCTCGCGCCGATCCGGGTAAAGATGCGGTCCACGAGATCAATGCGCGCTTCCTTCGCGGGAACAAACGAACCCGTGTGCGCGAGCAAGGTGAGCAGCGCAACCTGCCGGATGTAAGTGGATTTGCCCGCCATGTTCGGCCCGGTGATGAGCGCGATTTGCGCCGGAGCGCCGGCTTCCAGCACGGCGCGTTGAGGCTCAGTGTGCGATCGCGCCGTGCTGGAAGCCGGCGCTCCGCTGCCCAACTCCACATCATTCGGCACGAAGCGTTCATCCACCACGCTTTGCTCCAGCACCGGATGCCGCCCGTCGCGAATGATCAACACGCCTTCATCACCGACGTGCGGCCGCGTGTAATCATAAAGCCGCGCCGTCTCCGAGAAACTTGCCAGCACATCCAGTTGCGCCAACCCCTGCGCGGTCTGCTGCATGGCCTTCAAATTCCCCAGCACTTCCTCGCGCACGCGCTGGAACAGTTCGTATTCCAGCTTCACGCTGCGCTCTTCCGCGCCGAGGATTTTTCCCTCCATCGCCTTCAATTCCGGCGTGATGAACCGCTCGCCGTTCGCGATGGTCTGCTTGCGCGTGTAATGCGCCGGCACCTTGTCGAGGTTCGACTTCGTGACCTCGATGTAATAGCCGAACACGGAATTGAACCTCACCTTGAGCGACGTGATGCCGGTGTTCGCGATCTCGTCCTGCTGGAGCTTCGCGATCCAATCCGTTCCATCGCGGCGCGCGTTGTGCAGTTCATCAAGCGCGGCATCAAAGCCGATGCGGATCAATCCGCCTTCCTTCACCGCGAGTGGCGGCTCATCCACGATGGCACGGGCGATCAACTCGACGACGTGGGGCAGCGCCGTGGTTTGCGTGAGCAGTTCCGAAAGGGCGTTCGAGGGTTTGACGCTCCCCGGCTCCTCGCGTAGCGTTTCGCCCGACCCGTCTTGCGGTGGGGGGAGCTGTGTCGTCCCCGCCGACTCCGGTTCTGCCGGAGCGCTGGCAACGTCCATCGTCCTGCCAGCCTGAGCCGGGTCCTTTTTTTCAAACGCCGTCAGCAGCCAGCGCTTGGGATTTCCCTTCCAGTTCAGCCGGATGAGCGCGTGATAATTCTCCGAGTCCAACTGCACGCTGTTCGCTGTGATCCCCTTGACGGACATCACGAGCAACAACGCCGGTAAATCCTCCAGCACCTCCGGGTGATACGCGACCAGCTTCGCCAGCCCGTAGCCGCGCCCCGGCGTCGGCCCGGCCTCGCCCCAGATCAAATCAATTTCGCCAACCTGCGGATGGAACAACGCGCCGAGAGCTTCGCCGGTTTTCAACTGGCTCAACCACTCCACGGCCTCGCGCCCGCGTCCGCGAAATTGATCGAACAGCGGGCCGTGATCGCCGTGACCGCAGGGCTGTGGCGGGGCCTCTTCGCGCAGGAAGATGGAGCTTTCGCCCGCAGCCATCGCCAGCGTGCGAAGCGTCTGTTGCAACCTCGGCACCTGCTCCAGCCCCACGCGCAGCGCCTGCAAGTCGCGCCCGTTCCCGCTGCCCAAGCTCAAGCGCCCAATCGTCCGTTCCAGATCGCGCACCTCCGCGAGCTGCGCGCGCAACGCCTCCAGCGTCGCCGTGTCGGCCAGAAAACTTTCCACCGCCTCCTGCCGCCGCGTGATGTCCGCGACATGCGACAGGGGCTGCGAGAGCCAGTCGCGCAGACAACGCGCGCCCATCGGCGTCACGGTTTTGTGCAGCGCGCCGTAGAGCGTGGCGTTGCGCGGCGCGTCCTTGTGGACCGGTTCCAAAATCTCCAGATGCCGCAGCGTCGTCGTGTCCAGCTTCAGAAACGACGACGTCTCGTAAAACGAACACGACGTAAGATGCGCCAGGTCGCGCCGCAGATGTTGCGTGAGGTAATGCAGCACCGCGCCCGCCGCGCCGACGGCCGCAGGACGATTCTTCAGCCCGAAGCCATCCAGCGACGCCACCTTGAAATGCTCGCGCACCGTGAACACCGCCGTCTCTGGCGCGAACACCCAGTCGTCATACGGTTGCAACGCGCGGCACACCGGCGCGACCAACGCCGCCAGCGCGCCGTCCTCCGCCGGCAACACGATTTCCGCCGGCCGCAAGCGATCCATCTCCGCCAGCAACGCCGCCTCTCCCTCGCACTCCGTCGTCTTGAACCCGCCCGTAGTGAGATCGACGACAGCGAGACCGTAGCGTACCCCCGGCGTCCCGCCGGTTCCCCGACCCGGCGAGACGCCGGGGGCACAGGCCACCAGATAATTGTTCCGCTCCGCCTGCAGCATCCGCTCGTCGAAATGCGTGCCGGGGGAAAGAATCTGCGTCACCGCGCGCTCCACGAGCTGGCCGGGCCGCGCCTCCTCGGTCTGCTCGCACAGCGCCACCTTTTTGCCCGCGCGCAAGAGCCGCCCGATGTAGCTCTGGAGCGCGTGATGCGGGATGCCGCACATCGGCACCACGCCGCGTTTGGTCAGCGACACGTTGAGCAACTGCGCGCCGATCTGCGCGTCCTCGAAAAACATTTCGTAGAAATCCCCGAGGCGGAAGAACAGCAGCGCATCCTTCGGCAGTTCGCCCTTGATGCGGCGGTACTGCGCCATCATCGGCGTGAGTTGTGGTTCGGGTGACGACATGTTGCGCGGAACCAAGGTTCAAGGTTCAACCGTTCAAAGTTCAAGGTTCAAAGTTCCGCCGCCTGCCTTGGCCGTAAAACTTGCGCCTTTCCAACCACCGGCTTCCGCGTAGAAACACCGCACCGTGAACGCCGTGCTTTCCACTGCCCGATGAAACAATCCCTCGGCCTCGTCGCCCTCGTCGTGCGCGATTACGATGAGGCGCTCGGCTTCTTCGTGGGGAAACTCGGCTTTCAACTCGTGGAAGATTCGCCCGTGCCCGCGCAGCACAAACGCTGGGTGGTCATCGCCCCGCCGGGCGCGATGGAATCCCGGCTCCTCCTCGCGCGCGCCGCCACGCCGGAGCAGGCCGCGTGCATCGGCGCGCAAACGGGCGGGCGCGTGTTCCTGTTTCTCCACACCGACGACTTCTGGCGCGACTACGAACGCTACCGCGCCGCCGGCGTGCCCTTCGTGCGCCCGCCGCGCGAGGAACCCTACGGGACCGTGGCCGTCTTCCAGGACCTCTACGGGAATCTGTGGGATTTGGTGCAACCCACCTCGGGCCTTGAAGTTTGAACGGGGCGGCGCACACTCGCGCGCCAATGAACGCACCTACATGTTCTCCGCGACTGCCTGAAAGACGAGAGCGTGGATCTCATCTACCTCGCCCCGCCTTTTAACTCCGAGCAGAACTACGGCAAAGGGTTAGAACTTCTAACAGGAGCAAATCTTGCAGCTTAACGTCTAACGTATGATGAAACGATTCGTTTATTTTCTGTGGGTGATGATGATCGCCAGCGCATTTGCGGACCCAATTCCTGCTCAGTTTCGGAAAACTGCGGGGTTTATTTTTCGCGACGCCCCAAAAGGCTTGCAAGCATGGGGGACATGTTTTGCAGTCGGAGTCCCGCTAGGCACGAATGGCTATAAGGTCGGACTGGTGACTGCGCGCCACGTGATGTTCGGTAACATGGTGAGTACGAATGTTCTTTCCAATCTCTGGCTTCGTGTCAACGTCGGCACAAATGGGGTCCGTCTGACTGCTCTGACTGTTAATGAAACCAACGCCCTAATCATCACCCCTGCGGATCGTTCAATTGACCTCGCGCTCGTCTTTCCGAATGTCAGGGTCAATGATGATGAGTTTCCATTCATGCCTTTGAACCTCCTAATGACGCGCGAGGAATTCAAGGAAAGGAATGTGCGCGAAGGTGACGATGTTTTCTTTGTTGGCTTGTTCGCCCCCTTCGTTGGGACACAGCGCAACTACCCTATTTCTCGTTTTGGCCGCGTTGCAATGTTGCCAGACGAACGGGTGCCCATGATGAAAGACGTGCCAATGGCTGAGGTTCTATTGCTCGACCTGCAAAGTTATGGAGGTAACTCAGGATCACCTGCGTTCATAAGTTTTGGCAATGGTCGGGAAGCAGGTGTAATGCGTTTCGGCGGACCCGAGATACGTTGTATCGGTCTGATCTCTGCAGGTTTTCGGGATGAAGCGGAAATCTTCATGTTAGCCCGGGCGACAAATGCCGTCGCGCTTCCGCAGAATGGCGTCGCTGCCATTGTTCCATCGTATCAAATTCGCGAGTTAATCGAGAAAGCGACTGAGTTTTTATCAAGGCCGCAACCTTAGCCACGCGCCCACCAAAGGCATGACCGCCGACGCCGCGAGCGCCGGACTCTACGAAAGCGCCAATGGCCGGAAATTTCCGCGCGTGCAACTGCTCAACATCGAAGGCTTGCTGGACAAAACCCAGCGCGCCGAGCATCCCGACTACGAGCCGGACTTGAATTTCAAAAAGGCGAAGCCGGAGGCGAGTAGTGAGCAAAAGACGTTGCTCTAAAAATAGCCCAGCGCTTCAGCTCCGGGTTCACGCCCCACCCACCCATCCAGTCCCGGAGGGCCGAAGGCTCTCCCCCGCGGAGCAGATGACGTGAGGAATCGCTGATCGTTTCCGGTTCGCGGTTCTTCGTGGAGTCAACACCCCATAGCGCGGAGCCATGAACAGCCCAACACTCCAGACATGACAACTCAAACTATCGTTATCATTGTGGTGCTGGTGTTATTGTTAGGCGGCGGGGGCTTCTTCTACTCCAGGCGCCGGTAAGTCCTCGATGGTGTGCAGTGGCACGCGCGGGAATTTCCGCCCATTGGGTGCGGTGGAGCGGGAGCGTTTGCCGTGGGCCTTTGGGACGTGCGTCCGCCAACGAGCGTTGAGCGCCCCCGGTGGTCGGGGGTCCACTCTCGGAAGACATGATAGACCGTCTTTCAGGGCGGGAAGTTGGTGGGAAACAGACGCCACGGGATGCCGCCTTTGACCACATAAATCTCCCACCCGCGGATCAGACGACGCGAGGAGCCGCTGATCTTTTCCAGTTTGCGGTTCCATTGGCGAGTCGTGACCTCCTCTGCTACGCGGTGTGAGGGCAAAAGCCTCCAACGCCCCGCCAGCGGCGCGAGCACGGATGAGACTTTCAAGAAAGCGCCATCTTCCAAAAAGAAAGGACACGCACCCATCCGATCTCGGCCTTTGAAAATAGCCCAGAGCTTTAGCTCTGGGTTCACGGCTCAAACAAACCCATCCAGTCCCGGAGGCACGGAAGGATCGTCATCACTCGCCCCGCAGGAGCCAGGCCTTTCGTCCCTCCGGGACTTGGGAATGTTCTGGAGGCGTTCGGTCCCAGCCATAAATCGCTGGGCTATTTTCGGGGAGCAACATTTCAAATGACGAAGGGGTGGCGTGGGTGGGGCGAGACTCCGTCGAGCCAACCATTCCGAGCGCAGCGAAGCGAACGGAGTGAGCATCTCTCCTGGCCGCGCGCTCACCGGAGATGCTCGCTGCGCTCGCGCCTCCTTCGTCGGCAGTGACGGCTCGACAGAGTCTCGCCCCACCCACCACACGGCGCTTCGTTATTCGTCATTTCGCTCTGCGAGTTGCCTTCGTTCGCGCGCGTTGTTACCCGTTGAGCCGTGAAGTTTCTCGCCGTCTGTCTTGCAGTCGTGCTGGCCTCCGTCGCTGGCGCCGCGGAATTGCCGATCTGGCGCGGGCCGATCTCGGGCGCGGTTACGGCGGACTCGGCGAGGAAGAAGGCTAAACCGCATCGCACGGACGACGCCTCCCCATGAAACAATCCCTCGCCCTCGTCGCCCTCGTGGTGCGCGATTACGACGAAGCGCTCGGCTTCTTCGCGGGGAAACTCGGCTTTCAACTCGCGGAAGATTCGCCCGGGCCCGCGCAGCACAAACGCTGGGTCGTCATGGCCCCGCCGGGCGCGACGGAATCCCGGCTCCACCTCGCCCGCGCGGCCACGCCGGAGCAGGCCGCGTGCATCGGCGCGCAAACGGGCGGGCGCGGGATCCTGTTTCTCCACACCGACGACTTCTGGCGCGACTACGAACGCTACCGCGCCGCCGGCGTGACCTTCGTGCGCCCGCCGCGCGAGGAACCCTACGGGACCGTGGCCGTCTTCCAGGACCTCTACGGGAATCTGTGGGATTTGGTGCAACCCACCTCGAACCTTGAAGTTTGAACGGAGCGGCGCACACTGCCGCCACGCATGGGATCTTCTTTCTGATTGAACTGGTTTGACGCTTTGATGATGAGAGGGCAGCGTCGGCGACAACGAAGCGAGCCAAACAATAATTGCCGTGCTAGACACAACGGAACAACCAATCCCCCTTCTGCAGGCAGCGAAGAACCGTGCCGCCGGAGCATCGGTACCAACCACGGGAAAAAATCCTGATCGTCGCGAGGATAACAAACTCCGCATCAATGATCGCGCGGCGCATCAGTGGTATCGCTTCGTGCTTTCGTTCCCGCCGCATTTGGTGCGGGACTACGTCAGCAAGTTTGGTCTGAATGCGAGTCATCAAGTCCTCGATCCTTTCTGCGGCACCGGAACAACTTTGGTGGAGTGCCAAAAACTTGGCCTTCCTGCGTTCGGTTTGGAGCCAAACCCCGTCGCCTGTTTCGCGAGTCGAACGAAACTTCAGTGGGACATCGATCCAGAAAAACTTCGCCGCCACGCGCGTGCGGTAGCCGATGCTGCGAACGATGTATTGGAGCGCGATGGATATTCAGACGACGACACGCTCCGCCTGTTGGAACGCCGACCTCGCCTTGCGACGGCCCTGCGCTCCCTGCCGGAGGACGTCGCCGATCTTTTGCTGACGAACTCGATCAGTCCGCTCCCGTTGCACAAGGTCCTCGTTTTGATCGATGCGATGGCAGAACATCAGGACGCGCGTTTCATTCACCACGAACGTCTTGCGCTGGCCACTGCGTTGGTCAACGGCATCAGCAATCTGCACTTCGGACCCGAAGTCGGCGTCGGGCCAGCCAAATCGGACGCTTCCGTCATCGCGCTGTGGATGGATGGCATCCTGACGATGGCCCAAGATTTGGAAAATCTGCCGCGCGGCCAAACATCCAATTCGATTGTTTACAAGGCAGATGCGCGCGAGGTGGCTCAAGTGCTGCCGCCAAATTCGGTGGATGCCGTCATCACCTCTCCGCCGTATCCGAACGAGAAGGATTATACGCGCACCACGCGGCTCGAATCCGTCTTGCTGGGTTTCATCCGTTCCAAGCAGGACTTGCGCGACCTGAAGAAGTGTCTGGTGCGTTCCAACACTCGCAGCGTGTACAAGGCGGACACCGATGACGCGTTGGTGGAAGGGCATGTGGAAATCCAACGCATCGCCGCCGCGATTGAAGCCCGCCGCATCGAGCTGGAGAAAGACTCCGGCTTTGAAAAACTTTATGCCCGCGTCACCAAACTCTACTTCGGTGGCATGGTTCGGCATCTCTCCGAATTGCGTCAGGTGCTTCGGCCCGGCGCACAACTGGCCTACGTCGTGGGCGATCAGGCCTCCTATCTCCGCGTCATGATTCGCACCGGTCAACTGCTGGCTGATCTCGCGACCTCGCTGGGCTACGAAGTGACCGGCATCGATTTGTTTCGCACGCGCCTCGCCACGGCCACGCGCGAACAACTGCGCGAAGAAGTCGTTCTTCTGCGCTGGCCCGGAAAACCTTCCTAGCCCGCTCCACGCCCATGAAGTCAAAGAATCGTTACACCGCCATCTTCCAACGAATCTTCGAGAGCCGCTTCAAGCCGGGCATGGCCGAAGTGGATTTCGAGCGACACGAAATGATCGCCACCGCCAAGCAGTTGCGGATCACTCTCCCGAAGAACCTGGGCGATGTGATTTACAGCTTCCGCTATCGGGCACCGTGGCCTGAGTCCGTGAAAGCCACTGCGCCCAAAGGCAAGACATGGATCATTCGCCCTATCGGTCAGGCCAAGTACCGCATCGTTCTTGTGCCCGACGTTCCTTTGACTCCGAATCCAAATCTCGCGGAAACCAAAGTCCCCGACGCCACGCCCGGGCTGGTGACCAAGTACGCGTTCAATGACGAGCAGGCACTGCTCGCACGGCTCCGCTACAACCGCTTGGTGGACATCTTCACCGGCGTCACCTGCTACTCACTGCAAAATCATTTGCGCACCACCGTGCCGAACATGGGGCAGGTCGAGACGGATGAAATCTATGTGGGGCTGGACAAGAAGGGCGTGCATTACGTCTTCCCACTTCAGGCCAAAGGCGGCTCGGACAAAATGAACGTCGTGCAAATCGAGCAGGACTTCGGCGTCTGCGCACACAAGTTTCCGTCGTTGGTCTGTCGTCCTATTGGCGCACAATTCATCACTGGCGGCGTGATTGTCCTCTTTGAGTTTGAGCAGACCGATGTCGGTGTTCGCATCAGTTCCGAAAAGCATTACAAGCTCGTCCCACCGGATGAAGTGAGCGCGGATGATTTGCAGACCTACCGGCAGAGAACGGCGGATTAGATTTTTTCTTCACGCGCCGCCTTCTTTCGTCCCTCCGGGACTTGGCAATGTTTGGGGGCGTTCAATCAGCCCTCAGGCTGGGCTATTTTCAATGGACCCGACGGGAGATGGGAGCTGACTTTTTTTGACTACCTCCACACGTCCTCAACTTCCGTTTTCGTCGTTTTTTGCCATTTTTTGAGGATTCCGGTCTCCGTTTTTTGCAGCTTTATGCTTTCTGCTTTCTGCTTTTCACGCCGTTTTCCGCGTTGTTACCCCTGTGGCGTGAAATTTCTCGCCGTCAATCTCGTCGGCGCGGCGGCCCCACTCGCTCAATCCGCGTAGCCGTTTGGATTCTTCTGATGCCAGCGCCACGCGGACGTGATGATGTCCTCCAGCTTCGGGAATTTCGGATTCCACCCCAGTTCACGCTTCGCCTTGTCGGCGGAGGCGACGAGCCTCGGCGGGTCGCCGGGGCGGCGCGGCTTTTCCACGGCGGGAATTTTTTTGCCACTGACTTTCTCGCACGTCTCGATGACCTGCCGCACGGAGTAGCCGTCGCCGTTGCCGAGGTTGAAAAATCCCTGACGACCGGCGGCGAGCGCGAGCATGTGCGCCTGCGCGAGATCGACGATGTGGATGTAGTCGCGGATGCAGGTGCCGTCGGGCGTCGCGTAGTCGGTGCCGTAAATCTCGCACTGGCCGGCCTGGCCGAGCGCGACCTTGAGCACGTTCGGAATCAGATGCGTCTCGATGCGGTGATGCTCGCCAAACTGCGCGCCCGCCCCGGCGGCGTTGAAGTAGCGCAGCGCGACAAACTCCAGCCCCTGCAACTGCTGATACCAGTGGAGAATTTTTTCAAACATCAGTTTCGATTCGCCATAGGGATTGATCGGGCGCTGGGGCAAATCTTCCGTCATGGGCACGCGGTCGGGCGGGCCGTAGGTGGCGCAGGTGGAGCTGAAGACGAATTTCTTCACGCCCGCCGCCACGCACGCGTCGAGCAGCTTCACGCCGTTGCCCACGTTGTTGGAAAAATATTTCCCCGGATTCGTCATGGACTCGCCGACGAGCGCGTGGGCGGCGAAGTGCATGACGGCTTGCGCGCCGGAGTCGCGCAGCGAGCGCGTGAGCAGTTCCGAATCGCCGAGATCACCGAGCACAAACTGCGCGCGTGCGTCCACGGCGGAGCGATGGCCCTCGGTGAGATTGTCGAAGACCGTGACCTGATGCCCGGCCTGGAGCAGTTCCTCGACGCACACGGAGCCGATGTAGCCCGCGCCGCCGGTGACGAAAACATTCATGCGGGCGGAACTATGCGGAGGGAAGGAGGGCGGGCAAACAGTTTAGTGTCGAACCTTGGCCATGAATCGGGCGGCGAGAAGCAAGACGACAGCAAGCACGACTTCAAACACGAACGAGGAAAGCGAGCGCCCTGCGGGGCCAGAGCAGACGAAGCTGGAAAAACCGAAAAGGAAAAAGACGGGAGCTGATAAGAAAAAAAATCAGTTCAACGACGCTCGTTCCAGTTGACAACCCTCATAGGCGCTGCAGCGCATGGTTGAACTGAGCCGCTACGCGGCGGGGGAGGTTGGAGCGTTTGGTTGCGGGTGAGGGGACGGTCCCCCGGGAAGAGGGAGCGGAGGCTTCCGTTTGCCGCGAGGTTGGCGGCCTATGCAACACATTCAACATACCCCTCCCTCCATCGCAAGGTTCCAGCAGTTTGTCGAACTCAAAGACTACCGGCCACCGACCAAGAAGGAGTACGTGCGCTACGTGCGCAAA
>Ga0163150_10005446_pt1 | contig 16258 bp, 17 predicted proteins | sample OliLakLV19P2IB_FD_148628 | JGI IMG/M metagenome (GOLD analysis project Ga0163150, IMG submission 148628) | Freshwater microbial mat bacterial communities from Lake Vanda, McMurdo Dry Valleys, Antarctica - Oligotrophic Lake LV.19.P2.IB | ecosystem: Environmental > Aquatic > Freshwater > Lake >...
CCTTAGCACCCCCATGCCAGAGTACGGGTTTCCAGGGCTGAAACCCGGTGATCGCTGGTGCCTCTGCGCGCCGCGCTGGCTGCAGGCCCATGAGCAAAAAATGGCGCCCAAAGTGTTCCTCACCCGTACCCATAAGCGCGCCCTTGAAACCGTCCCGCTGGAAGTATTGCGCAAATATGCGGCCGACCTGAACTGATTGCGCACCCACAATCGTTAGAAGGAGAATCTATGCTGGCTGTACCACTGCCTACGGTGGAACTGAACCCGCAAAGCGCACCGGTTGCGGTGGTCATCTGGCTGCATGGCCTGGGCGCTGACGGACATGATTTTGAGCCCATCGTGCCGCAGCTGCGCTTGCCGGCTGACCTGCCCGTGCGCTTTGTGTTTCCCCATGCGCCCGAAATAGCGGTCACGGCCTTCGGCGGTCAGCGCGCACGGGCGTGGTTTGATTTCAATCCCACTGGCGGTACCGATTTGCCGGGCCTGAAAAAATCCGCATTGCAGATTCAGGATCTCATCCAGCATGAGATCGATAACGGAATGCCGGCCGAACGTATCCTCCTGGCCGGTTTTTCCCAGGGCGGGGTGATGGCCTTCCATACGGGGCTGTACTACCCCAAGCGCCTGGCGGGGATCCTCGCCCTGTCTACGTTTCTGGCCGAAGGTGAAAAACTGGCCTCCGCCAGGGCAGAAGCCAATGCGCAGATTCCCATCCTGATGTGTCACGGCCAGCAGGATACGGTGTTGCCGATGGCATTGGGCAAGACATCGCTGGCAACCCTGAAGAGCGCGGGTTATGCGGTGGAGTGGCGCGAGTATCCCATGGGACACGAGGTGTGTATGCCGGAAATACAGGAGATAAGCCGTTGGTTGCAGTCGGTTTTGCGGTCAGGCAGATAGGCGGGGAAGCAGTATGTTTTCATTAAAGAATATGGGGCTGGCTTTTGTTTTCCTTTTTTTCATGGGTGGAGGTATTGCACACTTTCTCCGTACCGACTTTTTTGTTGCCATTATGCCGCCCTACGTTGGCTATCACCGGGAGATCGTGTACATCAGCGGGGTTTTCGAGATACTGGGCGCGATAGGGATTCTCATTCCCGCGCTGCGGCAATGGGCGGGAAACGGTCTGCTGTTACTGGTAGTACTGGTGTCACCGGCCAATATCCACATGTGGTTGCACCCGGATCTTTTTCCCGATGTTCCCCAGGCGTTCCTCAGCATACGGCTGGTCGGGCAGGTGGCGCTGTTGGCGCTGATCTGGTGGTGTACGCGCTCACCAGCGCGTACTCGCGTTTGAGCCCTAAAGGTTGGAAACTAATATTTGCAGCATGTCTGCTGCGGGTATCTCGCGGCACCCCGTCGCATTCTGGCCACACCACAATGGTGTAAAATCGTCGCTGCCGGTTGCTTCTGCGGCGGCACGCAGTACAGAGACCGGAGCTGCCGCAGTTGGAAAGGCAGTAGCGCTTGCCGCCATTGGCCCTAGTTCACGCACCAGCCGATTCACCATGCCGCGGGCCGGTCGCCCGGTGAAGACATTAGTCAACGCCGTGTGTTGCGACGCACTACTCTTTAGCGCGGCCCTGTGCAATGGGCTGGTTGTCGCTTCTGTACACAATAGAAAGGCGGTTCCCACCTGCACACCCGCAGCACCCAATGCCATCGCGGCGGCAACGCCTGCGGGGCTGGCGATGCCGCCAGCGGCGATGATGGGTACGGAGACAGCCGCGCAGATACGGGGCACGAGTGCCAGTGTGCCGGTTTGAGTGGTCATATCCTGCGTGAGAAACGCGCCGCGATGGCCGCCGGCTTCGAGTCCCTGGGCAATGACAGCGTCGACACCGCGCACGGCCAGCCAGCGGGCTTCGTCTACCGTGGTGGCGCAGCCAAGTACGCGAGCCCCCCAGCGTCTAATCTGGTCCAACTGTGTACGGTGGGGCAGTCCGAAGTGAAAGCTGACGACTGCTGGCCTGAATTTCTCCAGCACCGTCATGGCGGCCTCGCCAAACGGTTCGCGTAAATTCGCTCCGCCTGTACCGGGCGCTTCGATGCCCAGCTCTTTGAAGTACACCGCCAGGCTCTGCTGCCATGCCTGCTGTTGCTCCCGGCTGACTGCAGGAGATTCATGACAAAAGAAGTTGACGTTGAATGGTCGGTCCGTCATGGCAGTCAGTCTGTGCAGTTCGGCCTCCAGTGCCGCGGGCTGGAGCATGGCACCGGGCAGGGAGCCCAGACCACCGGCATTGGATATTGCGGCGGCCAGTGCAGCATCCTGCACACCAGCCATCGGTGCCTGAATCACAGGTAACTCTATGCCCAGCAGTTGTTCAATTCCCGCTGCGGTAGACCGACTTGTGCGCATGTGTTATTCCTGTGCTTGGCAGCTGCCTTCTATATAGCTGCGAATCGCTGCCCACGCTTCGGTGGCTTCGGGTACCCCGGCAGTTACGAGGCCATGCCATCCCTGGATCATCCCCGGCCAGCTTTCCACCGTCACCCGCACTCCGCAGCGCAGCGCGTTGGCGGCCAGCGTGATAGCGCCCTCGCGGACAGTATCGTACTGGCCTATCTGTAAGTACATGGGCGGCAGGTCGTGCAAATCGGCGTAGGCCGGAGATACACGTGGGTCGTCCAGGTCCAGTTGCCCGGCAAGATAATCGTGGCCCCGGTTGCGCACCCACTGCGGTGTCAGAAATGGATCCCGGCCCGGCACGAGTTCCCCGGATACCGCCAGGTCGAACCAGCCGGTCAGGGACACGAAACATGCGGGCAGTGGCAGGCCAGCGTCGCGCAGCCGTACCATTAAGCCCAGGGCCAGGCTGCCGCCACAGGACTCGCCCATTAGTACAATAGTGGATGGCGGCACCCCATGTTCAAGCAATCCACAGTAGGCATTGAAGCAGTCATCGGGTGCAGCGGGATAAGGGTGCTCAGGCGCCAGGCGGTAATCGGGCATCACCACCCGGCAGCCGGTCTGGCGCGCGATGATTTCGGCGTAAAAATGGTATTCATCAAGGCCGGTAGAAACGAAGGCTCCGCCGTGACAATGAAAGGCAGTCCATGTAGGAGTGGCACCCTGCAACGCATAGTCGCCACTTCGAACGCCGCCGTAGTGCCTGATCTCTACACGAAAATCATGACTTGTAGGATGACCATGGAAGGGAGCAAACATGGCGCGCACAGCGTTGAAATCGGCTGCGGGGTCAGCAAAATCCCGCGGTACAAACTCGATGATGGCTTGCAGTGCTTTACTGGTGGCCACGCAGTTTCCCTCGGCGCGCACGTATAATCCAGTTCTCCATCTAGATGGTTATAGACTGTTGCGCAGGCCTACTACGCAATTCCGCCAGGTCCGAAAGAATATCAATAAACGCTTTGACCGAGGCAATCGGAGCCGACTCGGACATCGTATGGTAGCCGGAGGTCGGAATCTGTAGCGTGGTTCCGTCCACCAGGCCGTGGGACGCGCTGATGATGCGCCCCATTTCCGTAGAACCCAGCGAGCGGGGGTCCTCGCCCGCAGCGCGTAACTGCACATTCATCGCCTCTACATAAGCATCCTTCATTTGGAAACAGACACCGCGCTTATCACACAGATTTAGCAGCTTCTGTGTTAACTGTGGATTGAACCCGGCGTTGGCGTCCTTGTTTCTCAGGACCAGCTCCTGCTGTGCCGCCGCCTGAAAGTCTGGGTAGGGACTGGTATCGACCACGATAAGTTGATTGGTGGTGTTGCCAAAACGGCGAAACCATTCAAGCAGATAACGCCAGCTCTTGCCCGCTTCCTCCTGGGAGGTGAAAAAAACTGTGCCTTTAAAGCCCAGCCCGAACAGGTAAACCAGGGCGGCCGTGGTCAATACGTTGTCCAGTTGACCCACCAGTGCCTGGTCAGTGACTTTTAAGGCATCGGCAAATGCAACGGGTGTTCCTGCTACGAGGTGTTCCAGGCCTTTTACTTCAAAGATCAGGTTATTTCTATATTCACAGATGTAAGCGCGATTGATCACGCCACGCCCGCAGTATGCGCCGGACCAGGGTTCATAGGCATACACGAACTCTGCGCCGAAGCGGTTCACGATCTTTTTCATCAACTGTTCACCAACAGAATTGCCCAGCAGATCCGACCTCGCCCCGGCCACAAACGCAGCGTATTGAAATTCGTTTGGACCAGTGCAGATAAGGCCATGACGGTCAACATGCGCCGAGAGCATCAGACTGCTGGGTTTGTCGCCTTGGGCGACCAGCAGGCCTTCGTACCAGGTGACCTGCGCCCCCCGCTCTTCCAATTCACGCTGCAGTACCCTGAAGAAACTGTGTTCAGAGCCCACCACGCTGGGGTTGCGCATCAGCAGCGCCAGTAAGTCCAGAAAGCCCGGGGGAAGTTGCGGAGTTTGTGCACCTGATCTGGAGACTTCCCCGGGTACTGGTTGTTCGTAGTCCGTTACCAAAGTGAATTTCTCCTCGATGGGCTGCAGAGACAGTGGAGAGATTATCCTCGCCTGTGCAGTCTCAATAGAACATGAAAATAGGTTCATTTTACGAGCAAATATTTCCTTGCCTGCCCACCTATGTTCAGTTACATTTTTGCCAATTCCGCAGTGTATATGCGGTTGCTGTAGTCTTGATAGGAAAGCAATTGTAAAGGTTAAATGTAAAGGAAAGTGACCGGTGTTAACTCTGGATTGCAAGGTGGTCTGGTACGGAAAGTTGAAAACTGACGCCAAGGCTACGCCTGTCATTTACGATCCCCTGATATCACCAAGCATAAAGGGGTGCATCTACCTGTATAATTCCGAGCGCGATGCTATCGTCCAATATACTTGGCACATTGTTCAGGAGTTGCTGGTTGATATGGACAAAGTGGAAAAAAGCGCTATAAAAAAGTCGATTGATGCACAGTGGAAGGCAGCCAGAAGGACGTTTATTAAAGACAAAGTGTATGCCTTTACCTCGCAGCAGAAGGAATCTGTACCAGCGCCTCCGCCCCAAAGTGCCGCCAGACGCTGGGATGATGCCAGCGATGACGATGGCATTGAATTAGAAGACCTGGGTTAATTCAGTAGGTCCCTATTCCGATCCTCAGGATTCCTGGCGGGCGCAGTTGCGCATACTCCTGCTAGCAATATTGCGTATACTCCTGCTAGCAATATAACGATAACACTGCAGGAGAAATCGCTAATGATGTCGAGAAGGTTCAAGGCTTCGTTTTTGTTTTTCAGTGCTGCGGCGCTGGTAAGCCAGACCGTATTTGCCCAGGGCGTGCTGGAGGAAGTGATCGTCACCGCCGAGAAGCGGGTCACTACGGTACAGGATACGCCAATTGCCATAACGGCATTCACGGGCGAGGAACTGGAGCGGGCCCTGATCAGCAAGCCGCTGGATTTGCAGTTCAGTGTCCCTAACATGCTAATGAGCAAAGAACAATTTTCTGGCGCCAGCGTTACGCTACGCGGCGTTGGCAACCTCGCGGTCGGCTCGGCGTCCAGCGGCGGTACAGGCAACCTGTTCAATGGCGTCTATCTGAATAACGGTAGAATTTTTGAAATGGAATTTTACGATGCCGAGCGTATCGAGGTACTGCGCGGGCCGCAGGGTACGTTGTATGGCCGCAACACCACGGCGGGCGTTATCAACTTTATTACCCGCAAGCCCGAGGATGAGTTCGGTGGCAACGTGGTGGTGGAAGCCGGTAACTACGACTACGCCAAGGTGAAAGGGGCGCTCAATATACCCTTGTCGGATAGCATCGCCCAGCGTTTTGCCGTGTTTTACACCGAGCGTAATGGGTATGTAGACAACAGGTATAACGGTGATGACATTGATGGTCGGGATATGTATTCGGTGCGCTCAACTACACGCTGGGCCAACGACAGCACCGACGCGACGCTAACGGTAAACTACTTTCAGGAGGACTCTGACCGCATGCGCGGCAGTAACCAGAGCTGCCTGCGCGATCCGGACGGCATTATAGGATGCCTGCCGACCGCATTGGCCGACGATACGACTAACAGCGCGGCCACCGCATCCGGCTTCCTCCTGCAAACGATAGCATCGCCTCTTACCGGGCTCACCTTTCCGGAAGATGACTTTCTGCATTCGCCCCAGTCCAGTGATCCACGTGAACAATGGATGGACTTTACGCCGCGTTATGAGGCTGACGATACGATTGTTGCGTTTGAACTCAACCATACTTTCGGCGATCTGACTCTGACCTCCCTGAGTGGCTATCACAACTCCGAGCTGGACGCGTCCAATGATTACGACTTCAACGTGGCTTCTGAGCTGTGGCCGGTCGAGGTTACGCTGCAGCGCGGGCCTGACGGTCCTATCACAGTTGATCGTCTGTATAACGTCGACCGTTCAACGACCTCACCGGAGCAGTGGAGTGAGGAACTACGCCTGGCCTCCAGCTATGACGGCGACTGGAATTTTATGGTGGGCGGCTACTATCTTACCTACGAAAGTAACGATGACTACTACATCTATTCCTCCGCAATTGAAGTCACCGGTGAGGCGCTCGGTATCCCTGAATCGCAACGCTTGTACCACAACGAAGCCCGCCCCTTTGAACTCGATACCTATGCCGGCTTCGGGGAACTGTATTGGCAGGCCAGACAGGACATTGCCGTGACGTTTGGATTGCGTTATACGCGGGAGGAAAAAAAGTCCAGCCAACGCACGGTGTACTTGGGCTTTCTGAGTGACCCGTCCTCGAACAATAACGGCTACAGTGAGTTCGGTGGAAAATGGGACGAACCCACAGGGAGAGTCAACGTTAGCTGGGACGTCGCGGATAATATTATGCCGTACGTGACGCTCTCCCGCAGCTACAAGGGCGGCGGTTTCAACCCGATTGCCGCCGAGTCGCCATTGCTGGATCCTGCCCTGGGCGGCAGTCCGGAATTGGCCGAGTTTGAGCCGGAATATATCAACGCCCTCGAACTTGGTCTCAAAAGTCGCCTTTTGTCCGATACCCTGCAGGCCAACGTAACCTATTTTTTCTACGACTACGAAGGGCTGCAAGTCGGCAAGATTACCAACCAGACAGCAGTTAATGAGAACTACGATGCTGCTATTCAGGGGTTCGAAGGTGAGTTTATCTGGGTGCCCGATGATCACTGGCGCCTGACAGCCAGTGTGGCGTGGCTGGATACCGAAATGGACGGTGGAGCAAGTGTCGATACAGCCAATATCAACCTGTTGGGCACTACCGAGAATATCATCTCCTCGCCGTTCGCCAACGTTTACATTGGCCCGGGATGCCCCACCGGTACCGCGACATGTGAAGGCTTACCCGTGGACCTTGACGGCAATAGGCTGCCTAACGCTCCTGAGTTCTCAATGAACCTTGGGGTGGGTTACTCGTGGCCGCTTAAAAATGGCATGGAGCTCGTGGCTGCGACAAATTATTACTGGCAGGACGAGTTCTATACACGGGTTTTCAACGCACCCAACGATACAGTAGATATCTGGGAGGTCTGGAACGCGACCTTCACCCTGTACAGCCCAGATCGAAGCTGGTTCGCGGAATTATGGGGACGCAACCTCCGCAATGATGATTACGTCACTGGTCAGGCGCTGGGTGACCAGAATGTGGGACTGGCCACTAACCAGTTTTTGTTGGAACCCAGAACGTATGGCCTGAGTCTCGGCTATAATTTCTGATGTTCCGAATATTCTTTCCGCCAGCGGGGCTGGCGTCTGCCGACAAGCGATTGCTACTGCTGCTGGCGGCGGCTTTTTTCGTGGGTCATTACGACATGTCGGTGCTTAGCCTGGCCCTGCCCGACATACAGGCAAGCTTTGGTATCTCTGAGCAGGATCTGGGAAAAGTAATCGGCGCGGCCAGACTGGGCGCGCTTCCGGCGATATTTCTGGCGTTGTTGGCGGACCGCATTGGCCGACGACGACTGCTGATGGTGACACTGCTGGGACTTTCAATCGCGACGGGGGCCACGGGTTTTGCTCGCTCCACCGAAGAATTCATCGCCCTGCAGTTCTGCGCGCGGTGTTTCGCCACAGCGGAGGAGATTATTGCGGTTATCTACGTGATCGAAATGTTGCCGACCCGGCACCGCGGTTGGGGCGTGGGTTTTTTAGCGGCCATGGGTGGATTGGGCTCAGGGGCTGCGTCGCTACTTTATTCGTTGGTGGAATTTTTGCCGGGCGGTTGGCGGGCACTGTATGTTATTGCGGCCTTTCCCATTCTCTATCTTGCCTGGCTGCGCCGTCTGTTACCCGAATCCGCGCTTTTTGATCGCTACGGTAAACGCGATGCACTGTACTCATTCTGGCAGCCAGTCCTGGAGATTTTTCGCTACCATAATCGCGCGATGACGGCGATCGCACTGATTGCGGCCACGTTCTGGTTTCAATTCTCCGCGACCATGAATTTTATGTCGAAATACCTGCAGGAGACGCACCACTTTGAGCCACAGGACGTCAGTCTTTTGTTCATAGTAGCCGGCTCCATAGCAATTTTCGGCAATACAGCGGCGGGGCGTATTTCAGATCACATTGGACGTCGGCCGACCCTGATCGCGGCCCTGCTGGTCAATTGTGTGGCCACCATAACGTTTTACAATACCGGTGGATTGCTGTTACCGCTGGCGTGGATAGCGGCGCTGTTCAGCTTTTTTGCGGTTGATGTCATGGTAAACGCCACTAGCGGTGAGTTGTTTCCGACCCGATGCCGGTCGACGGCTTCTTCGCTGCGCTCAGTCTGCGCCATGTTTGCGGCAGTGGCTGGACTTGTGATTGAGGGTAGCCTGTTTAGTGCTCTTGGGAGCCATGCCGCTGCGCTATCACTGCTCTGCCTGAGTTCGCTGTTGGCCATTCCTGTGGTTATACTGATGCTGCGGGAGACAGCGGATATCGAGCTACGCTAGTATTGCTCAACGCAAAGTTCGCCACTGTCTCGACGTTTTTCAGACGCAGATTGAGATAACGCTATGTCGACCCAGACCAAGCCGGCTGCAACCGCCAAGGTTAAGAATCACTTTTCCTTCAAGAAGATCATGACCGGTTCCGACCTGTCCCGCAGGCGCTTACCTATCATGTGTGCAACCAGTGAGAACCCGGGACCGGTAGTCTGGCTGACGGCCTGTAGTCACGGTGATGAAGTCAGCGGCATCGTCGTCATTCAGGAGGTGTTCAGGAGTATTCGCAGGCGCCTTATCCGAGGGTGCGTGCAAGCCTTTCCCTTGATGAATCCACTGGGGTTTGAGTCTGGCATGCGCCACATTACAATGAGCGGTGAGGACCTGAATCGCTCCTTCCCGGGCAGCGCCGCCGGATCGCTCGGTGAGCGCATTGCGCACAAGATTTTTGAAACCATCATTAAGACAGAACCCGATCTTGTTGTTGACTTCCACAATGACTGGATTGAGTCTATTCCCTATGTGTTGATCGATCACGACCCGGGAAAGCAGCATAACAGGGCGTATCGAAAAGCGATTCATGCCGCGAAGCAAGCCGGTTTGTGTATGATCGTTGACGAGGAAGAAGTGCACAAAAGCCTGTCCTTCAATCTGCTGCTGCGCGATATTCCCGCCCTTACATTCGAGCTTGGAAAACCCAATATTGTCAGTGAATCCTATGTCACCTATGGGCTGGAAGCCATTTGGAATATCCTGGCGGATCTTGGCATGATAGCGCCCCGTGACAAACCATTCAGGTATCCACTGCCGCCCGGCTATGCGCACGACAAGCTTCTGCGCTACTCAGACAAACCCTACGGCGCGAAAACAGGGATTATCAGGTTCCTGGCGGCACCTGGCGATGTGGTTAAAACAGGGCAGCCGCTGGCCAAGATTGTGAATGCCTTTGGCCGGAGCCAGGAAACCATGACGGCTATTGAAGACGCTATCGTGCTGGGTCATTCTGACTCCTCGGTGGCGTTCCCCGGCGTACCCATCATGGCCTTTGGTATCGACGAAAAACGTGATGTCGTCGCAAGGGACAGTAAACCAAGAGGTGAATAGCGATGACTGAAACGGCGATCAAGCAGGCGTTACTGGCGGTGGCAAAAGAGATGATTACGTGTGGGCTGGTAGAGGGCACGGCGGGTAATGTGTCAGCTCGCTTGCCGAATGGCAATGTGGTTTTGACGCCTTCTTCCATTGACTACATGACCATGACGCTGGATGACCTCGTGGTGACGGATATCGATGGCAAGGTGCTGGAGGGCGCAAGAACGCCGACCTCTGAAAAGTCTCTTCATTTAGCCTGCTTGAAGAAACACCAGGATATCGGCGCGGTAATGCACTGCCACGCTATGTTTGCAACGATGTTTGCCATCGTCCGCCAGCCAATACCCTGCGTGATCGAGGAGTTTGATGTGTATGTGGGCGGTGATGTGCCAGTAGCCGATTATCAAATGACCGGCAGCGACGCCCTGGCGGAGGAGGTTTCAAACCGGGTTGCCGATAGGGGTGCTGTGTTAATGGCTAATCATGGTCTGTTGTGTGTGGGTAAGAACCCCACAGATGTGCTGAAGGTTGCCAAGTTGGTGGAACGAACGGCAAAGATTATCTGGGGCGCACGATTGTTGGGTAACCTGGTGCCACTGCCCCAGGCTACATTGGAGCAGTTTGCTCCTCTATATAAGTTGATGGGACGCAGCCAATAATAGTACAAAGAGCTGTTGTCCGCTTAACTCGGAAAAGGTAGGCGTCGATGCAAAAAGATTATCTGTTTCAGTCTGGATTTCTGGAAAAAAACCATGAGCTCCTCGGTTGGCTGACGTATCCCTGTTTTATGATCGGGTTTGCAGCACTGTATTTTTGGGGGCTGGAGCAGGGCTTTACTTTACAGACCTGGGTGATCACCGTAACGGTAATCAATTTTTTTACCACCCTGCTTTTTGAGCAGATTCTGCCCAGAAATCGACAAATGAATTACCTGCATGATGGCCAGTCACTGAATGATATTGGTCACGGCATGATGCAGGCAGCCAGCAGAGCCGTCATACAATCATCGATGATCCTTGTTTTTGCCTTCCTCAATCAATGGCGCCTGCAGGCATTTGGCCAGGTATGGCCGACCCAATGGGATTTTGCGGCACAGTTTCTATTGGCATTGCTGATTGCAAGTTTTATGGACTATCTGGTACACCGAAGTTTCCACACGTTTGATCGCCTGTGGTACTTTCATGCCATTCACCATGACACACCGCAAATGCACATAATGAAATCGGCGCGCGTGCATTTTGGTGAAGAAGTCATTAACTCGGCGATCAAGCCGCTACCATTGATACTGCTCGGCGCTCCCACTGAGATTATCGTGTTTCTGGGTATGTGGACGGTATTCGATGGAAATATGGTACACGCCAATATTCATCAAAAATTTCCGGCGTGGTTTCATTACGTTTTAGGTACTGTTCAACTGCACAATCTGCATCATGCAAAAGATAGAAAGTACCAGGATTCTAACTATTCAGGCTCGCTTCCAGTATGGGACATTGTATTTGGAACCTACAATCATCCTGATCGCTCAGACCTTGGAGAACTGGGACTGGAGCACAGCACTGTCCCGAAAAACTTTTTTAAACAGGTCTTTTTCCCATTCAAGTCACAGTTTTCCGCCAGGCAGAAGTAACGGAAAAATTATTCAGGCGCAGCAGCTGACTGCGACTGCTGCATTCGCAAAATTAAATCCGCTCTTCTGCGTGTAATCTCCGTTAGCGGCGTTTTGCGCAGGCTAGCGACTTCCGCGACGGTATACGGCGCATATTGCCGGGTCCATTCCACGGGGCCAAATTTCGTCAACATCCAGTTCAGCACGGCAGTAGTGTCCTGATCAGACAGGGAGGAGAGCGCAACACCGGGAACCTGCACCAGGTATTCCCTGCCCCCGGGAACCCCCAGAAATTTTGCTACATGATTGTGCAATGTCGGTATGCTGGATAAGCCGCCGCCACCGTCGGATAAATGGCAGCCCTGGCATTCCATCATATACATTGTTGCGGGGTCCTTTGCCCACAGGTATGAGGGCAGCACGCAGAGCAACACCAGGATAGTCCGTGGCGTGAAAGTCAAACGCATGAAGATGACTATGCCGCCCTGGTCTGCATCAGGGCTCATTAACGCCGATCACAACGCTGACCGTGCTGTTATAAACAATACCCGCCTGACCCATACACCAATCGATATCGTTGCTTTTACTGGGGTAGTAGACCGGCTTGTCGCCCTCGTTGCGGTGGCAGAAACAGCGTTGGCAGGTGGTTTTGCCACAGCAATCATTGTAAGAGACGATATAGTGCTTATTGTCGGCCGGGTTGAGGCAGGTGCCAATCCACGATACAGGCGACATCTCGGTTCCTGGCGGACAGGAATGTGCGGTACCACCACAGCAACTCGCTATGAAGCCATCAATGGAACAATAACGCCAATAATTGCAATCGAAGATATCGCCCTGGGGTGTGGTGGGATCGGGTTCGCCGTTGGCACCCGGTTGCGACGCATACGCTCTGGCGATCGGCAGTAACGGAAACGTACCGGTCCCGATCGCGAGTAACCCCAGTTTGTTAAGAAAACCGCGCCGCGACGTGTAGCGCGCCAGTTGTCGGGTATGCCTGGAAAAAAAGCGATCCAGCCGGCTTCCCCTATGCGCGGTGGTAGGGCCTGAATCAGGGTCTGTGTTAGTCACTGGCTAAAAACTCCTGTAAAGACGCAACACCTCTTTCGTGGGCCTCAAACAGGCTTTCCAGATGCTCTCTGGAATTGACCAGGCCTTTGGCGCGAATCACTCCTGCTTTATCAATCAGGGTAGCAAAAGGCAGTTTCTCTACCATAAACGCCAGACCCAGCCGTTTCGATATGACATAGTATTTCTTGTCCAGTTTGTGGTCAGTGATGAATTCCAGATGCTGCCGCATTTCATCGGGGCTATCACCATCACTGGCCAGAATAACTTGCAACGGATGATGGTTCGCTTCAGCCCGTTCCACCGATTTGATGATCGGCAGCAAGGTTTTACAGATCGGGCAGGAGGGCGAGACGAACAGCAATAAGGTACTTCTCAGGCCATCCCCGAGTCTGATCTGACTGTCGTCAAAAGCGACTAAATGATCGATGGGTGCTGGATCGCCAGCCTGCGGGCCGTGGCGGGTCATAAGCGCCCCGGCGGGAAAGACTCGCTCATGCAATACGCCAATTTGACGCATTAACGCAAATACCACGAAACACAAAACAACCACTATTGCCCAAAGCATGTAATGTGAAATGAGCAGAGTGCTCATGAATTGACCTCGGCCCTGAGTGCGAAGTATCGTCGCTGTCGTTGCTGATTCGCAAAGGCCTGCTCAATGCTGGCATAAATGAAAATGACGGCGATGCTGGCAAGCGAAATCGTGCTGCCATCCTGTATTGATATGTCGCGGAAAGTATCAGGCCATGCAGTAGCCACGGCTAGAATTGCCAGTACTGCATTTCTGACTACCCGTGACCAGCTGATGGTTTGGGGAAATCCCCAGGGGCCACTGCAACCACAGTCCAGATCACTTCTGCCGTTTAACAAATTGACAGCCATAGCTGATGCGTACAAGACTAATACCGCAGCTGCGATATAAGAGGGATACAACCAGCCCGCTATTGGCAAAGTAAAAGAGAGAATACCTTCAAGAAAAATTAGAAAAATTGTAAAAGCAGGTACTAATGAATCGGGTAAAAGTCGATACGTCCTGAGCTGCACCTTAAAGTGTTGGTAATGATTTACCTTGTGCAACGCGGCGCGCAGGAAAATGAAAACCAGCAAGAACCTGATCACGAAACTGATCGTAATGTCGATGGTCATAGCCTAGCGTCCCCATCCTGGTAGTTGTAAAACCAGATTAGAGTAATTGCCCGTAGTGACACGGTGTTTGAACGCCATATCAGACGCAGCATAGATGGCCACCATGCCGCTGAACTGTCCGCCTAAAATCAACGTCGGATTATTACCCTGTGTCACGACGATGGCATCTGGTCTGGCATGGGGCTCCTGAAAGCTGAATCCGGTCAATACGTTGTATATCTTGTTCAATGGCCAAATCCAGTCAGTGCCAAATTCTGTAGGTACACCGGAAAATGAAAAGCCCGGGCTTATCAGTTTATGTTCGCTGATTTTATGGTGTGTCGATAAATTGAATTTCCACAAATGAGTGCCACCGGTTTTGTGTGTGTCAGTCGCGCCTTTGTGCATCAACACAAAGACCTCCTGACTGGCATTATGAATGGCGAGGAATTGACGCCCGCCCACGCGCCACTGCTCCTGACGCTCAGCATCATCGATCAGTGACCAGGGTTCGGAAAACATGGCGGCGGTATTATCCAATGGTTGGTCCAGATCAATTGCATAGAGATAACCGTCAAAGGAAACAAAATACCAGGTTTGATCAACACGAATACCTTTCTCGGCCAGTGGATCTTTTTGCGGATCAAAAAGCTTTTCCGTCCGCTGCTTATCCTGCAAGCTTCCATCCGGCTTGAGTGAAACAAACAACAGGGTCCCGTCACCACAGAACATCATGATTCGTCGAGCGCCGGCGGCATAAGTCAGGGAGCAACCCGGAGTAGCTATTTCCTCGATAAATCGTCGATTTATGACGTCGACAATACTAATAGACTGCGCGGGATTCATGTTAAACACCGCGAGAAACTGTTCATCGTCCGTTAAGGTCGCATTCGCATTCGGCAGGGCATTGTGGGCGCGCTTTGCCGGAATGATCACCTCTGCGGTAGGCGTTAACGTCTTACTGTCATAGAAGGTCACCACGTCGCTGCGCTCGCCACGGCTGCCGCGGGAATAGTGGGTCTCCGGCACATAAAATTCGAGGGAGTTGCGTTGGGGAAACAACGGTACGGTAATGCCCCAGCCGCCATCAATGCTGCCCAGCACGCGGTTGTGGCTGAAATCGACGAGCGATACGCGCTCCAGTACCGGGTCACTGGCCCAAAACCAGTTGCTACTAAACGGTTCCGGTAATGACTCTACTTGCCCTATTTTTTCAACGGGCACATCAGCGCTTGCGATGGTCGCCAAGAATAGAACAGCCGCCAGCATTAAACGCATTGTTCGGGTTTCTATCAATCCAAAAACCGTTTGAGCTGCCGCTCAAAGCACTGATTCTGCTTCTGCAGTGCCTCATTTTTTTGCAACAAATCAATCACCATGGCAACAGCGATCCAGTCGATTTCCAGATCGTGATGCAGCCGCACTGCCTTGCGTAGCCAGTACACACTGGTGGTCTCAAAGACCCAATCTACAACGCTACTACCTGCTACAGGTTGAGCGATACCATGATCTACCACTTCAACGATGAGTTGCTCGTTCACCCCTTCATACTGACAGAGCTCATGCAGTGAAATTCTCAATACTACGTCCGTCATCGCTAGTTACTCCACTGTGCTCTTGGATCAAAATTCGCGCTTTCTGACAAAGATAGCCACAATGCTTTTACCTCATCATTAGCAGATGGCGGCATGACTACCTTCAGTAGTGCATACAAATCCCCGGTGCCACTTTTCGTGGCCAGGCCCTTGCCCTTGATACGCAGTCTTTGGCCGGTCTGGCTGTTGGGCGCAATTGTCAGATGTATCCTGCCTGATAGAGTCGGTACAGTAACTTTCATACCCAGTGCCGCCTCCCATGGGGTCAACGGTACCGTAACGACCAGATTGTGTCCTTCGACATCAAACAGCGGGTGCGGCACCAATCGAATATGTAGGTAGAGATCGCCATTGGGAGCATTCCCCTGGCCAGCCCCGCCCTGACCCTTAAGACGAATTCGTTCTCCGTCCACCACACCGAGGGGAATTTTGACTTTCAGGCTTTTCTTGATTTCAGAAAGTTGACCGTTCTCATACACCGGAATCAGGTACTCGACGAGCTTTGAGGTCTCCGCCAACGTTTCTTCCAGGAATACAGGCATTTCGATTTCTGCATCCTGGCCTCTCAAACCAGAGCGCTGCTGACGGGACTCAGCGCCGGCGCCGCTGAATATAGAGTTAAAGAAATCAGAGAAATCTCCTTCGAAATGCCTGGACCCTGCGCCACCGAAATCACTGCTGCTACGCCATCCCGGTGGCGGCTCAAAGTTACTGCCCGCTCGATCGCGGTACTGGCGTAATTCGTCGTACTCAGCTCTGCGACCTGCATCCTTTAAAACTTCATAGGCTTCAGCGACCTCCTTGAATTTGTCCTCAGCGCCCTTGTCCGGATTCATATCCGGATGGTACTTGCGGGCCAGTTTTCGATACGCGGTCTTAATGACTTTGCT
>Ga0163150_10005452_pt1 | contig 16239 bp, 9 predicted proteins | sample OliLakLV19P2IB_FD_148628 | JGI IMG/M metagenome (GOLD analysis project Ga0163150, IMG submission 148628) | Freshwater microbial mat bacterial communities from Lake Vanda, McMurdo Dry Valleys, Antarctica - Oligotrophic Lake LV.19.P2.IB | ecosystem: Environmental > Aquatic > Freshwater > Lake >...
CGCCACAACAAACGACAACCCAGCCGCATCGCGAGAAGCAAGAGCCCGCCGAATCTCCGCCGCCCCAAACTCCAACGCCTTCGACGGCGCACCTTCCACTGACACCCGCTGCGCCTCCATCTGATGCGACACGGCAAACGTCGCCGCCTTACCGCGACGCCGCACAATCAGCACCGGAACCTCATCCACCGGATCCCGCCCCGGCCCTGTAGCCGTAAAAACTTCGGTCCCGGGAGCGGCCTCCACACGCAGCACCAGCGCCGGACCCGACCCGCTCTCAAACCTGGCTGTCCATGCCCCGTCCGTCTTGCCCGCCGCCACTTTCTTCAAATGCTGATACCCATTCGCCGAGCCCAGCGGTTCCGCCCGACCCGCCACCGGCAACGAAACCACCAGCTTGCCCGGCACATGGAAAGCCCAGTCATACACATGCTCCGCCTCGGAGACACACTCAAACCGGTCCGTCATCCGACCCGTCGCGCTCAGTTCCAGAGACCGCGTCAACGCCACGCCCTTGTAAGCCGCCGGCGCGGAGGCAACCAGCTTGCTGCCCGTCCACTCAACCAGCTTTCCATCGGCAGTCGACTGCGAAGCCCCGTCCACAGTCACGGTATTGTGAGCAATCGTCGACCGGTACCATTCCTGGTGCAGCGGAACGCCATAGTTGATGCTCCCCGGATCCAGCCCCAGCAGTCGCCCGCCGCCAAACGACACCACGTTCAACTTGTCCGGATGCCCATGCCCACCGCCATGCGACCCAAATCGGACAGCAGCCACCATCCCCGGCGACCGCAGCATGGCAAACCCCATCGCGGGCAGCAGTCGGCTGTCCGTCGGCACCGGATCGCCCTTCGGCACATCCACCGCCCCCCACAGCAATGACGTCAGCGAATCCCGCGAACTGCCCGCCACAAGCTTGCCGAACTCCGGCTTGCCCCATCGCGCAAACGCCAGCTCATACAGCGAAGCGAGCCGCGATACGTTCGTCCCCGCGTTGTCGTTGAACCCCGGAGCATCCCCGTTCGGCAGCGCCACCGCCAGCGGTCCGTCGAACAGAGACCGATACGTGTCGTTGTAAAGGTCGACCCCCGCCAGACGGGCCGCCTCGGTCAGCGGCCACAGCGCCTGCATCGTGTAGGCGTGATACCCCAGCGACCCTTCCCACCAGATGCCATCCTTCACGCCCCTGGCAATCTGCGCACGAAACCCGCGGTCCGGATCGTCGATTGCCTCGGCAATCAGCGTCTTGTCGCCAGTCACAAACCCGGCCAGCCCCACCGCGGTGTTCTTCCAGCACTGGATGTTGTGAATCGGCAACTTGTGCGCGCGAATCACGTCCGCCGCGGGCCGGAACAGGTCGGCCTCTACATGAGCGCGCGACGCAGTGTCCATCGTGTCGCGAACCAGCGCGTAGCTCCAGACCATTGGAATCAGCCACACCGATTCATCCAGCGACTGCGCCATCACGTGCCCGCCGCCGATCTTCTCGTTGCCGTCTTTGTCGTGAAGCCGCATCCCGCGATAGCGGTCCGCATAGCCTGTCAGCAGCACCACGGCCCGGCGCGCATATTCCGGCTTGCCGGAAAATCGAAACGCCAGGCCCAGATCCCGTGCCGCCGACGCATTCGCACTGTGAGCTCCGTAAGCAGGAACCGAATCGAACGGCTCGCCCGTATAGACGGTGTTGCAGTGTGGACACCGATGCACGGTCGGCGATTCCGTCCGCAGCCGCACGCCGTCCTTTTTGCAGGAGTACCAGTGCGGCCACTGCCCGCCTCGGTCCGGAATATCCACCTTCGCCGACAGCGCCTTGTCGGCATCCCGCATCAGCGACTGCAGCGCTTTCGCTGCCCACGGCTGCGCCTTCGACTTTGCTTTCGCGGCATCAATGCCCGCCTGATCGATCAACAGATAATTCGCGTTGTCTCCCGCTGCAAACAGGGGAGCGGCGAGGACTGTGGCAAGCGCCAGCAGTCCCACCCGGACTATGTGCCGGTTTTTCATTACTGCAGGCAGCATATCCGGTTACAAGGGCGGCTGCCAGCCCAGGGTCGAATCCCGAGCCTCAGTCTCGCCGACCTCTCCCACACAATTCGACCTTGGAAAGGCGTCCACCGCAGGCCGCATCGGCCCGGGAAATACACACCCTCAGCGGAGAGACAGTCTCGACGGTGAGACTGGGCGTAGTGCGAAGATCATGTGCGCATCGTCGAATCGCTGGAAAGCGCGCACCACATACATTCGGCTCTCGAACCCCGTGGCGAGGCGGTCGCAGCACATGCAGGGGATGATTTTGGTCTACGGCATTTATCAAATCACCATCAACGACCCCGCCGCGATCTGCAAAGAAATGGCGCGCATTCGGGAGCGCGGCTACTCGCAGGAACGCGAGGAAAGCGTGCAGGGCGGATGCTGCTTCGGTGCGGCAGTCTTCAGCGGCGGAAACTGTCCGCTCAGTCCCCACTCCCGCTGTTCCTCTACAACATGCCGAGCCACACCAACCTCACGTTTGAAGTGGGCACGGCCTCGCGTCTCGCATTGGCCCCCCCTCCTCATTGGACCCGAAGAGCTGCTGTATCCAGCATGACCTCGGCAGGCGCGACGCGTCAGCGAACAGGTCTACAGCAATGGCTTTCTACGCGGACTCAAAGACGCACTGCATGCCGTCGGTAGCAGCACAACCCGAGCCATGACGGCGGCGATGCTGTACGGCCCGTGCGCATCGCCGGTTAGCCGGCCACGGCGGGTTCGGGCTGAGGAGCGGTTTCCTCGACTTTCGGCAAGTCCTTCTTGAACTTGCACTCAGGGTTCGGGCAGACCGCCTGCGGTCCGTCTTTCTTGCTGAACTTCTCCAGCAGATAGGGCGAACTGCAGTCGGGGCACGTCTCCGGAATGGGGCGGTTCCACGCGACGAAGTCGCACTCCGGATAGCGGTTGCAGCCGAAGAACGTCTTGCCGCGCTTCGAGCGCCGTTCCACGATTTCGCCCGTGCCGCATGTCGGGCACACCACGCCAATCGTCTTCTGTTTGACGAACTTGCACTTCGGATAATTCGAGCACGATATGAACTCGCCGAAGCGCCCGAACTTCACCGACAGCTTCGAGCCGCAGCTCGGGCAGTCCTCTTCCAGAGGCTGGTCCGACTTGCGCTGCTCCTTCTCGCCGATCTTCTTCGTCGTCTTGCAGTCGGGATATCCCGAGCACGCATAGAACTGACCGAAGCGCCCCTTCTTCAGCACCATCGGGCGGCCGCAGTTTTCGCAGTACTCTTCCTCGACGCCTTCTTCGATGTTGCCTTCCGGAGCAATCTCGCGCGTATTCGTACACTCCGGATAACCCGTGCACGCAATGAAGCGGCCATGGCGGCCCCACTTGATCACCATCGGTTTGCCGCACTTCTCGCAAACCTGATCGGTGGGGATCTCCATGCGCTTGATGTCGGTCATGTTCCGTTCGGCATGCTCAAGGTCTTCACTGAGCTGACCGTAGAACTCCGACATCGCAACGCGCCAGTCGATCTTGCCTTCTTCAATGGCGTCGAGCTCTTCTTCCATCCGCGCCGTGTACTTCACGTCGAAGATGTGGTCGAAGTTCTCCACAAGCAGATCGTTGACGATCTCACCAAGCTCGGTCGGTCCGAACTTGCCGCCTTCCTTCTTCACGTACTCGCGTTCCTGAATGGTGGACAGGATCGCGGCGTACGTCGACGGACGGCCCACGCCGTTGGCTTCCAGTTCCTTCACCAGCGTCGCTTCGGTAAAGCGCGGAGGCGGTTCGGTGAAGTGCTGTTCGGGCTCAATGGATTTGAACTTCAGGACCTCGCCCTCGGTTACTGCCGGGAGCTTGTGCTTCAGCTCTTCGTCTTCCTCGTCCTTCTGGTCCTTGCCTTCTTCGTAGACTGCGAGGAAGCCGTCGAACCTGGGTACCGACCCGGTGGCGCGGAACTTATACTCGTTGCCGTCGCGTCCCGGCGCAAGCACATCAATGGTGGTCTGATCGAACACCGCCGGCATCATCTGCGACGCGGTCATGCGCATCCAGATCAGCCGGTACAGCTTGATCTCGTCCTCACCAACAAACGCCGCCACTTCATCCGGAGTGCGCAGAACGGACGTCGGACGAATCGCTTCGTGCGCGTCCTGTGCGTCCTTCTTGCTCTTGTAGACGTTCGGCTTCTCCGGCACATACGCCGCGCCGTAGCGTTCGCCGACAAAGCCGCGAACTTCGGTCAGGGCGTCGTCGGACACGCGGGTCGAATCGGTACGCATGTACGTGATCAGACCGACCGCGCCCTCTTTGCCGACCTCGACACCTTCGTACAGTTTCTGCGCGATCATCATGGTGCGCTTCACGCTAAAGCGCAGCTTGCGCGCCGCTTCCTGCTGCAGCGTCGATGTGATGAAGGGAGCAACCGGGTTACGCCGCTTCTCTTTGGTGCCGACCGAAGCGACGGTGTACGTCGTGTTTTCCAGCGCCGCCGTGATGCCGGTCGCTGTCTCTTCGTTCGGGATCTCGACGTTCTCGTTGTTGCGTTTGGCCAGCGATACCTTGAGGATCGGCGCCTTCTTCGCATTCAGCTGGACGTCGATGGTCCAGTACTCACGCTTCTCGAAGGCACGGATGGAGCGTTCGCGCTCCACAACCAGACGCAGCGCAACCGTCTGGACACGGCCTGCGGACAACCCGCGGCGGACCTTGTCCCACAACAGCGGCGAGATCTTGTAACCCACGAGGCGGTCGAGCACACGGCGGGCCTGCTGCGCCTCCACCAGGTGAACGTTCACCGCCATCGGCTTCTCAAACGCTGCCCGAATTGCCTTCTGCGTGATTTCGTTAAACATCACCCGGAAGACTTGAACACCCTTGGTGACAAGCTCTTCCTGCAGGTGCGAGCAGATAGCCTCACCTTCGCGGTCAGGGTCGGCTGCGAGGTAGATGTTGTCTACTTTTTTCGCTGCCGCCTTGAGCTCAGCGATGAGCTTCTTCTTGCCTTCGATGATCTGATAATCCGGGCGGAAGTCGCCGTCGACTGCCACAGCGAGATCCTTCTTCGGCAGATCTTTAATATGACCGAGCGAGGCTTTGACGATGAAGTTGGGACCAAGATACTTCCCGATCGTTTTCGCCTTTGCCGGGGACTCGACGATGACCAGCGATTTTGCCATAATTTACTGCGGACTCACCACACTTTAACAAAGTTCTTCCCGGGGAGCTGTCTTACCGCTCCCTCAAGTTCCAGCTCAAACAGGGCTGCAATTACCTCTGATGGGGAAACGTGTAGTAACGATTCCATCAGGGCATCCAGATGCACAGGAGCATCCACGGGGATCTTACCAAGTAACTCCCTTGCAAGCTTAGCCTGTGGCGAAACGGTTTCTCCCGGGACCCCCTGGGATGCACCGGACGGCTCGAAGGATTCAAGTCCCAGTTGCCGCTGGGTCGCCGCAACCAGCTTCTTTCGGTCTTCCGGCTGGAGTTCGACCACAACGTCGTTCCATTCCTGAACCAGCTTCGCGCCCTGCTTGATCAGCAGGTTCGGTCCCCAACTCATCTTAGAGGTAATGTTGCCGGGAACTGCGAATACCTCTCGCTGCTGATCCATCGCCAGCCGGGCGGTGATTCCGGAACCGCTGTACTGGGCGCCCTCTACTACCAGGATACCCGCACTCATTCCCGACACGATACGATTGCGCACCGGGAAGTTCTGCGGATAAGGCGGGGTGGACATGGGTAACTCGGAAAGCACCAGGCCTTTTTCGGCGATGGTCGCCGCCAGCCTTCGGTTCTCAGCAGGATATACCAGATCGATCCCGCAGCCGAATACTGCAACAGTGTTGCCCGTCGCCTCCAGCGCTGCTTTGTGGGCCGCGGTGTCGATGCCGCGGGCCATTCCGCTCACGATGGTGATCTGCGCCGACGCCAGATCGGACGACAGCCGTGTGGTCGCAGCGATGCCGTAAGTGGTGGGCCGGCGCGTACCGACGACGCCGATCATGACGGTCGCCAGCAGTTCCGTGCGGCCGCGCGCGAACAGCACCGGAGGCGGATCGTAGATCTCGCGCAGCCGCGCGGGATAGATGGAATCGCGCAGCGTGATCAGCACCGCGTCTTCCGCCCGCAGCTTTTCCTGCTGCCCCACGGCGTCTTCAAAGGTGCAGCCTGACGCGATGGTTCGAGCGGTTGATCCGGAGACGCCGCAGTCCTCAATTTCGTCCGCAGCCGCACGGAACACCTCGACGGGTGACTTGAATCTGGAGAGCAGTTGCGCCACGGTTCGAGGACCGACGCCAGGCACCATAATGAGCGCAAGCCAGTGGAGTTCTTCTTCAGCCGGGATCACATACAAGATAGTGGCGCTGGCGGAAAGAACTCTCATGGCAAGATGATTAATCCGGCAGCACGAGGAAGCCGGAGTCGAGCGCAATTATCGTTCGCACAGAGCGCGACGGGAGGAGCAGCCGGCCAACATCGGCGGCAATCGTCTTTGAACCAGCCGCGGTTACCCGCATGAAGTACGGGCCGGCGGCGAGCCGGTTGTAGCCCGTCGCGGTGCCGAAATTCAGGCCTGCTACATCGGGTTCGGACGTCCGCGTGGTGGCATAGGCGAACGGCAATGCGTACGCGTCGATGGCGCCGGTGCCGGGTGCCGCGTGGATCAGACGATAGTACGCCGATCCGTCGGGCGGTTCCTGGCCGCGGTTGTCTGGCAGAGTCACGAGTCGAAACGCCGGCGACTTGCCCGGGCCAGCGAGTCCGAGCGCGACGATGGTGTAGCTGGCGCCCGACGCGATGGTGACGTTGGCGCTTGCCAGCATCGTGCTGGTCCCGGAGACGTTCACCTGCATCGGGTATGTCCCGGATGGCAGCGGAAGCGGAATGTAATCGGTGGTCTCGGCGTAGGGCAGGGCTTCGATGGCGACCTGCCCGAGGACCAGAATGTCGACTTTGGCGACGTCGGGACTGGCGTGGACGATGCGTACACGGCTCTGGGCGAAAGCTCCGGCAACCGACAAAAAGGCCAGTGCGAGACTGGCGGCGAAGATTCTCATAAAGATGACGGTACACTGAAAAGAGACAGCTATGCATCATCCGGTCGAGGACCAGAAGCATCCCCTGCAGGAGAGCCAGCCCAGGGAACTCTTTGAGCGCATTGACAGCGAGGTCGGTCAGGACTTCGGCGACAGCGTACTGCTGACGTCGGTGGACTGGGCGATCAACTGGGCTCGCAAGAACTCCCTCTGGCCGATGACGTTCGGTTTGGCGTGCTGTGCTATCGAAATGATGGCCACCACCGATGCCCGATACGACCTGGCGCGATTTGGCGCCGAGGTGTTTCGAGGCTCGCCGCGCCAGGCGGACCTGATGATTATTGCCGGACGTGTGGCTAACAAGATGGCCCCGGTGATCCGGCAGCTTTATCAACAGATGCCTGAGCCTCGCTGGGTGATCTCTATGGGCGCTTGCGCTACATCTACCGGGGTCTTTAATAACTATGCTTTGGTTCCCGTGAATCAGGTGATCCCGGTCGACATTTATGTCCCGGGCTGCCCTCCTCGTCCGGAGCAGCTGATCTACGCGATCATGTTGCTGCAGAAGAAGATTGAGGGTACTAAGGGCACTACTCTGAGGACACTGAATTTGGATTAGTCTGGCGGACGTAGGCGTCCGCCGCAGCCGTGGGCGGCTGCCCCCCTTTGAAATTTTCTGCGAGACTGTGTTCCGGGCTGCCAGGAGGCTGGCTGAAGGACACTTTGACAAGTTCTGCGAGAATTTGTGCTCGCTTGGGGCACTTAGCTCTTTGTGCGGTCTCGTCGCCAACCTATGGTGTTGCCTGCCTTGTTTTTTGCGGCGGGCATTTTTATTTGCCCCTCTTCGCTTTGGGCGGTGGTGGCGCTGGCAGTGCTCAGCCTGATTCCGGGGCGGGCGCGGCGATTCGCGGTGCTCTCCTTTTTCTTTGCGGCTGGCGGGTGGATCGCCTTCCGGCAGGCTCCTGGACCCGATCCGCAACTCGACGCGAACTCCGGGGAAGTGCTGATGGTGGAGGGCTGCGTGAGTGGTGCGGTGCTGTCCGACTCGGTCCGGGTACGGTTCCCGGTCGAGCTGGAGCCTACAGCCCGGGCGCTGGTTACCGTCACTACCAAGCCTGGCGAGGCGGTGCCTCATGTCAGCTACGGGCAGCGCGTCGAGGTGCTGGCCAGGATTCGCAAGCCTCGCAATTTTGGCAATCCGGGCGCCTTCGATTACGTGGGTTATCTGCGGCGGAGCCAGCTGTTCTGGACCGCTTCGGCGCGAGGCGTCGACAACCTCAAAATACTGCCTGGCGAGTGCGGGTCGGCGACGCGGAAGGCCACGCTGGGGGTACGCGAGTGGCTGGTGTCGCGCATCCGCAAACTGACTGACGACGACCTGATGCCCGCGCTGCTGGTGGGCGACAACTTCGCACTGGATCGGGTGCAGACGGCTGAGTTTCGGCGAACGGGCACGTACCACGCGATCGTCGTTTCCGGGCTGCACGTGTCGGTGGTCGCTGGCATCGGGCTGGCGCTGATGCGGTTTGCCGGCGTGCCTCTGGGCGGGCTGATCGCCGCGGGCGCCGGGCTGGCCTGGCTGTACGCGGCTGTCGCGGACTGGCAGGCTCCGGTGGTTCGGGCCGCGGTCGGGTTCACACTGTTTCTGCTGGCGACGTGGTTCTTCCGGCGGGGCCGGCTGCTGAACCTGCTGGCGGTTACCGCGATCCTTCTGCTGGCGGTGGATCCAGGCTCCCTGTACGACGCCAGTTTCCAGCTGACGTTCCTGTCTGTCGGCGCGATTGCGGCACTGGCGGTGCCTGTTGCCGATGGCACGTTCGGGCCCTGCCGTGAAGGGAAGGGTCCCAGAGGGCAGCAGTTCCGGTGCGAGATGGCACTGGTGGCCGAGACGTTCGGGCTGCCGGTGAAGTGGCTGCTGCGGGCCTGGATCCCGGTGTTCTGGGTTTTGGAGGCGATCACCATTTCGGCTTGTGTGCAACTGGCCCTCCTTGCTCCGTCGATTGCGTATTTCCATCAGGCCTCGGCGACGGCGGTGGTGGCGAACGTTGCGGTGGTACCGGCTCTGAGCGCGGCGGTTCCTTTCGGTCTGCTGGCGGCGATAACCGGCTGGGCTCCTCTGGCTGCGGTGGCGGGCTGGCTGGTTTGGCTTGGGCGTGCTGCTTCGTCGTGGTTTGCGGCTCTGGAGCCGGGGATACGGATTCCGGACAGTCCGGCCTGGGTTGGCGCATCGCTAATGGTGGCGGTATTTCTGACCGGAGCCGGTCTGCTGGTGCGGCGGCGCTGGACGGTGGTTCCGGCACTGGCCGCGATCGGGCTGGCGTTCGCAGTTTTGAACTGGGAGACGCGGCCGCCGGGCGGTGTTTTGGAGCTGACCGCGGTGGATGTTGGGCAGGGCGACTCTCTGCTGGTGGTGCTGCCTGGCGGGCGGACGCTGCTGGTGGACGGCGGCGGGTTCCCGGAGTTTGACAAGCGGATTCAGTCGCGAATGGACATTGGCGAAGACGTGGTGTCGCCGTACCTGTGGCGGCTGGGGTTACGGCGGCTGGACTATGTAGCCGTGACGCACCTGCACGAGGACCATGCGGCCGGGCTGCCAGCGGTAATTCGGAACTTCCGTCCGCGCGAGGTTTGGACGGGGCTGGCTCCAGCGGGGAGCGGCCTGCTGAAGAGGATCGAAGACGCCGCGCGGGTTGCGGGCAGCCGCGTGGTTTCGCTGCATGAAGGCGATACTCGTGAGAACATTCGGGTTTTGTGGCCGAAGGGTGGAAGGGTGCCGGGCACGTCGGCGCACAATGACGACTCGCTGGTGCTGCTGCTGACGCACGGGATTCACCGGTTTCTGCTGATGGGCGATGCCGAGCGCGGAGCTGAAGCGGCGATGGCGGTGCCGGAAGAGATCGACGTGCTGAAGGCCGGGCACCACGGGAGTCGAACGTCGAGCACGCCGGAGTTTGTGAGCCGGCTTCGGCCCTTGTTCGCCCTGATCTCCGCGGGCGACGGCAATTCTTACGGGCACCCCCACGCAGCAGTCGTAGAGCGTCTGCAGCAGGCGGGCGTGCGTGTTTTACGGACGGACCGGGATGGTTTGGTGAGTGTCGGCACGGACGGCACGCGCCTGCGTGTTCGTAGCTACAATTGACACCCGCCCGAGACAAAGTACAAACTAGTTTCCCAGGGGGTCTCACACTTTGAAAAAGGTGCATCTTGTTGTGTGTTTTCTGGTGGCTCTGGTATTTGCCACCTTTTCTTACGGGCAGGCCGTGAACGGCACGCTGCTCGGAACCGTAACTGACGCTTCCGGCGCCACTGTTCCTGGCGCGAAAGTCTTGATCGCAGAACAGAATACTGGTGTTAACCGGTCGGCTGTGACGACGAGCGCCGGGTATTATGCGTTCCCGGATTTGCAGCCCGGTGTCTATACCGTGACTGTGGAACGGACCGGATTTAAGAAAGCCGTTCGGCAGAATGTAGAAGTTCTGGTGAACAGCACGATGCGCGTGGATTCGCAGTTGCAAACCGGCGATGTCACCGAGACGGTGTCGGTTACCGCAGAGGCTCCGCTGCTGCAGACGGACCGTTCCGACACGGGCCGCAAGATTGAAACGCAGCAGCTGGCGGACATGCCGCTGGGCACGAACCGCAATTTTCAGAACCTGTTGAATCTGGTTCCGGGAACGACTCGCGCATTTCGTCCGCACTCGGTGTTCTTCAACGCGCAGGGATCGTTGTCGACGCAGGTAAACGGGCAGTCTCGTCTGGCGAACAACGTCCAGCTGGAAGGCATCGACAACAACCACAGGACCGGTTTGTTGACGGCGCTGATTCCTCCGGTGGAAGCGCTGCAGACGGTGGACATCACGACCTCGAATTATGAAGCTTCGCTGGGCCGCGCGGGTGGCGCGGTGACGAACGTTTCTCTGAAATCGGGGACCAATGAATTCCACGGCTCCGTTTTTGAATTCAATCGCGTAAGCAAACTGCAGGCGAAGCAATTCCTGACGGTTCTGAAGCCGCGATCGACTTACAACTACTTCGGCGGCACGATCGGCGGACCGATCATCAGGAACAAGACCTTCTTCTTCGGCGACTATCTCCGCGTGGCGGACCGCCAGGGGCAGAACGACCGTTTCAACGTTCCTCCGACGGCCTGGCGGAATGGCGACTTCTCGGGTGAACCACAGATCATTTACGATCCTGCGACGGGAAATCCGGACGGTTCTGGTCGTGTTCCGTTTGTGGGCAATCGTATTCCCGCGAACCGGATTCGGCCCATTCCGCAGAAGGTACTGGGCCTGATCCCGCAGCCGCTGCTGCCCGGGTTGAGCAACAACTACGAGTACAACTCGGTACGTTCGATCGACTCGGATTCCTTTGATGCGAAGGTGGATCACAATGCCGGCGACAACGATCGCCTCAGCGTGCGGTACAGCTTCCAGCGTCCGGTGACGTTCGATCCTCCATCGTTCGGCGCCGCGGGCGGTCCGCACGGCGGTGGTTTCCAGGGCACGGGAGTGCAGAAGGCGCAGAACGGGGCTGTGAACTACAACCACATTTTCTCGCCGACCCTGATCACGGAGTTCCGTGCGGGAGTGAACCGGTACCGCAACGATGCGCGCAACGTGGATTACGGTACGAAAGCATCGGAGCAGATTGGCATTCCGGGCGTGAATCTGGACGACTGGACGAGCGGCCTGTCGCAGGTCGACATCACCGGTCTCGGCAATCCGCTGGTGGGCTACTCGGCGTCACTTCCCTGGGTCCGGGCGGAAACCAACTTCAATATTGTGAACCAGTGGACGAAGACGTACTCGTCTCATACGACGAAATGGGGCATTGATTTCCGCAGACTTCGTGACGAGCTGCTGCAAACGCAGACCTACAATCCGCGCGGCACGTTCCGTTATCGTGCGAACACAACGACCTGCAACGCCGCGGGTACGGGTGGCTGTCCGGGTTCGACGGCCAACGGGAACCCGAACGCATTTGCGTCGTTCCTGCTGGACTTGCCGAACGAAGCGGGGCGCGACCTTGCGGTGGCGTTTCCTTCGTGGCGGCAGTGGCAATACTTCCTGTTTGTCCACGACAAATGGCAGATAACGCCGAAGCTGACGATTGATGCGGGCCTGCGCTGGGAGTTCTACCAGCCGGCGACTCCGCGGTTTGCGGGTGGCTTCTCCAATTACGACGCGGAGAAGAATCAGCTTCTTCTCGCCGGGATAGGTGACGTTCCGCTGGATCTCGGGATGCAGAAGAACTGGAAGAACTTTGCTCCGCGCTTCGGCATTGCCTACCGTATGACGGAGCGGGATGTGTTCCGCGCCGGCTATGGTATCAGCTATGTTCCGTTCGCCGACAACACGTACGCCTATAACTTCCCGATCAAGCAGAACAACGGCTTCAACGCACTGAATGCGTTTGTGCCGGCGCGGCTGCCTGACGGGCGTGTGGCTTCGATGGAGAACGGCTTCCCTGCGCCGATTGTTGCGTCGATTCCGTCGAACGGGATTATCACCAACCCTTCCCCGACGCAGGTATATGACGTGATCAATCCGAAGTTCCGGGAGGGATATGTGCAATCCTGGAACTTTGCTTACCAGCGCGCGCTGCCGAAGAACTTCGTATTCGAAGTGGCTTACGTTGGCAACAAGGGCGTTAATATCCCGATGACGTACAACCTGAACGCCGGTATGGTTCTGGGCGCCGGGGCGGCGGGACGTCCTTACTTTTCCCGCTACGGTCGCAACGTGGATTCGACGATGCGGTTTGTTTCGGGGGACAACGAGTACAACGGGCTGCAGGCGAAGTTCGACAAGCGGTACTCGAACGGATTCCTGATGACCACGGCGTACACGTGGGCGCGTGCAATGGCCAACCAGGGAGACGACAACGGCGGTCCGGCGTGGTACATCAATCCGGAGCGCAACTGGGCTCGCGCGGGTTTCGACAGGCGGCAGACGTTTGTGCAGAGCTACATCTACGAACTGCCGTTTGGGCCGGGCAAGAAATGGCTGAGCAGCGGTGTTGTCAGCCAGGTGCTGGGTGGCTGGCAAGTGAACGGACTGCTGACGCTGATGACTGGCAATGCGATCAACTTCAGTTCGACGGCGGCGAATAACGCTCCGGGCAACGCGCAGACTCCGAACATTAACGGGGACTTCCGTGTGTTGGGCGCGGTGAACGATTCGCCCTGGTTTGACCGAAGCGTATTTTCGGCTCCGGCAACCAATACTTTCGGCAATGTCGGACGGAATGCGGGCACCGGGCCGAACTTCTACAATCTGGACGCCTCGCTGTTCAAGACGTTCCAGGTTGCGGAGCGGTACAAGCTGGAGTTCCGGGCCGAAGCGTTTGCTTTGCCGAATGCTCCGACCTGGCAGTTGAACAATCCGAATACGAACGTAAATGACGCGAACAATTTCGGGTACATTCGCGGTGCGGGCGGTAACCGTTCGATTCAGCTTGGTATGAAACTGCAGTTCTGATTCGAGTGCGGTAACGGGGGCGGGCGTCACTGCCCGCTCCCGAAATCTATCCTGACCGGGTTGGCCCGAATTCCCTCCACCGACAGCCACAGCAGTTGTATTCCGGTTCCTGCGAGTCCCGCGGGGATTTCTATATCCAGTTCATCGAGATTTGCGTAGGCGGGCGACTGGCCGGCATGAAGGACCTTTATGCCGCGGCCGTCGATGGTTACTTTCACATCGCCGAGCGAGCGGCGGTTGCGGAAACCCATGCCGAAGAGGCGGAGCGTCGATCCGGCCGGCGGCGTTGCGGGGATCCACTCGCCGGTTGTGTCATTGAAGCCCTGGGCGTAGCCGTCGCCCATTTTGGTGCTGGAGAGCAGGCCGGGGGAGACGGGCGCGATGATGGCGGTGCCGGTGTGGGTACGTTTGGGGCCTCGGATGGTGACGGTGGCGAGTCCGGGCGCAGTGTCGACAGGGATCACGTAGTTGACCTGGAGTGGGCCGGCGTAGACGACTTCGGCTCGGCGGGCGATGTTTTCGCTGTCGCGCACGGTGGCGATGACGTCGGTGTACGGCGCTGGAATTTCCTCATCGCTGAAATCTCGGACGTACCCATCGACGACGCTGCCGGGTGACAGTGTCCAGGTGCCGAAGCAGGTGTGGACGTTGGCGAGCCAGCCGGTGGCGAAGTGCTGCCGCTGCCCTTCGGCCGAGTAGGGGCGGAGGGGATTGCCGTCGAGGATGACGGGCTCGCGGATCTCCTGTGCGAAGTCGAAGGCGTCGTACATGTCGAAGGTTGTGGCCGGGGTGGACGGCTGGAGGTGGAAGCGGTTCTCGAGGGTTCGAATCCAGCTGTCGAAGCTGTAGGGCTTGTGGTCGTGGAAGGCGGCGCGGCTCCAGGGGCCGATGGAGAGGGACGGCACTCGCGGGCCGAGGTTTTGGGCGGGTGGCTTGACGTGGTCGGGGTATGAGCCGGGGTCGCGGAAGGCGAGGAAGATGGCACTTTGATACCAGGCGCGGCTGCGGGCGACGGCGTTGATGCGGGCTGTGGCGAAGTCGACTCCGGCGAGGCCTCGGGAGGCTGCGATTTGTGGGGCGTCGAGCCAGCTTACCTGGGGCAGGGTGTTGTTCCTGGCGTCGGTATCGAAGTCCTGGGCGGACTGGTAGATTTTCGATGTGACGGCGGCGCCGCGGAGCCGAGCGTGAATTTCCGGAATATCCAGAGAGTTTGCGAAGAATTGGTCCTGAATTACATAAAACGATGCGTATTCCCAGTAGTTGCGGAGGTCGGTTTGATTGTGGGCACCGGGCTGGCCTTCGACGTGGGGCCGGGAACCGAAGACGCTGTCGAAGCTGAAGCCGGATTCGACGATGAAGACGAAGTGGTCGATTTTGTCGAGCGAGGGGCGGGGCTCGGCGGCTGCGAGACACACTGCTCCTGTGAGGATGAGTAGTGCGTGCCGGACTGGCGAGTGCTTCATTGGAGTTCTGGGTCTGGGACGTTCCTCAGGCTGCTTTTAGTTCCTTTTCGGGGTGGAATGTCGGTGGGGTGAGCGGCTGCTGTGGGGTGTTTTGCGGCTCGGGTGAGGTGGGGAGAAACGAAGCCGATTTTGGTTCGGGGCGCGGGGTTGCCGGTTGTGTTGTTTCCCGGCGGGCGGCGGCCGCTTCTTCGTTCTTGCGGTCCTTCTGGTGGCGCCGGAGCTGTTCTGTGGCGCGGTTGTAGTCGAGCCAGGCGTTGCGGCGGTAGCGGTCGAGGTTGGCCCAGGAGAGTTTGTAGTCGTGTTTGCCGAGGACGATTCCGGCTCCGAGGTCGTCTGCTTCTGCGCCAGGACGGATGGGGACTCCGGCGGCCCGCTGGGTGGCTTCCATGGTCCCGTCGACGAATGCCGCTTCCCAGGCCTCGGCGCGCTGGATGCGTTTGTAGGCGGCAGCGATCATTTCTATTGCCATTGTTTCGCGGATGTTGGCGGGTTGGTAGTCGTCGATTAAGGCGGCTCGGATGGCGTTGAAGTCCTGCGGGTTTTCGTTGCGGACGGGCCGGTAGATGGTGGTTTTGGCGGTGAGTCCGTGGGTTGTTGCGTTGGCTCGGCTGGCCTGTTTGCCGTCGATGGTTTTGGGGCCGGTGCTCTTTTGGGAGTTGCGGCGGTTTGCTTCGGTCTGCTTCTGCGATGCGGCCATTGTGGGTCTCCTTTTTGTGCTGCCTGGTAAATGGAAAGGGCCGCTCCTCCGGGTTGGGGAGGGTCGGCCCTTGCTGGTTTACAGTGTATCACTGGTGGGGAAGCGGGGGTTTGGTAAGTCGTTGAGTTTGCTGGTGAAAGTGGCGTGAAACGGGTGGTGACAGGAATATTCTTTGACGGGAATATTCCTGTTGTGGAATACTTTTTAACGATGATCGAGATTTTTCGCGCGCTTGCTGAGCCTGGGCGGCTGCAGATTGTGGAGCTGCTGCTTCGGGAGTCGCTGCCTGTGGGTGTTGTTGCTGCGCGGCTGGGGATGCGGCAGCCGCAGGTGTCGAAGCATTTGCGGTGGCTTAGCGAATCGGGGCTGGTGGAGATGCGGCCGGATGCGCAGCGCCGGATTTATGGGCTGCGGGGGCAGGCGTTTCTGGAGATGAACGTGTGGGTGGAGCGGTATCGCGATGTTTGGGAGGCGCAGTTTGACCGGCTGGATGGGGTTTTGGAGGAATTGGGGGATGGTTGAGCGGGTCTGGGGACCCGCTGCAGGCGTGGGCGCCTGCCCCCCTGTTT
>Ga0163150_10005453_pt1 | contig 16239 bp, 18 predicted proteins | sample OliLakLV19P2IB_FD_148628 | JGI IMG/M metagenome (GOLD analysis project Ga0163150, IMG submission 148628) | Freshwater microbial mat bacterial communities from Lake Vanda, McMurdo Dry Valleys, Antarctica - Oligotrophic Lake LV.19.P2.IB | ecosystem: Environmental > Aquatic > Freshwater > Lake >...
CGGGGCATAGCCCCGCTCCCAATGCACAAACGACCACGGTTCGCGCTCAGCAAGCCGTCCAAGCGCTCGCGAGGCGCGGGTGACCCCACGTGCGAGCCGCTTGTACTTGCGCTGCATCCATCGAACCAAGTAATCGTTCACGTGCCACCAAAGCGGCTTTAGCGCTGATCGACGGAACCGACCGTAGTAATTCGCCCAGCCCCGAAGAACAGGGCCGAACATATTCGCGAGGTCGCTCAGCTCCTTGTCGCATCTGAGCTGCAAGTGCCAGCCTCGGACCGTTTGCCTCATGGCTTTCATTGCGTCCCGGCTGACCGCCGGAGAGAAGTTCACGTAAACGCGGCCATACTTATCCACCGCCTTGCGCGGCTGGAACGTGTAACCGAGGAACGTGAACTTCACAGTCGCATACTGGTCCGTCCGATTGACGTCCTGGCAGTACACGATCCGCGTTTTCTCCGGATGCAGTTCGAGCCCGCACTCGCTGAGCCGCGCTTTGAGTTTCCTCAGCACCAGCCGCGCCTGCACTTCACTTCGGCAGTGGATAACACCATCGTCAGCGTAGCGGCAAAAACGCACGCTACGCATCTCTCGGCGCATCCACGCATCCAAGGCGTAGTGCAAAAATAGGTTGGCAAGCAGCGGGCTGATCACACCCCCTTGCGGGGTACCGCGATCGCGCGCCACCTGCCGACCATCTTCCATCTCCATGGGCGCCTTCAGCCATCTTTCAACATACAGAAGAACCCATGGCACGCCGCAGTGTTTTCGTACCGCTCGCATAAGCAACTCGTGGTCAATGTTGTCGAACAGTCCTTTGATGTCGAACTCGACAACCCAGTCATATTCCCAGCTTCGCCGCCTCACCAACGCCACTGCATCCAGAGCGGAACGCCCCGGCCGGTAGCCAAATGAGTCGCGATCGAACACCGGCTCGAGCATGGGCTCGAGAACCTTCTTGACCACCGTCTGTGCGACCCGATCGGCGACCGTCGGCACACCCAACAGGCGCGTGCCTCCGCTCTTCTTCGGGATCGGTACGGCTTTCACCGGCGGCGGAAAGTAGCTGCCGGACCCCATCCGATTCCAAAGCCGATACAAGTTGTCGCCAAGCTCTCTCTCGAACGCTTCGATCGATTCCTGATCCACTCCGGCGCTTCCGCCGTTGGCCTTGACCCGCTGGAATGCCTCCCAGACGAGTCGCTTGGGAATGTCGAATGACTTTGTCACGTCCCTCGGCTCCTCCCGCTTGCGCGGTTGACCCAAACACGTGACTCGATGACGCGGCCCCTTCGCTCCATCACCATTACGGTGACTTCATCGCTACTACGAGCCGCTCCGCCCCTTGATCGCGCCTCGGTACTATCGGCCTCGCGTTTTGCGCTTGAGCCTTTTCCTTCACATCGCGATCGAAGGTTCCCGCAGTTCAACATAGGAGCCCGAACCGAGCAGGCGCTGCCTCTATGCCGGACGTCACATGGCCAATAAACAGGCTCTCGCCATGCTGGTCCCGGGTTAACATCAACGCCCGGTTTCGACGTCGTTTGATCACTTTCGACAATTGAACGGCAGTTCACGGGTGTTCGCCTTCTTCGATTCTCACCTGATGCCTTCCGGCACCTTTTCCGCAACGCTCACGACCAAGGCTTTTGCCCCCAGCCGCTTGCGGTGGTTTGCAACCTGCTCCTGCAAGCCGGTTGCGAGAGGCCAGTTTTGTTTTCGTTATCTACTTCTCTCATCTCCTACGCCGCTTGCTGCGGCACACTGATGTCGCTCGACCACACCTGGTTCGGCCGCTCAATCGCCAGACCGGACAACAGATACGGGTAGATCGCCGCACCCCGCGCCGGAATGCTGGTCCGTGGCCGGCGGTATTGCGCCTCCATGCCCATCCGGCGCATCAGCGTCGCCACGTGCCGGCGGCCGACCGCGTGGCCCTCCCGCCGGAGCGCGTCGGCGAGCTTGCGGGAGCCGTAGAACGGCAGCTCGAGATGCAGCTCGTCGAGCCGCCGCAGCAGCAGCAGATCCCGGACCGACCGCGGCTGCGGCGTGTAGTACACGCTCGACCGGCTGAGCCCGAAAAGCTCGGCCTGGCGCGTCACCGGCACCTCAACGCCCCGCTCGATCATCGCTTGCCGCTCAGGCCGGGGAACTTCCCGAGCGCACCCTCTAAAAAATCCCGCTCGACTGTCAGCTCGCCGATCTTCTGGTGCAGCTCCCGGATCCGTTCCTTACCGTCGGCGGCGATCGCGTTGCCGCCGAAGATCGCCGCCGCGTTCTCCAGCAGCTGGCTCTTCCAGGCCGTCACTTGGTTCGGGTGCACCTCGTGGTGCGCCGCGATCTCGGCCACCGTCTTCTCACCCCGGATCGCCTCCAGGGCGACTCGTGCCTTGAACGTAGCTGAGTGGTTCCGTCTGGGCTTCTTCATGGATCTCCTTCCTCCGGTCACGTTGGCGCCCGGCCCGAAATCCACTTATACCCGTGTCCGAAAAACCGGAGCCACCTCTGCCTTTCAACCGCTCGAACGTGCGGCGGCGCTTTGACGGCATCGGCGAGGGCGGGAGGTTCAAGGTTTTCGATTAATTCTCCGTAGCTTGTCTGTCAGACGCGGCTTGGTTGTCGCTCCATCGCGACACGGCCGGATATACCTGTTGGCGTCCGGCCAACAGGATGCTTCCGGCAGTGGGGTCAGCACGGAATTTCCTAGAGGCCAAGTGTGGCCGGTTCCGCATTCTCTGCGCTGCCGTTAGAACTGAAGTGCATCGTCAAATCCGCTTAACACAGTGGGGGGGGATCAATGCAGCAATCTCGTGCTGAAGGATCAGCAGTCGGACGCTCCGTGGTAAAGCTGGCGCTCATTGGCGCCATTAGTCTGGGCGCAAGTGAAATGGCGCTGGCGGCAGACCACAAAATTTCAGCCCAAACAGCGAAATACGATTGTTCTTCAGTTAAGCCGGGTGAAACAATCACCCTCGCATCGGGGACCCGCGAGCCGTTGACGATTGGAAATTGCAACGGCACTCCGACTAATCCGATCATCATCAGGAACGATCCGACGGGAACCGGGCCGACTGTCGTACGTCGTGCTAGCGGGTCTGCTGGAGGTTTTGTGTTCAGCTGTAACAGCTGTACCGGTGTCGAAATTGACGGCAGCTACAAATGGCAGGGCGCGCCGACGGGTAAGACCTATGGCATCAAGGTGACAATAACGGGGGGCGCAGAGCCGACCGCGTTTCTTAGGATCGGTGGGCTGTCTCGCTTTGTAACGATTCGCAATGTTGAAGTTGCCGGCGCATTTCCTGCGCTCGCGAGCAACGGAATTGGAATCTTTGTGAACGATCATTCGATGAAGCGCAGCGCGCATCCAGGACTATGGCGTGAAGGCATCCTGATCGAGGACAACTATGTCCATAACATCTCAGTCGCGGGGATGTACATCGGGCCAAACTATTCGCAAGGCGCTCTTCCGTTGCGCAATGTCGAGATCCGATACAACCGGGTCGAAGACATCGGCTGGGAAGGTATCAACACGAAGTCCATGTGGGCCGGTGAGAATTCCATACACCATAACGTGATCCGCAGAGTCGGCTTGAACGGCAAATACACGAACATGGCTACACAGTATTCGGGAATCACTAACAACTCAGGTACTGTCGAGATCTACAACAATTGGATCGAGAAGACCGGCCTGCACGGAATTCAAGTGTGGACGCAGGAAGGGCCGAAAGAGTCCGAGGATCGCGGCCCATTCGAAGCGCGCATCTGGAACAATGTCATCGTGGACGCAGGTGCGTTATGGCGTCCGTTCATGTCAAGCAGTTTTGGCATTAGCGTTGGCGCCCAGGACGCCTGCGAGAAGCCAGTTCCGTATGTCTACAATAATACGATAATCGATTCGCGCGAGAGCGCGATCAGCTTGAGGAGCAATGTCGGCGCGGGACTCGTGCGCGACAATATCGTTGCGGGGCCCGACAGCAATCCGATTCACGCTCCGGGTTTCGTCAATCTGATAAACAATCGTGTCGGCACGGTCTCACAGATGTCGTTTTTAGACCCGGGGCGTCTAAACTTCCGCTTGAGCACCAACAGTCCTGCGCGGAATCGAGGTAGCAATATTTTTCCAGCAATTGATTTTGACGATGTAGCTCGGCCCAAGGATGGCGCTCCCGACCAAGGGGCGTTCGAGGGCAACACCGGACGCTAGCGGCGCGGCGCCACAGGCACCCAAGGCTATAATTGTGGAGTGTGAGTTGGCCCATCTTTAGGTGACGAGGACCGACCGCAGGATATTACTCCGCCTTTATTGAGAACCTCGCAGCGAGATGTCGAGGCCTCCCGCTTTGCGGTTGGCGTGCGCAATCAAATAAGGAGGGCCAGACTGACCTGCCTGGCGATTTGAGGACCAGCTGATACTTGGAGAAGATGGCAGGGACTAAACTCGGGTGTCAGGTCGCTTAGATAGTGGCCATTAGCCATTCTGTTTACTCGTAGCCAAACAATGACAGCCAGAGCTGCCCTCGTGCCACAACTGGGTCTCGAACTTCCGGTGGAAAATCCGCCCAGCGGCCGATTGAGTCTGGTCTCTCGACGAGCCGGGACGCACTTAGCGCTGCTGATTGCACTCCGCCTGCAAAGCGAATGAGTTTCTCCGTCATTGAAATCGACTTCAGGCACAGGTCTTCCCAACGCATCATCGTGTACCTGTCTCCCAATGCAGCTGTGCCGTACTCCATAGCTCTCTGATTCGACCGGCCCCAGAATAGAATCATTTTCTGTTCAGGCGGGAGCGACCGCTCATCATCCTCGAGAAATGCGTCGAGATAACGATTGCTCGAAACAAAAGCGTTGCCGAGAGAAATGTCCCTGCCGTCCCTAATCACGTGAACGAACTTCATTTCTGGAAACAGCTGATGGAGAACAGGAAGTATGAGCATGCAGCGCGGATTCTTGAAGCCCCAGGGCTTTCGCCTTAAAGGAAAATACAGGCGAAGGCGTCTGGCAAATGCACGCATCATCGCCGCTTCTTGCTGTCCGTCCAGCGTATTGAATACGAACGGAGTTACCCAACGATTTAGTAGATCTATAATTCGCAGGTCTTCGCTGTGTTTTCTCTTCGTCAGCGACCGAATACCACAGAACACGCCAGCATGACCGATTATTTCGATAAATATCCGAGTTCCGGAATGTCCGCTTCCGCCGACTATGACAGGTTGCTCGTTGTACATTTGAACTTAGGCGTCTGGACCGAGGCAGAATGAATAGGGGGATCTACGGACTACATCAGCAATCTCGTCGTAGTTGGCGACCAGATTACGCAGTACATCAGGATTGACCCGATAATGTTTACACGATGCTGCGTTACGAGTGGCCAAAGGTATGGCCTTTCCTCGCATTGATTGAGCATTAGTTTGAATCCAACGGCAGAGCGGTCTCGTTGTCCATAAAGCTGGGCCAAGAAATCTCGGACGGAACGCTGCGGTAATAAAGCGGCCTTCAAGCGGTGCGACGCGTCGAGTGTTGTGAATGCCCAGTAGCCACCCGGCAAGGCGTATGGGGCTTTTCCAAGCTTAAATACCTCGCCATGGCAGTTGATTTCCGGATGACTGCTGAGTGACGTCCTCAGCAAGGTCGTACCTGTCCTCTGGGTCCCGGCGACAATAAACTTCGTAGGTTCGGCCACGGTTCGGGACTATTCGAACTTCTTCGGGAACGGTTGTCTTGACAGATACAAGGCAAGTTCTTTCAGGCGCGAGAGAAATACGAGCACGAATGGATCTGGGTTAGCCCTGTTCCAATACGCATATGAGCGAGTCGCCACGATGCTTCGCAGCCACTGTGCGACCGTAGTCCGACCTTGCAGCCGATTGTTGCGCGTGGACTGAAAGTCGCGGCCACAGGCGAGCCAGAATAACCATTCGCGTTGTGTCAACGTGTCGAGCAATGTGTTGCAAGTATGCCCGGTCGCCCTTAAGCGCGCGACCTGGGTGAGATCTATTCTGGGGCAGGCAAATAGTTGATTGAAAAAAACGTAGGTATTTTGAGTCAAGGAAAATAGGCTTGCGCCGCCAAAGGCGCGCGTCACTATGACCACGCACCCAGCGCGGCGCAACGTGACACCGCAGTGCTATCCCCGACGATCGCCTCGATCTTACGTCGGTCTTCTGGAGCGATTCGCGCCTTCCAAGCGTCCTTTTGTTCGCGGGGATTCCGGTAGACCGAGTAATAGCTGTCACCCCAGCCAGTTCGCTTCGGGCTGTGCCGGCCAGCGTTGCTGAGCCCGTAAAGCGAGTCGATGAATTGTGTTGTCTGGTCGGAGTACGTCAAACCTAAATGAGCGAATATGGTCTTGACGTGCGTACATGCATCGTCGGCCAGTTGCTCGTATGTCATGATCATGCCGCTCCTGGAACCTTGGACCAGGCGCAGGCAGGTCTCGATCTCGCAACGCCAGAGCAACGCAGTTCTCTGCACGACGTCTGATCCTTCGCAGACTTCGGCGAAGCGTTCCGCGAGATCCGGTGAGTGTTCCAGTAGGATCTCTTTCAGCTTTTGCTGTCGTCCCGATGGCATCTTGTCTTGCTGTTGGCCATTCACTTCCGACAGCACTGTCGCACACGGATGACGTACCAGATAAATTACGGGCACGTCGGTCTTCTCGAGGAGGTTTTGCAGTTGCCGAATAAATGTCACCTCTTTGAAGACGACGGGCGCTCCCAGGGGCGGCGAGTACGCCGCGTCATAGGCTCGCGCCGCCAGCGGAGATACTCGGGCGACGGGCCACAGTTGGCGGCGACCCAGCGTGAACTGGCGGTAACACTTCGGAAAGAATGGTTCCTTGTTGGTGAGTGGGTGGGCCCTGGACAGGAGCAAGTAGAGCTGCGGGAGATCCGCCTGGCGCACCTCCTGTTGCTTCAGTCTCTGCATCCACCGGCGATACTCGATGTTGATGGGGGCCAGACGATGAAAGGGCTCAAACCGGTAAACGACCTCCGGGCTGCTGTCTATCAGCGTACCGGCCCAGGTCGTCCCTGAGCGTCCCGGACCCACCAGAGCGCCCACGCGACACCTGTCCGGAGTCATTCCTCCTTCCTCGCCGAGCGTACCCAAAGGCATCAACTCGAGCTCATAGCTTCACGGAAATGCGCGGCGAGCTTCCGGGCTTCACTGCGGGCCGAGTGATGGAGAACAACGTAGTCGCGCCCCAGTCCTCCCATGGCGGCCAGATCCTGATCAGGCGTGCTGAGGACCGTATCCATTGCGTCGGCCAACTGTCCGACGTCGCCGGCCGGAACTAACCAACCGGTCTGACCCGGACGTACCAACTCCGGAATTCCGGCGACGTAAGTGCTGAGCACCGGGCGCCGAAGCGCCATGGCCTCCATGATGACGACTGGGAGGCCTTCGGCGAAGCTCGGAAGCACCATGGCGCGACTTGCGAGGATCTCATTGCGCACATGCTCGCTGCTGAGCCAGCCCGTGATCCGGATGCTGTCCGTGAGTCCAAAGTGCGCAATCAGAGCTTCGATTTCGCCGCGCATCTCTCCGTCGCCGGCAAGAACCAGCCGGAAGCCCCGGCCGCGACGTGCCAATTCGGCTGCGGCCATGACGAGCAATAGCTGTCCTTTCTGCTCGCAGAGCCGACCCACGCAGACCAGTCGATTGCCGGTTGGCGCGGTCGTAGGGGCGCCGTCAAAGAAGCTTTCGTCGAGGCCGCAGCGAACCACGTGGATCTTGCGCCATTGCCCGAGTTCCACCCAGCGCCGGAGCTGGCTGGTGCCAAAGCTGCTTACGCAGACAACAAAGGCGGCAGCACGTATCTTTTCGGCCAGGTGCAGCGCAAGGGGCTTGTCGAATTCCTCAGGTCCGTGCACCGTAAAACTGTAGGTTGGGCCGCCCATAGCGCGGATTAGCATCGCAAGTTCTGCAGGGTTCGTGCCGAAATGAGCGTGCAGGTGCTGGACGTGTACCTCCTGCAACCAGCCGAGCACGGTGCAGGCCTCAGCCAGGTAGACCAGGTGGATTGCCAGCGGTCGATCCGAGTACCGGCTCATGCGAAAGGCCAATGCAAGTGCGCGGGCGAATCTCCGTGGGCTGAGGATCGCGGTCCTGATCGTCGCTACGAGCAGCGGCAACGCGCCTTTCTTCAGGACGAAGCGGGTGCGCGCTCGCTCGCGGAGATCCTCCTCGTCTACGAGTTCCCCGTCCCAGCCACGCACCGCCACGCGCAGCACGTCGAAGCCCAGGTCTTCAAGAGCCTGAATCTCTCGTCGCACGAAGCTGTGGCTGACCTTGGGATACTGATTGACGAGGTAAGCGATCCTCGGGAGCGGAGATGCGGTCATGGATCGCTGCTGGACATACGTGCAGTGCCAAGTATAGCCTGCCTGTCACGGTGGAATTCGCACGAAACATAACCCAGCGCGTCCGGTGGCGTCCTGAAAAAAGAGCGGCGCGCTCGCAAGGGGCATAAATCTTCTGCGCATCATGATGATCGGCCCCTACCCGGGCTCGCCGGACAAGATCGATGGGGGTGCAGCCTCGGCCCTCACTTATCTGTCGCAGGAACTGGCGAGTCGACCTGGGATCGAACTCATCGGGGTTCGTATCGCGGATAACAGCACGGCCGCGAAGGGCGTTAGCAACTTTGAATGGCCAATTGTCGAACTGCCACTCGGGCGACTCGGGCTCACCACACTGTATCGGCAGCAACGAAAGCATTTCGAAGGCCTGCTGCGACGCTATCGACCAGACATCGTCCACGCGCAGGGAACCGATCTGCCCGGCTACCTCGCAGTCAACAGTGGTGTTCCCTCAGTAGTGACGGTCCACGGAATTCTCGGTGAGGAGACCAAGTACGGCGCCGATGCGCTTACACGCGTGCGATCCTTACTGACGGGCGTGTTGCTGGAGTACCCGACGGTGCGGCGAGCGACTGACCTGATCTCGATCAGCCCGTACGTCACCGAGCACTATGGCAACCAGATCAGCGGCCGTGTTCATGAAATACCCAATGCGATTGCGCCGCGGTATTTCGGTATTCGAAGGGCCCCGGAGAAGGGGCGTCTGCTATTTGCGGGACGCATCATCAAACGCAAGGGAGTCGTGGATCTGGTGCGCGCGTTTGCCAAAGTCCGTGAGGACGGAGCGAAGCTCATATTTGCCGGGGCGGCGACAGAACCAGACTACGGGCGTCTCGTGCGGCAGGAAGTTGCGCGACTAAGTTTGGTGGAACAAGTTGAGTTCCTCGGGCTGCTGGATGAGACCACCATGCTCGAAGAGTTTTCGCGCGCAGAGGCCCTGGTGTTGCCTTCATACCAGGAAACGGCGCCCATGGTCATCCAGCAGGGCATGGCCGCAGGACTGGCAGTGATAGCAACGAGGATCTGCGGCGTTCCCTACCAGATTCAGCACGAAGAGACGGGCCTTTTGTACACGGCGGGGGCAGTCGACGATCTCGCGATGCTAATCCAACGGCTCGGGACAGAGCGGGCGTTGGGCAAGCGGCTGGGCGAGGCAGCCCGGGCGGCTGCGGTTGGACGTTTTCACGCAACAAAGGTTGCCGACGCGACGCTCGCCGCGTACGAATCCATACTGCGGAGTCATGTCGCCGCATAATGCGCACTTACTCACAAGTGGTCAGCGATACACGGAGGCCTTTCAAGCCGCTGGCCTGGAAGCTCTGAGGCGATAAGGGCACGTCCCGGATTGGCTTCATTCTCGGCTCGCAACGTTCAGGCACGAACACGCCGAACGATGCCTTGGGCCGGGACTGGAATTGGCGTGACCCGGTCCGAAATGTCATTGCATGTCTCCGGCGATTCTTCTTATATCATTTGCCACAAGGACGACGGCACGGGGAGGGCCAAACAAGGAATTCGGACAGCCGGTTCTTAACGTCAATCTTGCTCAGGACGGCCCGAATTACGTTCGGTGAAAGCAATCTGAACATGGTTAGCAGTATGCCAAGTACTCACGTCTGTTTGCAGGTATCGCAATCGTGAACGCCACGACCCACGCCGATAAGCGAGCGCCCGCAATGACGCCGGCCAAAGAAACGCCCCTGCGATTCGAAGCGAGATCAAGGCTTGCTTCGCGCGAAACGGATGGTGTCCAAGTGTGCGGCGTCGGTCGTTCAATCGCGGGACGTTGACACGCGTCCGTGGCTTGTCTCGCGAACCGATCCCGTCTGTTAGTGTCCCCCCGTGCCTGTTCCCAGGACTGCATATTGGTTCGGCTGGGTGAGTGTGGATTCTCTGCGTGTGGGCAAGATTCGCTCTCCAAGATCTTGACAATCGGCGCGAAACAGCCAACTCTACGAGTGCTAGTGCTCTAGCAGGTTGTTGAAAAACGCATTTTGAGCATGTGGTTTCGCATTCTTTCTTCACTCGCGCAACGACCAATCAATCACTTGCGACAATCAAGACAATGAAATCAGTTGCGCGAAATCGATTTTCAACAGCCTGCTAGGGTTTGTGCGACAGGCTGAGTGACAGTGGTGTTCTGTCGCATTGCCTCAATCTTCTGGTATCGGCTTGGTTAGGGGAACTCTGAAGAACTGGTCATGAGAACGAGCGCGGGCAACGGCTTTGCGTCGAGATCGCGGAACGCACGACTTCGCTGCGTTGATGCGACGTTTTGGGCTTCGATTGCCGGCATTGCCCGATTTCCGCCGACACGGCTTCTACGCTCGGAGCAGTTGTCGTCGGGCCAGGTACAGATTGGTGAGCACCGCGGTGACCGCCAGCCGGTGCAGGTTCTTGGCCAGACCGCGGTAACGGACCTTGCGGAAGCCGAAGATGTGCTTGATCACGTCGAACACGTGGTCGACCTTGGCGTGTTCCCGCGACTTGTTGTGGTTTTTCGCTTTCTCGACTGCGTTGATCCGGCCGTGGTCAAAGCCACCCAGCGTCTGCTGCTTCATCGAGATACTCGCTTGGAAATGACCGACGGATCAGACTCTACCGGTAAATCAGAGTTTCCTTAGATTAAGCCAATGACTCAGCCAGCAGAGCGCTCGTTAGAGAGAATTCGGGCGCACTACGAAGTCAAAAAAGAACTTGCGGCGCGATTGATGCGGGCCAGCCGGGAAGAAAGACTCGCGATCAATGTCCCGGTGCACGAAGAGCTGTACCAGCGGATTACCGATCATCCGCTGCTCACGAAGAAACGTTCGCCGGAGTTACGAGCCAAGGAAGTCGAGCGCGAGATTCGGTGCATATCGCGCTGGCTGAATCATGAAACTGTGTTTCTCGAGCTCGGGTGCGGAGATTGCGCAGTATCTTTCGCGGCTGCAAAAGTCGCGAAGAAAGTGTACGGCCTCGATATCAATGCGAAGCTTGCCGAATCGAAATCGAAGCCAAGCAACTTTGAGTTTGTTCTTTCGGACGGTGTGAGCGTCCCGATAACTGGAGTCACGCTCGCGTACTCCAACCAATTGATGGAGCACATACACCCAGAGGACGCACTAGAGCAGTTGCAGAACATCTACAACGCTTTAGATCCGGGTGCGCTATATTTTTGCGTCACGCCGAATCGTTTGACGGGTCCGCACGACGTATCGCGGCGATTCGACAAAGTGGCGACGGGATTTCACCTGCATGAATACACGATCCGAGAGTTGCACGGCATTTTCAAGAGGCTCTTTCGACGCGTGACCTACGTGCCGATGAGCAACGGGCGCGAATTCCCGGTGTGGCTTGCAGAAATCTATGAGTTCCTCTGTTCTCTCTTGCCCTTGCATCTTCGGAGAAAGATGCGACTGCCGTTGGTGCTGATTGGCTACAAGTAGCGAATGCTGGGGAATCTCGCAATGAGAGTTAAGGCCGCCCCGTTTCTTATCTCCAAGGCGGCGTATCAACTTCGATTCAGCCGAAACTGTCCCAAGACGATTGGTCTCATTATCGGGGTTCAGCGGTCTGGGACTGGCATGCTGAACCAAGCGTTTGATAACGACTGGAACTGCAAGGCATTTGGAGAACACGGTGGCTTTGAGGCGCAACCAAGGAAATATCGCTTAAAGCCGTACCGAGAGGCGGCAGAATTTCTACGCCGACAGCGTGCGCCGTTGGTGATTGCTAAGCCCATCATCGAAACTCAATGGGCCGAACGATTGGTGTCCGAGATAGGAGCGAAAGTCATCTGGGCGTACCGCCACTACGAGGATGTCGCAATCTCGGGCCAGGAGCTATTCGGCTCCGATGCTATCAAGTTCAATCTCAAGTCAGTTCTCGAAAACTGCGATTACTGGTACGCAGAGAACATGGACGACGAGCAGAGAGAAATCGTTGCCCGATACTACGACGAGACGCGGCCGATCTATGACTTGAGAGTGTTGGGGTGGTATGTACGGAATCTCTTTGTGTTCCGGCACAAGGCATTGCCGCTCACGCTGTCTCAATATGAAACTTTGGTCTCCGAGCCTCGCAAGGAAATGCGGAGGATCTACAACTTTTTAGGCAGAGAGTACCCAGGCGACCATATCGTGAGACACATTCATTCCCGTTCCGTCAAACGCGGAACGGGAATTGAGATCAGCGACGACATGCGAGAGCTTGGAGATTCAATGCTTCAAAGACTCACAACGTTTGCCGCTGAGCTTGCGTAAGATCCGATTTGCGCAAATACATAGCATTCCGCAAGCGGGTGTGTTTGTTTCAGGAGTTCAATAGCAGAAAGGCTCTTGCACTGAGTCTGGGAGTGTCAGAATTTCTGTGTGATGCGGGCCGGATGTTTCATTGATGGGGAATTCAATCTTGGCCTCAACCAGTACCGCCACGGGCTGTTCCTTCTTGTGAAACCGGACAACTATCACCGACTGGTACAGGCTGCGACCGGAAAGTCCCAGCCCTTCCAAAACTTCGGCAACGGGATAACAGCGCTCGACAAACTGTCGAGCAGCTTCGTCTCGGTCCTCCGGGGGTAAACCTCTGCTTGCTCGCACGACTCCACCTGCGCTCAAATCATAGCCCGGAGGTGGCCACGAGGCTGTAGGAAGTCCATTTCTGGAAACCGTTGGTCCGAAGGATGCCGGCAGGTCAGATCACCGGGTGGGGATTTTTCAATGACCATAAGTGGGGGAATCCGGGTGACCGTTGACAATCCTCTCGAAGTATGCAGCCTTCGCGAAAACCAGGGCGGCGCATATTGGCATCCGGCCGGCTACATTGTGCGGCGCGTGCTCTTTGGAGAAGACGTATCGGACGTTTACTATGGGCCCTATCGGATCAATAGATCGTGAAGGCGTGCCATGAAACCAGGTCAAGTTTTTATCGTTGGCATGAATGGGTCCGGCACGACCATGCTACTTGACTGTCTGGCGGGGCATTCACAGCTGTTTGGATTTCCCGGCGAGACGAAGGTGTTGCCGTACTATATCGAACGGCAGGCGCAGTATGGGGATCTGGCCGACGATGCAAACTTCTCTAGGCTGTGGCGCGATCTCCAGCGCTCGGTAAGCGGCCGAGGCTGGCGGAAAGGCCAGGGCATGTTGTCGATGGAAAGCTTGGGCGAAAGACCTCGAAGTGTGGCAGCAATTTTTGATTGCGTTATGGCCACGCTCGCCGCCGCGGAAGGAAAGCAGATCTGGTGTGAGAAGACGCCGATGTACGTGCACCACATGCGTGTACTAGCTGACGCATTCCCGAGGGCGCAGTTCGTCCACGTTATTCGCGATGGTAGGGATTGCGCTGCCTCATTTCACCGCAGGTGGCAGTTCAACCCGGTTCGCACTGTTTTCCGCTGGAAGCGGGCAGTACAGGCGGGTCGCTCGCAGGGTTCGCACCTCGGTGTTCGGTACTTCGAGATTCACTACGAGCGACTTACGACCATGCCGGAAAAGAGTCTTCGGGACCTCTGCCGATTTTTGGAAGTGCCATTCGAGACAGGGATACTGAAGCCGGCTCGTTCCAGGCCTCAGATGACTGGTTCCACCGCGACGTCAATTGCGCCAAACGAGCGTCGCGCGGAAAAGTATTTCGGCCCTGCCATGCTGAAGAAGATTGAGAATGTCGCTGGACGACAGTTAGCGGACTGCGGGTACGCTACCCATTACATGGCCGGGGATGAGGATCCGCCGAAGTGGATCTTGCGTTGGTGGGAGATCACGGACGATATTCGCCGAATGAAGGAAGTGCTCCGCACGTCGGCGGGAATGCGTAACTCCAAACGCTTGTCATATTTCTCACGGCGGGTGTTGGGGGCCCTGCGGCAGAAGCGTTCCCTCAAGTAGTGCAACGTGATCGGAATGGCCGGTGGTGGTAATTATTGCAGCCAGGAACGAAGGTCTAATCCGGTAAGCGCCGCGGTTTGCGAGATATCACCTTCGAAACGCTGCTGAAGCAAGCGGTGTGTTTCGCTCCGCATCTCCGGATACTTCATTGGCCTCAGGTTCAGCCTGACCAGCATGTTTCCCACAATGGGGAATATCTTTCCAAGCTTACGGCTCACGTCGTGAACGGTGCGACTTCGCGGCATTCTTGCCGTATTCCTCACGGCATGTCGTTGCCTGGCTTGCGCAAACCCTTCCAGCGGTATTTCAAGGAAATTCGCGCAACTTCTGAGTATCTCGTCCACGTTCCGGACAAGATCCTCAAACCGTAACGCAAGAAGCTGATCTCGGGGAAAGAGTGTCAGGAAGCGCGCAAATTGCGCCGCATATTCGCCACGACTGACATAGGAAAAATGTCGGCGACCGTCAAATCCCTGGTTGATACGCTCGGGCTCCCGCTTCAGCGCTTCCTCAAAAGGCAACGTTTCCGCGCCATGCTTGACTTCATGCCAGTAGTGCGAATACGCCCGATCGATGGGATTACGCAGTATCACGATGAAACGAGCTTGCGGGACCACGACGTGAATTCGCGCGGGAACTGCGGGCTCAAAAAAGTACAGGGGCGACGTCTGTGCGACGATTCGCTGATTTTTCCACTCGCTGAAGTGCGTTTCGTACCACTCGATCCCTTTGCGGAAGTTCTCCTCCACATCAAAGAAGTGAAGTTCCTGCGGCGCGCGCGGAAAAAATATATCAGGGTGCTGTTCCAAGAGGTGATGCAGTGACGTCGTGCCGGACTTCTGTACCCCTGCAATGAAGACGTTTGGTAACACTTCAGTATCCCCACCTTCCCGCCATATCGCCAACCAGGCCGGCGAGACGGTTGAGCTCAGGCGCCGTGAACGCATTCTGGTAGGCCGTGTCCAATGCAATTGTGGTGCGCGATTGATCAAACTTGGAGGGACTACCGCCGATGTGATGCGTTCCGATAGTCGGTCGTTCCAGCATGACCGGCGCGAAGGTCAGTCCCAAGAATCCGCAGAGACGGGTCAGCTCGCTGCTCGGGTTTTGGCATAGGTCTTCGTAGCTCAGCCGGTGTACATGCTCACGCGGCAGGTCATCCGTAAGCACTGCAATCTCCCTCATCTTGCTCCGCCAACCCCTGGCGGCGGACTCCAGGGAGTGCCCTCGCTTCATCTTCGAATGCACGACGGCCCGGTAATCCCGCGTCAGAATCAGCCCGCAGGTCTGTGCAGGCCGCGCATGGTAAACCGCCCTGTATCGAAAGGTCGACTTTGACGAATCCACCAGATAACGACGGCCGGAAACTGCGAAGAGGCAATCCACAAGGGCGAGGGTGTCGTCGACCATCTTCGTCCCCGCAAGCACTCTCTGCAGGAATTGATGGCGGAAAGCGCCCGGAAATCGCTCGAGAAAGCGCTTATGACCCCGCGTGAACGATGGCCTCAAGTGCAACGATGCGAGTGGCCTGCCTAGCCGGCGGGCGACCTGGCTCCAGAACTCGCACTCGGAGACTGCCCGCCCGCAGGTGCATACCAGTTCGTGATCCGGATCGTAGATGCTGCGATCCTGGGTTACATACGCCGGCAGCCAGTGCAGCTCGCCAAGCGACATGACCTCAGGATGCGCACCGAGGAGCTGATCCAGCAGCGTGGACCCGGAGCGCATGTCGGACAGCACGAATGCGATCTGCCGGTTCAGGCCGCCAGGCGCCGGAATCATGGGCGGCGTCGAAACAGTGGGGAAGGTTCGATGCCGATGCGCAATCGGACCTTGCGCCACATGATCAAGTTCCAGACGATCAATGTGATAGTGGTGGCAACTGCGGCACCGGTCATGCCCCAGACTGGCACTAGCGATAGATTCAATACCACATTTACAATCGCACCAACGAGGACACTTTTTGTGGTATCGCGCTCATGACCCGTCATGTTCAGGAGGGATGCAACTGA
>Ga0163150_10005457_pt1 | contig 16227 bp, 18 predicted proteins | sample OliLakLV19P2IB_FD_148628 | JGI IMG/M metagenome (GOLD analysis project Ga0163150, IMG submission 148628) | Freshwater microbial mat bacterial communities from Lake Vanda, McMurdo Dry Valleys, Antarctica - Oligotrophic Lake LV.19.P2.IB | ecosystem: Environmental > Aquatic > Freshwater > Lake >...
CGCGGAACCTGATCGTTCATGTCGCGGATGTTCTGTTCCAGGATAATCTCGGGGTTTTCCGCCACCGAAATAAAGAAACCTATAAACGACCGAATGACTCGGGAGAGCCTATTGAACATAGCTTGTACGCACCCTTTCCCAGCGCTAATTTACGATCCGGGCTTCACTGCCGGCTGCGGGTTCGCGACCGTCGAGATCGGATTGTCCGTCACGAAATAGGATACGCAATCCGCAATCCGTTGTTCCTCAACTTGCTTCAGTTTCCGCCAGGCGATGAACGATTCCCTCTGCTTCGACACTTCATCGAGATTGGCTTGCAGCCGCGCTTTCTGCTCCGCCACATACTTATCGAGATCGGCCTGCACCTTCCGATTTTCCTCCGCCTTGCGCGCTTCCAGGTCATCGACAGACTTCAATCGCACGCGCTCAAACGCGTCCAGCGCCTGGTCCCGCCGGATCGCATCCTGGATCACTTCCTGAATTTTCACGCCGGCGGCGTCCAGCGCCACCATGATCGAGCCTTTCTTTACTTCGGCCGGCATCGCTCGAATGTGCTCGCTGTTCAGCATGTCTGAAACTTTTAGGATGCTGTATCCATGCGCCGGCGCTTTAATATCGGCGGCGCCGTAAATATCGTCGAAGGTGGCCATGTTGCCAGCCATGACAGTGGCGGCCGCGCTGCTAAACTTCGCTGCCGCTGGCGGTGGAGAGAAAGCCACGGGCGCGGGCGACTGCATCTGCGCGGCAATCTTCGCAATCTCGCTGGCAGCGTCGCTGGCAGGCGGCGGATTCCCCGCACCATCATTCTCCGGTTCTACCGAAACAATGTATTCGTACCACTTCTTGGAGGACATAGCTCTAGATATTGTGCCACGAGGAAATGAAACGAGGAGGCCGCTACCGGGCCGCTTACCGTAAAAGAGCGCTACTTAAGCCGCTTGAAGCTTACGAAGACGAAGAGAAATGCGGCTCTTGTACCGTGCGGCGGTGTTCTTTTTGATCACGCCCCACTTTGCGGCGCGGTCGACAATGGAAAAGGTCTGCGGAACAATCGCGGAAGCGGCGGTGGCGTCCTTGGATTCCATCAGGCGGCGGAGCGCCTTCAAACCGGTGCGAAGGCGCGATCGGCGAGCGTTATTAATCACAGTTTGGCGCTCGGTCATCCGAACGCGCTTCAGAGCTGATACATGATTTGCCATACACTAATTCGATTTCCAGGATAGCAGTATCGGATGCATCGGGTCAAACGGCCGTAAATGAATGGCGCAATCAGTGGCCTTCCGCTTCCAGGAATCGCTCCGCTTCCATAGCCGCCATGCAGCCGGCGCCGGAAGCCGTGATGGCTTGGCGATAGATACGGTCCTGCACGTCGCCTGCGTGAAAGACGCCGGTGATATTAGTGCGCGCGCCGCCTTGGGAGACGATGTAGCCGTCGTCGTCGAGCGTGATTTGGCTACTAAGGAACTTCGTATTGGGAATGTGGCCGATGGCGACGAAGAACCCATCGACAGCGCGGTCATAAGCCTCGCCAGTCACTAAGTTACGGAGGCGAACGCCGGTGACGGAGCCCTTGGTGGCGTCGTAGATATCGTCGACAACGGTGTTGAGAATCAACTCAATCTTGGGGTTGGCCTTAACGCGATCGAGCATGATCTTCGAGGCGCGGAATTGATCGCGGCGGTGGACGAGTGTGACCCGTTTCCCGAAGCGCGTCAGGAAGTTGGCCTCTTCCATAGCGGAATCGCCGCCGCCAATGACCATGATCTCTTTCTCCCGGTAGAAAAAGCCGTCGCAAGTGGCGCAGGAACTGACGCCTTTTCCGATCAGCTTCTGCTCATTCGGCAGGCCAAGCCAGCGGGCGGAGGCGCCGGAGGCGACGATGAGGGTCCGCGTCTCTTCCCAAACGCCGTCAATTTTGATGCGGAATGGCCGCTCCGAGAGAAGAGCCTCATCAACTGTACCGTCGCGGTATTCAGCGCCGAATTTCTCGGCCTGTAATTTCATGTTCTCCACCAACTGCGGGCCGAGAATACCTTCCGGGAAGCCGGGAAAATTCTCCACGTCCGACGTAATGGAGAGTTGCCCGCCCGGTTCAAGGCCGCCGATGACGAGTGGTTTCAGCGAGGCGCGAGCCGCGTATACGGCGGCCGTGTTTCCGGCGCAGCCGGAGCCGATGATGATGACGTTATGCATGAAATGAGGTTGCGCCGAACAAGCGCGAAACCCATTTTATCATGCAGAGTGCCGATGGCCTCTTACCGCTTACGCCGGAAACAGCCGATGGCGGCTAACCCGGCGCCAAGCATTGCCCACGTACCGGGCTCTGGGACGCCACTGGGAGGAACGGTGCCTGTGACTTCGTCGTTGCCGCAGGTGGCAGCGGCGAAGTAGACGTCGAAGCCATTGTTGAGGTCGGAAATCATGTTGGCGGTTAGCGGCAGATACAAGCTGGCGAGGAGGTTGGTGCTATTGCCATTTAAGGTCACGATGCTGCTGCTGCCGCTGGAAAGGAGTTGGGCGCCGGTGGCGCTGGCCCAGACTTGGGCGTTTGGGCGATAGCTGCCGGAGGGGTTTCCAAGTACCGTCTGGGCAGTTTGCGTGCCGGTAACTTGATATAGACCGTTGGTCGCGAGGCCATTGTGGCCGCTCAGGATGAACGCGTAGATGTTGGCGGGGGTCCGGAAGATCAGGTCGCCGACGCTTAGTGTGGGGAAACTGTTGCTGATGTTGAATGGCGTCAGCCCGGCGCCGCCGCCGAAGTTGAAGCGGATATCTACTAGAAGCGTGTTGCCGCTAATTCCGGCCAGCCGCAGGTAGTCGATTTCAAAGAAGTCGGGGTCGCCGATGACATCGGAACTGTTTTGGGAGTCCAGTTCATCCTGGAAGAAGACCGGGAAACTTGGCAGCGCCCAGGCCGCTGAAGATAGAAGCAACGCGAGTGAGAGAGAGTGCATGGATCGCATACCCGGAGTGTGGGGAATGTCCGTGCAAGCCCAAATAGCTAAATCGATTGCCTAGCGAGCATTACTTGCCAGTACGCAACTTACCGGGTCGAGGGGTAGGCCCAGCGGGATTAGTACTGCTGTATCCGGGCAACTCATTGATTCCAGAAATTCGTCGCCCGGTCCCCGGGGAAGTGCCGGAGTACCGCGGGAAACTAACGGTTCAGGAGTAGATAAGTACCCCAGGCGGATATATACGCGAAAGCGCTCATATAAATAAATTGCACAGATGGCCAAAGCCAACTCCCGGTCTCCCTGCGGACGACGGCAATGGTGGAAAAACACTGCATCGCAAAGGCAAAGAACACGAGCAGCGCGGCGGCGCCAGCGGGGGAAAGATCCTGGCGCAGGGCTTGTTGGAGGGAGACGGAATCTTTATCGGCGTTCTCAATTCCGTAGATGGTGCCAAGCGTGCCGATGATGACTTCCCTGGCGGCGAGCGAGGTGACCAAGCCAACGCCGATCTTCCAGTTGAAGCCCAACGGCCGGATGGCTGGTTCCACCAGATGTCCGATCTGCCCGGCATAGCTCTGTTCAAGCTGCGGCGGTTGGCCGTTTTCGTAGGGCAGATGGGCCAGTATCCAGAGACACGCCGAGACGAAAAGGATAACGGTGCCGGCGCGTTTCAGGAAGACGACAGCGCGGTCATAGAGACGCAAGCCCAGCGACCGGAGGTTCGGCATCCGGTACGGCGGCAGTTCCAGGATAAAGACACTTTGCTGGCGGCGGAGAACGGTGGACCGCAACAGTTGAGCCGTGGCGATGGCCGCCACGAACCCGAGGGCGTAAAGCCCCAGCATGGCCGCGGTCTGGGTGCCGAGAAACGGGCCGAGCAGCGGTCGATCGGGAATAAAGGCGGCGATAACAAGTAAGTAGATCGGCAAGCGGGCGGAGCAGGTCATGAAGGGCGCGATCAGAATCGTGGCCAGACGGTCGCGCTTGTTCTCAATCGTCCGTGTGGCCATGATGGCGGGGACGGCGCAGGCGTAGGCGGAGAGCAGCGGGATGAACGCCTTGCCTTGGAGGCCGACCAGGGACATAGTACGGTCCGCGATCAATGCCGCGCGGGCGAGGTACCCGGAGTCTTCGAGTAGGCCGATGAAGAGGAAGAGCAGCAGGATCTGCGGCAGAAAGATAAGGACCGAACCGACGCCGGCCCAAATGCCTTCGATAAGGAATCCGCGCAGGAGGCCGTCGGGGAGCGCGGCGCCAATCCAGTTGCCGGAGATCGCAATCACATTTTCGACGCCATCCATTAACGGCGTGGCGCCGCTGAAGATAGCCTGGAAAACGGCCACGACGACGGCCAGGAATGTAAGCGGGCCGATGAGCGAATGAAGAAAGATTGCGTCAAGGCGCCGGGTCCAAATGGGCGGAGCGGGGGCGTTATAGCCGCTTTGCTGCCCGATCTCGCCGGCCCAGCGGCGGCAGCCGGGAAGATCCTGAAGTATCGGGAGTTCGACGCGTTTCACCGTGACGGCCGGGCGGGCGCTGCTTCCTTCCAGAAACTGTTGCACCTTCTCGACACCGTCGCCGGAGGCGGCGCTGATCAGCGCGACGGGGCTGCCGAGTTGTGCGGCGAGCGCGGCTGGGTCCACACTGCCGCCGCGCGCCGCGAGATCGTCGGCCATATTCAGTACGACCAGCGTAGGGAGCCCGAGGCCGAGAATGGGCGCGGCTAGCAGCAGGTGCCGGTGCAAATTCGTAGCATCGAGAATCAGAATGACGGCGTCGGGCTGGCCGAGGTCGGGTTTCGCGCCGGTGAGTACATCGCGGGTGATTTCTTCGTCTTCCGAGTGCGGCTGGAGGCTGTAGACGCCGGGTAGATCGATGAGAAAGACCTCCCGGCCTCCGGTGGCGCGCGCCTTCCCGACGTGGTATTCCACAGTGACGCCGGGAAAGTTGGCGACTTTCTGGCGAAGCCCGGTCAGACGGTTGAAAAGCGTGGTTTTACCGGCGTTCGGAGGGCCGACGAGCGCGACGTAGTGCTGGCCGGAGCGGATGGAAGGGTCCAGACCTGCGGCGGCAGAGGGCTCCGCGGCCACGTTATGGCAGGAGTCCCCCGCGCTCATGAGGTACTCGTTGGACTCTTTGCCGGGACCAAAGTCCGAATGGATCCGGGCTGGATCCTGATCTGGCGCGCGGTTTCGGTACGGAGCGCAATCTCCGAGCCGTCGACGCGGTAAACCCGAGGGTCGCCGCCCGGAGCGCAGCCAGCCGCGACAACGTCGCCGCCGGGGAAAAAGCCCAGTTCCATCAATCGCCGCCCCAGATCCTCCGGCACATCAAGGAATTCGAGGACAGCCGCTTGTCCGCAGCGGAGATCGAAAAGCGAACTTCGTGCGCCGGCGGGCATTTCGTCCGTCGTGCGTTTTACCTTGTTGAAAGTGAGTTGCACTCAACTACAGGATAGAAACCCGCGGACGCCGTGTCAAGGAGAAGAAGGAGGAAAGGTGCTATTCTCAAGTAGCGCCCTCGTTAAAACAATCAGAGGGGCGGGATTTGTCCCATCAATCCGGTATTTTGCGGAACGGCGAGAGATGGAAAAGAAGTACGCCTTAGTGACGGTCGTTACTCCCTGTTTGAACATGGAGCCATATATCGCAAGAACGATCGAGAGCGTGTTATTGCAGGACTATCCGAACCTGGAATACATTCTGGTTGACGGCGGGTCCACAGACGGAACGGCCGGCGTGATCCGCGAGTTCATGGCGAAGAATCCGGAGCGTATGCGGCTGATCGTGGAGCCCGACGGTGGCGTGGCGGAAGCGCTGGGAAAAGGCCTGGCGGCGGCAAACGGCGAGATCTTCGCCTATATCAATGCCGACGACACTTATTTCCCCGGTGCGCTGCGCACGGCCGTTCATTGGTTGCAGCGCCATCCGCATGTGGCCGGAGTTTATGGAGATGCGTACTGGATCGATGACGGCGATAAACGAATTGGCCTCTATCCAACGGAGCCGTTTCAGAGGGAAGCGCTAGGACAGTCCTGCTTTATTTGCCAACCCGCGTGTTTCTTGAGGACTGAGATTTTGCGGGAGTTGGGCGGATTCAATACGGATTATCAGGTTGCCTTCGATTACGAGTTATGGATGCGTCTGGCGCAACGGCACGACCTGTTGAAAATCGACGCATTGTTGGCCAATTCCCGGATGCATCGTGGCAACAAAACGTTGCGGCAGCGTACGATTGGATTCGAGGAAGCTTGTCGCGCGCTGCGAAAATACTACGGGTATGTCCCGTTCCGCTCGGCGCACAGCTACGCGGCTTTCCTGCTGGATCGACGCGATCAGTTCTTTGAGCCGCTGCGGCCATCGAACGGCAAGTTTGTTTTCAGCCTGATTGTTGGTACCCTTTTGAATTGGCCGGCGCCGGTCAGGTTCTGGAAAGAATGGTCGGGAGTTATGAGTCTGAGTGCTTTCGTTCGCCGCTGGAATGACACCTGGATGGCGCGGCGATGGGGCCTGTCGATTCGCTAATTCCGCGGGCAAAGGGGCGCGGCCACAGCAATCCATGGCAACGAAACGCGCGCTGATAACCGGGGTGAATGGGCAAGACGGATCGTATCTGGCCGAGCGGTTACTGGCTGAAGGCTACGAGGTTTTCGGCTTGGTGCGGCGCGTGGGCCTGGAAGCGCCCGAACACCGCCTGCAGCGGTTGTTGCCGCTGTTGGAGCGGATACATTTGCAGCCCGCCTCGCTGGAGAGCTATGCGGGAATATTCAACGCCGTGGCTAAAATTCGGCCGGATGAGTGTTATCACCTGGCGGCGGCTAGCTTTGTGAGCTACGAATTCGACGATGAATTCTCGACCCTGACTACAAATATCAATGGCACCCATTATCTGCTGGCTTCGCTGAAGGATTTGGTGCCGCAGTGCCGAATCTATTTCGCCGGTACGTCGGAAATGTTCGGCAGCGCGGAGACGGCGCCGCAAAACGAGCAGACGCGATTTCGGCCGCGCTCTATTTACGGCATCAGCAAAGTGGCCGGCTTCGAACTGGTCCGAAACTACCGGGAACGCTACGGGATGCATGCTTCTAGCGGCATCCTCTTTAACCACGAGTCCCCACGGCGCGGCCACGAATTTGTGACGCGCAAGATCACTTCCGGAGTGGCGCGAATACTAGCGGGGCAAGCGAAGGAATTACGTCTGGGAAATCTGGACGCCGAGCGGGATTGGGGCTTTGCCAAGGAATACGTGGAAGCAATGTGGTTGATGCTGCAACAACCGGCGCCGGACGACTATGTAATCGCTACAGGCAAGTTGCACGCAGTGCGGGATTTTGTGCGGATTGCGTTTGAATGTGCCGGGCTGGATTGGAAAAAACATGTGGTAACGGATCCTAATTTTTTCCGCTCGGGCGAATCCGTGGCGTTGTGCGGAGATGCCGGCAAGGCGCGGCGGATTCTGGGGTGGGAGCCGAAAAAGGAGTTTGAAGAGATGGTGCGGGAGATGGTTGAGACCGATTGCCAAGTGATGGGTTTAACGTTGCCGGCGCGGGTCTCCGAGGCGAATTAGCGCTTCCCCTCAAACCCCAAAATCTGCCAAGCCAGACGGCGATTGTCGGCGCCCAGCCCCTCCTGCGAGGGCATCACCGCCGTTTCGGCTTCAACGCGGAGAACGGCGGCAACGCGTTCCGGCGAAACTTGAAGCGGCACCGTGATTTCAAATTCGCCGGGGCCGGGCTGCCGCTCCATCACCAGGCTGTTGTTGACATAAAAGCGCAATCGTTGACGTTCGAGCGGTTTGGCCCAGCCGGGGAGTACGCCGCGAATCGCTACGTGGGAGTAACAGGCAGGCATCATCCAATGCAGGGTTTCGGCCGCCCAGCCATCGGGAAAGATGCCTTGCGAGTGAAACTGGGCGCGGTCAATACGGGCGCGGCAGAGGTGGACGAAGCGCATCGCCAGATAGCGACCCAGCCCGCCGGGGATCCACCGGCGAATCCGGCCGCTCCAGATCTTATCGTAAGTATCGAGGCCGTAGAACCACCAGCCGGGCGGATATTTCACGCCGGTCTGGGCGCGGAGCAGGCGGGCGAGTTCGGCGAAGCGGCGGGCGCCGCCGGCGAAGGACTTGGCCTCCTCATATTCCCGCAGGCAACCCAGCGTCTCGGGCACATACGCCAGGCCGTAGCGCTTCCCCAGCCGGACCAGAATGTCCCAATCCATTCCGAAGTGCAACTTCTCATTGAACCAGCCGATTTCCTGCAAACACGCACGCCGGAAAAAGACGGACTGCTGCAGGATGTAGTCCAGCACGAAGGTCAGTTTCCAGAGATTAAAGGGCTCGGTGAAAGGGAACTGTTGCTTGACGTTGCCGTGGTAATCGATTTGAAATCCATCGCCGTAAATGGCGCCGGCATCAGGGTGGCGATCAAGCGCGGCGACGGCGCGCGTAACAGCGCCGGGGAGCAGCGTGTCGTCGGAATTCAAATAAGCCACCACTTCGCCTTTGGCGAGCAGGAGCCCTTTGTTTATGGCGTGAGTCTGGCCGCGATCCTGCTCGGAGATAAACGTCAGGCGGTCAAGGTAGGGGCGGACGGCGTCCGCTGTCGAGTCCGTCGAGCCGCCGTCCATGACGATATATTCGATCCGCGGGTAGTCCTGCGACAGGACGCTCTCAATGGTGGCGGTAATGAAGTGTCCCTGATTAAACGACGGCGTGACGATGGTGACGAGGGGGCAGGTCACAATCGCTCTTCCGGCGCCGCCTGTTCCAGGGTTTCAATGATGCAGGAAAGTTGGCGGTAGTCGCCGTTTGCTTTTGGGCGCCACGTACGGTCGGTTTCAATCAGCAGAAAGCATGGCTTGCCGCGTAGATCCTGGGGGAGTTTCAACTCAAGGACAAATGGTCCCCGCGCGGCCAGACGTTTTTCTTCAAGGATTCGCCCATTAATGCGAACGCGCAGTTGGAGGTTTTCAATAGGCGCCGCGTGCTTGCCGGCGATGCGGAGGACGCGGCTGTCCTGACCGACATTGATTTCGCACTCATAGCGGCGGGATATCCAGCCGTCCTCCCAACGTCCCGTGAACTGGCCGCCGATGCCGGTCATGCGCCGCCATTCGCCCCAGTAGCGTTGCAGGTTGTGAGGATTATGATAAGCGCCGAGGGCGAGGCTAAGGGCGTAGGACCGAAGCGACGGCTTGGAGCGTTCGAAATATTGATCCTTCCTGTCCACTAAAAAGCACGCGTAGCCGTTAATCCACTCATATGGCACGTAGCTGTATTCCCTTTTCACCGTTTCAATAATTTCGTGGTAAACCTTGCGGCGGCTGGAAAGAGTCTTGTTGTCCAAGTGCATGCGGGAGGTGGCAAGGTAATTGTCGACCTTGCGCACGCCATACATTTTGGCGACGCGAATCCACAGATCGTAGTCGAGCGCGAAGTGCATGTTGACGTCGATCATACCGGCGTTGGCGAAGGCTTCGCGCAGCAGGAAGGCGGCCGGCTGGCAGACATAGCACTGGTTTTTGAGCGTCTCCAGATCGAACGGCTGTGTGGGGTAGCGATCGAGGATTTTACCCTTGACGTCGACATGGTACGCCTCGCCGTAGATCATGCCAACGCCGGGATTCCGCTTGAAATGACCCGCGATGGTGGAAAGCGCGTTGGGGAGATAAATGTCGTCGGCATTGAGATAGGCGAAAATGTCGCCGGAAACGGCGTGCCAGCCTTTATTTATGGCGTCTCCCTGCCCCCTGTCCCGCTCGGAACACCAGCGGAGTTTGCCATCGTACTTCCGCAGAATCTCCACAGTTCCGTCCTTGGACCCCCCGTCCATAACCACATAATCGAGATTCGGGTAATTCTGGGAGAGAACGCTGGTGATGGTTTCCTCCAGGAACCCGGCCATATTATAGGTAGGCGTGACGATGCCGATACGAGGCCACTCTTCGATGGAGATGCGCGACGAGCGGCGATGCGCGGGACTTGTGATTTTGCCGAAGGCCAACTCGGTAAGTTCGACGGCGCGCCGCCAGGAAAATTGTTTGACGCGTTCGGCGCCTTTAGCGGCAAGGCGTTGGCGGAGTTCCGGGTTGCCGGCAATTTTCAGGACGCCTTCGGCGATGCTTTCCGGCGAGAGCGGGTCGACCAGAATGGCGGCGTCGCCGGCGACTTCCACGCAGCTTCCGGAGTTGGCGGTGATGGCCGGCGCGCCGCAATAAAACGCCTCAAGTAGAGGAATTCCAAAGCCTTCGAATTTCGTAGCGAATAACAGGGCCAGCGAGTTCTGGTAGACCTCCGGAATTATTTTCTTATCTAGGTATCCCTTGAAGTGGACCCTCTCGCGAAGCCCGAGGCTATTGGCTTCGTTCAGCAGTGCTTCGTTCCCGGCGGGCGAGCCGCTCAGGACGAGATGTAAATCCGGCTCGCCGTTGGCGGCGGCAATTTTGAGGGCTTGAAAGACGTTGCTGTGGTTCTTATGCGGCCAGAAATTCGCGGGAAAATAAAGATATTTCGCCGGAAGTTTAAGGGCGCGGAAGGCATGTGATGGCGTTGCGGGGAGCGGCTGACGGAATTCGGCGTCGGCGTCCAAGTGGATGACGACGATTTTCTCCGGGTCGATGCGGAACTTTTCGACAATAGTGGCCTTGGCGTGCTCACTCAGCGTAAAGAGGATATCGGTGTTAAGGGCGCTGGGGCCGTACGTTTGGCGGCGCCATTGCAGCACGTCCCGTTCAAAAAATTCGGGGAAAAACTCATGCTGCGCGTCGGGCATCATGACCGCGCAGGGCAGCGGCACCACCAGGGGTTCCAGAACCAGAAGCGGGCAGAAAAACAGATCGAATCCGCCTCCCCGCAGACCCTTCTCGATCGCCGCCGCGCCCTGCTGGTGCGTGATGCCGATCACGTCCGCGCGCGGTGCGAAAGCGCGGACGTTTTCCGCCTCTTCCTCATGCACCCAGATGGTCAGCGCGTGGTGCTGCAACCCGGCAAGAACATTGCGCACGTAGTTCTCCATCCCGCCGATTTTGCCTTTATAGTATTGGCGCAAGTTTACGGCGATGCGTAGGGGGGCGGGTGGGGGCATTACGAGAAAAGACTACTTAAACGGCGAAGTATTGAGTGTACCAGCCACTCATTCCGCAGTTCAAGAATTTCACGGGTTAGCGCGCGTTCACGGTTCGCCAATTCCTCCATTCCGCGGCCAACTTCGCTACAGGCGCCTTGCAGGCGTTGCCGTTCTTCGGCATGGCAGGCGGCGGACGTCTCCAGTTCGTGTATTTGGCGCCGAAGTTTACCAGTTTCGGATTGCAGGGCCAGGATTGCCTCCGCGCTGGTTTTCAATAGTTCGTCGCCCTCCAGAATCACCCGCAGCCGCTCACCGGCGGCCTCTTCGAAGATCGCCAGCCGCTGCCTGCACTCTTGCAGCACATCCTGTTGCGCCAGCAGGGCGGCCTCCAGTTGACGCACCTGGTCCCGCAAATTGCGAGCGGCCCACTCCGTGTTTTCCGAACCGGCGGGGCTGCTTGCAGTTTCCGGGGCCATTGCTTTGCAACTACGTGTCGGACGCCACGCCCACCGGGTTCTTCTCGTACCAGTTGATTGTTCTTTCCAGCCCATCTTCCAAATTCACTTTGGCGCGGAACCCAAAAAAGGCGGCGGCTTTGGAAGTGTCGAGCATTCGGCGGGGCTGGCCATTGGGGCGGGCCGTATCCCAGACCATGGATCCCCGGAATCCCGCTAAACGCGTAATCTTCTCGGTCAGATCTTTGATGGAAACCTCGAAACCGCTGCCGAGATTAACCGGTTCTTCGCCATCGTAACTCTCCGCGCCCGTTATCAGGCCCTCGGCGGCGTCTTCAACGTAGAGGAATTCCCGTGTGGGGGATCCATCGCCCCAGCAAACCAGCTCATTCACGCGCCTGTCGCGGGCCTCGACGGCTTTCCGGATGAGCGCGGGAATGACGTGCGACGTTTCCAGATCGAAATTGTCCCGCGGACCATAGAGATTGACGGGCATTAGAAAAATGGCGTTCATGCCGTACTGCCGGCGATACGCCTGGCACATCACCAGCAGCGATTTTTTGGCGATGCCATACGGCGCATTGGTCTCTTCCGGGTATCCGTTCCAGAGATCCTCTTCCTTGAAAGGCACCGGCGTCATCTTGGGGTAGGAGCAGATGGACCCGGCGACAATCGTCTTCTCCACACGATGTATACGGGCGGCTTCGATAAGCTGAATGCCCATGATGGCGTTCTGGTAAAAGAATGAACCGGGATTCACTTCGTTCGCGCCAATGCCGCCAACGACGGCCGCCAGGTGGAAAATAACCTCCGGCTGGAAAGCCGCGAACATTTTCTCGATGCCATCCATCCTTGTGAGGTCGAAGTCCTTCTTGCGCGGTACCATGATTCGCTCGCAACCGCGATGGCGCAGCCGATCCACCACAAACGAACCGAGAAAGCCTCCTCCTCCGGTGACGACGACTCTTTTCCCTCTTAAATCCAACATGCCTGTCCTTGGGAACAATTGGTCATGCGTTGTAGACGGCCGCCGGCAGCACTCCGGCACGTTGACGCTCTATGGCGTCTATTTCGGCGTCGACCATCAGACGCACGAGTTCGGAAAATCCCGTCTGGTGCCGCCATCCCAACTGTTCGCGGGCCTTGTCAGGGTCCGCCTGCAGCGCATCTACTTCCGCGGGCCGGTTATAACGGCCGTCAAAATCGACGTACCTCGTCCAATCGAGATTGACGTGGCCGAACGCCGCTTCCACGTAGTCGCGGACGCTGTGTGTCTCTCCCGTGCCGATAACATAATCGGCCGGGGCCTCCTGTTGCAGCATCATCCACATCGCTTCCACGTATTCTTTGGCGAATCCCCAATCGCGTTTGGCGTCCAGATTCCCCAGGTAGAGTTTTTCCTGCAGTCCCGCCTTGATATGCGCGACGGCGCGGGCGATTTTCCTCGTCACGAACGTCTCGCCGCGGCGCGGAGACTCGTGATTGAAGAGAATGCCGCTGACGGCGAACATGTTGTAGCTCTCACGGTAGTTAACCGTCATCGTATGGGCGAATAGTTTCGCGCAGGCGTACGGGCTGCGCGGATGGAAAAGGGTGGTCTCATTTTGCGGCGGCGCGGTCGAGCCGAACATTTCGCTTGACGACGCCTGATAAAAACGGGCCTTGACGCCGGTCTTGCGCAGACCTTCCAGAAGGCGCAGCGCTCCCATGCCAGTGATATCGCCGGTGCTTTCCGGTATGTCGAAGCTAACGCGGACATGGCTCTGGGCGGCCAGGTTATACACTTCGTCCGGGCGAATGTCATAGAGGAGCGTCCACAGGCTGCTGGTATCCGATAGATCGCCGAAGTGCAGGAAGAACCGCTTGTTATGCTCGTGCAAGTCCGTGTAAATGCTATCCACGCGACCCGTATTAAAGCTGCTGGAGCGCCGTTTTATCCCGTGTACTTCATACCCTTTGTGCAGTAGAAACTCAGCTAAGTACGAGCCGTCTTGCCCCGTTACGCCCGTTATCAATGCCTTTTTCATGTGTGGTGTAGTGTCTGTATTCCGGCGGATCTTATCCCCTCAGAATATCACAGGACGTAAAAACACCCTTAGAGTTGACAAGAGCTTCCAGATCGGGTTATTCTTTCATTTGAACATCTGTTCAAATGTTCAGTTGATTCAAATGCCAGAAATTGCCGATCCTCGTTGCCGGCTGGAAGAGCACACCGGAGTGCGCCGTGTGATGGAAGTCAGCGAGGCGGACTTGCTGCGCGCATCCCGGATTTTCCGCGCTCTAGGAGAACCGTCACGGCTGCGGCTGCTGGCGTTGCTGGCAAAAGGGGAGGCCTGTGTGACCGAGGTGTCCGAGGCGGAGGGCGAAGAGATTTCGACGATCTCACAACGCCTGTGTGACCGAGGTGTCCGAGGCGGAGGGCGAAGAGATTTCGACGATCTCACAACGATTGCGGGTACTGCGCAACGAAGGGTTGGTATCGCGACGCAGGCAGGGGAAGCACATCGTATATGGCTTGGCCGACCACCATGTCGCGGAACTCATCTTCAACGCCTTGGAGCATGCGGGCGAGCCGCGACAGGCGGCTATGAATGGAAGAAAGGAAACAGCTAGAGTTTATGTCACACCAAATGCATACTAATAGTGACCATATCCACGTTCACGGACCGGGATGCGGCCACACCGCGGTACAGCACGAAGATCATGTCGATTATTTGCATGATGGGCACCTGCACCATCATCACAATGATCACTACGATGAACACTCGATTCGGGTTGGCGGATCAAACCCGGAGGATTGTACGGCGGGCCACGACTGCCAGGGGCATGAAACCGGCCACGAGCACGGCCCCCATTGCGGCCACGAAGCGGTCCCGCACGGCGATCACACGGATTATCTGGTCGCCGGGCACTTGCATCATCCCCATGGTGGCCACTGCGATCACCACGGAACATTGAATCTTATTTAAGTGGGGACTAAAATGTCCGAGATCGAGCAATCCGGGAGTGAACGCGGAGCGACGCGAGACACGCGCCAGCGCCGCGCCATCAGAGCGGCGTTTCTGGGAACCGACCGTCCCCTGGATCCGAGCGAAGTCTTGGAACTGGCCGCGACCCGTCATACCGGTCTGGGGATCGCTACGGTTTACCGGAATATAAAGTCGTTGCTGGAGGAGGAATGGCTGACCGCCGTGGAGTTACCGGGAGAAGTGACGCACTACGAACTCGCCGGCAAGGAGCATCATCACCACTTCCACTGCCGAACCTGCGGGAAGGTTTATGAAATGAATGCCTGCCTGCCGAACGTGCAAAAACTAGCGCCGCAAGGCTTTCATGTAGCGGGCCATGACCTGCTATTGTACGGGGCATGCCGGGACTGCGCACCGGCGTGAGATAATAATACCGAAGAGGGGCGGTTAGCTCAGTTGGTTAGAGCGCCTGCCTTACAAGCAGGAGGTCCACGGTTCAAGCCCGTGACCGCCCACCATTGTTTTGACGACATGACTGTCGCAATGGCTAAGATGCCTGCTGCGGAAATTGTCGACCTCTGTATGGAGCAGCGCCCCCATGTGGTTCTCTTGGGCGCGGGGGCAAGCCATGCGGCGTTTTCAGACGGTGACGCAGATGGTCGAAGTGGGCCAGTAATGAATGAATTGGTTTCGTTCAATGGCGTTGGGGAATTACTCAGACAAGCTGGTTTGGAAGGCATTGATCGGAACTTCGAGGAGCTTTATGCCGAATTACGGCAGGCTGCCCAATACCAGAAGACCGCTGATCTGGTTGAAAACGAAGTTCGGAGATTCTTCGTTGAAATGCGACTTCCAAATTGGCCGCCTCGTACTCTCACTCCGAAGCAAGTACGTGATTGCCACTTTCAACTGGGACCCAATTTTGGTTGATGCGTGTCGACGTAATGCCCGCCTCGCCGGGATCCCATTCGGAAGACAAGTTCATTGCGGGACAATGGCACAATTTAAGGGTCGCGTTAAAGAACGCCTTCTTACTGACGATATGGTTACGCTTCGCCAGTCTCAGATGAGGCGGCGGTCGAGGCCATGAAGGAGACATGGTGGAGCGAGCCAGAGAGGCATCTCAAACAGATCGAAATCATAAACATAGCTCCGCCAGCGGAGCTGATCAATTCATGAAAACCGTTTTTCACGCGGCGCCATTACGAGGTAAAGACGAGCTTCTACGAATCATGGTGTTCCTGCCATCCGCGGCGTTCTTGTGAAGCTTTCCGGGACCAGTCAATGGAGATGCGTCTACGGCGGAAGACCTCAATTCCGGCGGACTCTGATTTTGCCGGTCTTTCGGATTGGCTCACTTCACAATTCAAGCTCGTGACCGTCGACAACTCGTTAGAGTACTCTGGACACTGCCCCCTTGCGGAACACCGCCGGCGATGTACAATAGGAACCGGTCTTTCGGATTGGCTCACTTCACAATTCAAGCTCGTGACCGTCGACAACTCGTTAGAGTACTCTGGACACTGCCCCCTTGCGGAACACCGCCGGCGATGTACAATAGGAATCAACGACGGCAAACGACAAGTGGGCGAAAGCCCACTTTTTTATTTGCCTCGCCAGTGGAACCATGCGGCAAGAGTTGACCGACAAAATCTCGGAGATCGCCGATCGGGTGGCGCGCGCTGCCGACGTGGAGATTACCGATATTGAATTCCTGGGCGGCGGCAAGCATCGGGTTTTGCGCATATATGTGGACAAAGATGGCGGCGTTACGCACACCG
>Ga0163150_10005463_pt1 | contig 16215 bp, 20 predicted proteins | sample OliLakLV19P2IB_FD_148628 | JGI IMG/M metagenome (GOLD analysis project Ga0163150, IMG submission 148628) | Freshwater microbial mat bacterial communities from Lake Vanda, McMurdo Dry Valleys, Antarctica - Oligotrophic Lake LV.19.P2.IB | ecosystem: Environmental > Aquatic > Freshwater > Lake >...
CGGAGACGGCGATTGGGCAGATTGGCGGGACCATCAATCTGCTGACGACGGTGCTGGACGGTTACCTGGCGCAGGCACCGGAGAGCCGCGCGGCGGTTTCGGCGTCGAGAGACAAGGCTGTGGCGGCGCTGAAGGACTGGCGGGAATGGTTGCAGAAGGAACTGGTTCCGCGGGCTGACAAGAACTTTCGCCTCGGGCCTGAGTTATTCCGGGCGAAGTTGCAGCACACGCTGGGGTCGGCGCTGACGGCGGATCAGATACGGCGTCGCGGTGAGGCGGACCTGAAACAAACTCAGGCCGCGATGTATGAAACATCTTTGAAGCTGGGTGCGGCGGCGAACTCGGATGCGCGGGCAAAGGTGATTCGGGCGACGCTCGACAAACTGGCGGAGAGCCGGCCGGATGCTTCGAGCATTGTCGACCTGGCGAAGCGTGACCTGGTGGCGGCGACGGACTTTGTGCGGTCGAAGGGGCTGGTTTCGTTGTTCGACAGCCCGCTGCGGATTGTCGAGATGCCCGAGTTTCAGCGGGGTGTCGCTGTGGCGTCGTGCGCGTCGCCGGGGCCGCTGGAGAAGAACGGAGTTACTTTCTTTAATATCTCGCCGCCGCCTTCGGGCTGGAATCAGGCGCAGGTGGACAGTTACTTCCGCGAGTACAACAACTCGATGACGAAGAACTTAGTGGTGCATGAGGCGATGCCGGGTCATTATCTGCAGCGTGCTCATGCGAACCGGTTTCAGGCGCCGACGTTGACACGCGCGATCTTCGGCAGCGGCACGTTCCTGGAAGGCTGGGCGGTGTATGCGGAGAAGGTGATGGCCAACGCTGGGTTCGGCGGGCCTGAGGTTCGGATGCAGCAGCTGAAGATGCGGCTGCGCACGATTATCAATGCGCTGATCGACCAGGGGATCCACGCGCAGAAAATGACGGAACAGCAGGCGATGGACCTGATGATGAACGAGGGGTTCCAGGAGAAGAGCGAGGCGGCGGGTAAGTGGCGTCGGGCTCAACTTACTTCGACGCAGTTATCGACTTACTATGCGGGGACGACGGAGCTCGACCAACTGCGCGAGGATTATGAGAACAGGCACGCCGGCATTAAGGATCAGAAGGCGTTTCATGACCGCATGCTGTCGTTTGGTTCGCCGGCGCCGCGGTATGTTCGGGAACTGATGGGCCTTTGATGGCGGCTCTGATTCGCCGGCTGCATATCTGTGCGGGCCTGGTGGTGTTTGCGCAGTTTCTGGTTTACGGGATTGCCGGGATTGCGGCGTCGGTGCAGCCATCTTTGGAACGGCCGAAGGTGCCGCGCGAGGTGCGCTCGATTCCGTTTCAACGCGAGGCCGGGGAGTCGGACAAAGCGGTTGCGGCTCGTGTGTATGAGCTGTTGAAGCCGGAGTTGTCGAGGCCTGTTCCCGACTGGTTTCTGCGTAAGAATTCGGAAGGCAATCTGCTGCTGGATTTCTACAATATCAATGGCATTTACCGCACGGTGGTGGAGCCGCGGCAGCTTCGCGTGGAGTTGATTCGTAACAGCGCGGCGCTGTTTCTTGAGGATATTCACGCGGCTAATCTGGGTGGTGATCCGGGTCCTGGGCTGGTGCGCGTGTGGGCTGCGTGGAATGAAGCCGGTATCTGGGCGCTGTTGTTCTTCTGCGTCTCGGGCGCGTATCTGTGGCTGGCGACGCGGCCGGGGTGGAAGTGGGCGTGGGTGTCTCTGGCTGCGAGCAGTTTGATCTTCGGCGCGTTCTGGGTGGTGTTTCAGTGAGCTATCGGGTGCTTCGGAATCTGCATTTGATGTGCGGGCTGGCGGCGCTGCCGTTCCTGCTGATGTATGCGGTGAGCGCGGTTCAGATGGCGCACAACAAGTGGTTCAACACGAAGCCTGCGTCCGTGAGTGTGGGTACTCCCGCGGTGATCGATGCGGGTCTCGTGGATGCGGCTGTGGTTGCCGGGAAGCTGCAATTACGTGGGGATATTCGCGGGAAATTGCCGAAATTTCGGGTTGTGGTTCCGAGTGTGGTTCATGAGGTGACGTATATCGCCGAGAACGGCGTGGTGACGGTGAATACGACCCGGGCTCGATTTATGGGCGTGCTGAACAGGTTGCATCACGCGGCTGGTTTGTGGCCCAGCTACATGCCGCTGCGGCTGTGGGGTGTTGCGATTGGGCTGGTGTCGATTGCGACTCTTGGGCTGGCGATCACGGGGATCGTGATGTGGTGGCAGCGGAAGCAGGATCGTGTAGTCGGGCTGATTCTGCTGGGTGGCAACGTGGCTTTCGCGTTGGTTGTACTGGGGATGATTCGCGCGGCTGGTCCGTGAGGGTGCGATTCGTGATAGAGTTCCGCCATGATCGACATAAAGCAGGTCACCGATGCGTATCGTGTCGGGCGGGAAAAACCGGGCGGGAAGGTGTACGTCATGGACCCGCACGACGCCAACGTTGCTGCATACAGCGGCTTCACGCGGACGCTGGAATGGTATCAGGCGGTAAGTCCTGAAGATGCGGCGATGCTGAAGGCTTACCTCGACGCCAATTACTAATTCCCGTTGCGGGATCCGTTACGAAATGCGCGGGGATTCGTCTCCAGCGCATGCGAATTCTTAGTCTGGCTCTGATTGCAGCGCTGCCGTGCCTTTGCGCGCCGATAACCAAGGGGGAGCGGCAGCGGCTGATTGCGCACCTGGAGATGACCAATGCATGGCTGAAGTCGGAGGTGGCGGGGCTGAGTGCTGCCCAGCTGAGCTTTCGACCGGCGGCTGATGCGTGGTCGATATCCGATGTGGTGGAGCACCTTGCGATCGCCAGCATCGTGCCCCGCAGCTTCGACCAGGAGTCCAGAGACCTGGTCATCGACTCGAACTGACCCTTCGGAACCCGGGCCTCCCCCGTCTTCTGTTTGTTCGTGCGGTCGATGCCATACCAAAGCATCTGCTCGTCTGTGGCCGCGCCCTTCTCCTCAGCCCGAGGCTTCGTCAGCCCGTCCTGCAGTTGCTTCCAGTACTGCGGCTCATGGAGTTTGCGAAGACCAGCGACGCCAGCCTTCGCGACCATGACCTGGGGCCGAAGGCGCTCGACACCTACCAGTGGTTCCCGATGATCTCGAGCCACTCGCAGCGGCACATCATGCAGATTCGTGAGATCAAGACCGCCGCGGGATATCCAGCCGTTTAATTCCGCGTCGATAACGCAGCATGGCGAGCGGGAGCATTGTCGAGGCTCGGGAACGGCACCGGGCTGGGCGTCATCCACGGAGACATCGTCGAGGCCGACGTAGTTGTCGGTTTGGGGTGTCACGTTGCGGAATAATATCCGCGTGGTTACCGTGCTGGCAAGGAACGGCTGGGTGATCTGGATCCAGACGTGAGTGTACAGGGCTGTCCGATGACGGTTGGAATGTCCGGGTACCACGAATTGTTGCCGGTCCAGCCTGGGCCGGTCATGTCGAGGGCATTCTGCCCGGAGTGAGCCGGGAAGAGCCAGGCGCCCCACTTTCTGTGTAGTCGGTGCGGTGCATTTTGCGGAGTGCGGGCCTTTCTAACGGGGTAGCGCAGCGACATCGAAGTTGAGTGCCGGGCCCGACATGAGTTAGTTGCTGTCGTAAGCGGTGACCGGCTGGTTGAGTAAGTACTTGTCGAACCAGGCGACGATGTGCTGAAGGCGCTCAACGCGATGGCTCGGTTTACCGGAACGGGAGAGTTCATGCGACTCACCGGGGAACTGCACTATGGCTGTCGGGCGCTTCAGGTACTTGAGGGCTCGGAAGAGCGCCTCGCCTCCGGCGGTGGGTGGGGTTCGCATATCCTGCTCGCCTTCGATGAACATGATGGGCGTGCGGATCTTTTCGACCATGTGGATTGGGGAGCGGGCTTTGAAGTCGGCTTCATCCTGCCATGGCGCTGCTTTGAACCAGGTCGGCTGGAACAGGGTGAAGTCGGCTGTGCACCGGAAGGCGGCCCAGTCCGAGATGGATCGCTGAGAGACGGCGGCCTGAAAGCGATCTGTGTGAGTTACTACCCAGTTAGTAAGTATGCCGCCACCACGGCCTCCGGTTACTCCGAGCTTTGCGGGGTCGACGATGCCGCGTTTGATAAGTTCGTCGACTCCCGCCATCAGGTCCTTGTAATCGTCGCCGGGGTAGCTGTACTGGATGACGTTACCGAAGTCCTGTCCGTACGTCGTTGAGCCGCGCGGGTTGGGGTAGAGGACGATGTAGCCTTTGGCGGCCATCCACTGGAACTCATGGTCGAAGGTGAAGCCGTAGGCGGCGTACGGGCCGCCGTGGATGTTGAGGATCAGCGGGTACTTCTTCGATGCGTCGTAGTTAGGTGGGCGCTGGATCCAGGCCTGGATGCGCCTGCCGTCGAAGCTCTTGTACCAGATGGTCTCGGGTTCGGTGAGGTTGAACTGGCTGAACAGAGTCGCGTTGCTATCGGTGAGCTGGGTGAGTTTCTTTGTTGCGAGGTCGAAGGCGTAGAGCTGGCGGGGTGCTGCTTTGCCCTTTGTCGCCACGAGCCAGACCGAGGTGTCGTAGCCGTTCTTCTTCGCGTTTACCGAGACGTAGGTGTAGGCGACTTGCGAGCCGTCGGGCGAGATCTGCGGATCGGCTGCCCAGCGGAATGCGTAGAGGTCGGCTTCGGTGATGTTGCGCTTCTGAGCTAGCGTAGCTATAGCTAGTTTCGGGCAACGCTGGCAAGCACCCTGCCGAAGACCTCCACGCTGTCTGCCGGCTCGATGCCCTCTTTCTCCAGAAGGGCCGTGGTCGCCTCATTCTGAAAGGTCTGATCGAGCGCAAGATGCGGCAGAAAGTGGGAGACCGAACGGAGCATGACCTTATCTGCTTCGCGAGCGCCGTTGCTCAGAAGAAGCTCGGAAAATCGTTCGAATCGTTCCAGGGATACCATTGAGGGCTGTCGCGCTCCCAGGGAGGAAAACGCCATCTCGACCAGTCGCCCGACGGGAATCGACCCCCGTTTGCCGGCGCAGATATTGAAGATCGCGCCAGGGCGGAAATGCCGCTCAAAGAGTGCGTTCAACGCTGCGCCAGCCCAGTGCTCGCCGATCAGGTCCACGCAGCCTGTTGGAAGCGCCGGCATCAGGGGGAAGCGGTTGTGCGGAATCATTCGAAGGGCCTGTCGCAGATAGCCGGTCCCCTCGCCTGCTACCGAACTGAGGCGAAAGATGGCAGCCGGAATTTCGTCCATCGATGCAAGCACGGCGGCTTCCCCTTCGTACTTGGACTCTTCATAGGTGTTCACGAATCCCGCGATGTTGGAGTGCTCGCGTTCCCCTAATTCCCCGGTATCGCGGCCCATAACGTACGCCGTGCTGATGAAGGCGAAGCCACGCAAGTCCTTTACATCCCTGGCCAGAGCCAACATGGTTCGAGTTCCTTCTGTGTTGGTTGCGCGTGCTTCTTCGATGGAACGGTTGAATCGAATATCGGCGCCACAGTGAACGATGCCGGTTATAGAACCAGCAAGCCGGTCCCACACCGGACGAGCCAAGCCCAACCCCGGCAATCGCAGGTCTCCCACGAGCGCCGAAACGCGCGGATGTTTGCAGGCTTTTCCTGCATCCCGGACCAGAACCGTTAATTCGCGCCGCGGGTCTGCTTCGAGTAGTAACGGAACCCATTGCCGTCCGATAGTCCCGGTTGAGCCTGTCAGGAAAACGTGCGATTTCGGAATCTCTTGAGCCCTCACTTCATCATAGAATCAAATCTCAGCCCGGCTTCCACTGCCGCCGTTCGATGCGCTGGATGCACTCACGGTTGGCATCAGGGGCCGGAGGGTGAACTGGATCGTGGAGGCCGACATTCGCTCGTTTTTGGATCTATCTTCATAATGCCCCGGGGTTCATGAAACGGGTCCGAACAGGTCGGGCTCCGGTTGTAAGACTCTGATTCGCAATCCCTTACGTCGGCCATGGTTACCAGAACCGCATCGAGTTCGCCGCGCTTTAGTAGTAGACGCGGCAACACCGTCTGGCGGGATACGCCCATCTTCATGGTTGCTTCCAGCATCGGCAAATAATCCTGCGGTGCCTCGGCCACGATTCCGACGGGTCTCGTTTCAACCGTCTCACCCGTAGGTACGTCCCGCCAGTCAGGAGCCGTATGCGGTAACTCCGCTCGTACGGATCTGTGCGGGGGGCGGTCAGTACTGGCCGTACCTGCCGCGACCAAAGCTTGCAGCGAACAGACTCGCTGCAGCAGCATCGCTATGGGCAGGGCAAACGTAATTTGTTCAGCGTCTCTCCGGGAGATTTTCCTCACGCGAGGCGGCGATCATTCGGTACTCCACGCCCGGCTGATCCAGAGATTCGGTTTCAGGATGCCGCTTCACGCGACGGCGCTTTACGAGAATCCTGTGACACGCCGACGATTAAAAGACGAAGCGAATCTGCGCCTGCAGCGTGCGCGGACTTTGGTAGGCGTTAGCCAAACCCACACCCGCGTTCTTCGGTTGCGAGCGCGAAGGAATCAGGGCTCCACTTGCGTCGAAGGGAAGATTCGTGGCGGTCTGGTCGAGTGGACTCACCAGGTTCAATGTCGCGTTCCGGCCGGTGATGCGCGCTTCGTTGGGAGCGTTGAAGATATCGAGCCGGAGCTGGAGCCGGAGCGATTCGACCACGGCATCTATCGCGCCAACACCCCGGAGATCCGCCAGTGCCGACGCGCGTTCCTGAACGATCTGAAGGCCACACTCCCCATCCATCCGCTGACGGAAGCAACGGCGTAGATTATTGCCCGCATCGGAGGCGAACAGGCCTGCAGTCTCATCGATGACGCGGCGGGCGCGGGGCCGGCTATGCGCAGGCCCCGCTTGCGGAGATATGCTTCCGAATTCTTTCAATCAGATATCCTTCATGATCTGAACACGGCAAATATCGACGCGCCTACCTCCCCTTCAGCAGTTGACTCAAGCTGCCCAGATCCACGCTCAGGCCCATCTTGAGCTCCTTGCCCTCCTTGTCCACCAGATCGATGCGCTTCGCCCACCGGTAGACAATCGGAAAATCCAGACCCGCGCTGATCGGGATGGTCAGCTTCGCCTGCACGCTGTACTGCGGCTTCTGCCGCGTCAGCCATTTGCCCTCGCCCGCGAACGCCAGCGTAATCGGCTGCCGGCCCCACAGCGCGTCTTCGTAGCCCGTCAGCCGGCCCAAAAACTCCGTCGCGAACCGCCCGCCCTTCGTATCCAGCGCCATCTTCCGGTCCCGGTGATCGAAGCTCCCGTTCATCGTCCAGTTCACCCGGGGCGAAAGCCCATAATCGAAAATTAGCGATGCCCTGAGATCATTCGTGCCAGCATCCGGCCGGTTGATGTAATTCGTCGCGATCGCCAGTTGCATCCCCTGTTTAATCTGGTCGTAAGTATCGTTAATCGCCGCCCTTACCCGCGTCAGCGCCGGCAGATTCGCCTCAATCAGCCCGTCAATCTGCGCCAGCGTCGCAGCCGGCAGGTTGTCTGGAACGTCGTCCCTGAACGCCAGCTGTGCCCTCTGCAACGCGGCCTTCTGCGACAACGTACTCGGATTCAAGCCCCACGCGTCCAGCAGAGCCGACCGTGCCGCTTCCCTCGGAGTCGCGCAAAACTCTCTCAGTGCCGCCGCGTCCACGCCCACAATTCCCGCGTTCTGTAAGCAGAACAGCACGTTCGAAACCTCCGACTTGAGCTCCGTCTCTACCGCCGTTTGGCGGAGCACGTCCCGCAGGCCTGTCAGCGCTGTCGCGTTCCGCTTCCCGTAAATATCCCGGTGGTTGATCGGCGTGAACTTAAATCCGAACGTAGTGCCCGCCTTGTCCGTGTTGTCCTTCATCACATCGGACGCCGTTGACCCCAGCGTGAACGACAACTGCCGCGCCGCCGTGTGCTGCTTGTAAAACTCCGGGTCCGTCAGCGATTTGCCGTTGATCGCCGCCAGCAGGCTATACGCCGACGCGGTCACCATCCCCGTCCCGCTTTGTCCCACGCCGCCGGACCCCGCTCCTCCCGAAGCAACCGGCGAAAGCGTCATCGCCATGTTCACAAAGTCCGTCGCCGAACTCTGGTCCACCAGCGAAGTGGAGCGCGAATCCACCGATGCGCCCTCCCGTTGCCGCGTCGCATGGTTGCTGTTCAGAGCCGTCAGAACCCTCGCCTCGATCCGGCTCCGCAACCACGCGTCGAGCCTTTCCGCGGTCAGCACCGGCGAGCAAAGCGCCGACAGAGTGAGTAGCACGAATATCGTTCTCATGGCGTTTAGCTCACCATCAGCCGGAACGATTCAGCCTCGTGGTCCGTTGGGTCGCCGACGAAGCTGATGTCCAGAATCGTCGCCAGCACCGCGCCCGTAGCGGCCCGCTTCTCCACCTTGTACTGGTATTTCGCGTTCGTCACAAACACCAGATGAAGGTCCAGCCGCTCCAGCGATTGCATGTCCGAAGGATTCTTCAGATGTTCCCACTCATAGGTTGTTTTCGGGTGGCCAATGAAGTCCGCCGCCTCGAACAGGTTGCCCTTCACGCTGCTGTTGAACGCAAAGATCGGCAACGGCCCTCCTGCGATCAATGTGAAATGAAGAAACTCGCCGCTGGCCCGCTCAATCAGAAGCGCCCCAGGATTATCGACCGTAACCGTCCGTGTAATCGCCATACTGCCTCCTTGCTGGACCGGGGTTCGCCTCGACTCTGTCGCGCGCCGCGGGTCCAATATTCTTTTAAGCGAGCTCTAACGGAAAATAGTGCCAAAATATTTCTACACCCCCGGCTGCGGTGCCGCCCCTCCTCCCGGCGGCCGACGGCTCTGGCCTCGGTACGCAAACCTCTTGTCCCACTTTGCCCAGTCCATCGCAATCCCCAGTAAGTGGCCGATCCCGACAGAACGGCAGTGTCCTTTCGGTGGCGCGACCGGACAGATCGTTTTGTTTGGCTCGGCAGCCACGGAGCAGATGACGAAGGACAGCGACATCGACCGAACAAACAAAACGGTTCGTCGGCGGAATCGCGTACCCGCTAACAAAGTACCGGCGCGTCATCTATGAAGCCGCTTGATCCGCAGGCGGAGTCCATGCTGCGGGAATGGGTAGAGAAAGCCTCCGGAAGCAGCCCGGAGGCTTTTCGAAGCCGCTGATAACCTGCGAATCCGGGAGACGTTGGCGTCCATTGCCAACAGGCCCTGGAGAAGTACCTTAAGCCTCTCTCACGTCTTACCTGGTCCAGTTTCCCAAGTGTCCGTGGTTGGAAACGCGCCGCAACTGAGTCGTGGCGCCTCACTGCTCTGCCCGCTTCGAGGGGGCACGTCGCTTCATGGCGAGCATCGCTGGCCTGCGCCAGACGCGGATTATGGCGTTACTGGCTTGACGGTTAAGTCAAGCCAGACTATCGTGTTATTCAGGTCCCTTGTGTGAGTGTTGTGTTTCCCCGCCGGGCCAAGGGGAGAAAACGCCAGATGGACACGGAGTGGCGCCTCCACCTGATTGGCAATCTGGAGACTCTGACCCGGCAACTGTGGCAGGTGGGTATCACCGAGGGGTTCGCGGACGGTTCCTTCGCGGAAGGCAAGGACCATCCGAACGACATTGATGGCTACTTCGATTGTTCGCTCGACGCGCTCCGAACCGGGGAACTCGCGCGCCAGCTCAATCGGCTGGACCCGTTCAAGATCTGGACCTGGGATCCCGCAAGCCGCCGGCCTTACCGAGGCTACCCGAAGAAGCAACTGCCGATGTGGCACCGCTGCCGCGTGGAGCTCTATCCGCACGTCCCCGGCCTGGGATTTGGCACGGGCATTTTCGACCGTTTCGGCCACGAACTCGAGTCCCCATCCGCCTTTCGGGAGTCGCGCCGGGACGGAAAACCCAGAGGCATTGTGAAGATTCTGTACGGAGGAGGGCGAACATGATTCGCAGCGAGACGGAATACCAGGAGGCGTGCGCCCGCCTGAATGAGAGCGCACTCGTCTGGCCGCGCACCGCGCCCGGCTTGGTGAAGCGGGGCTGACGGACGACGAGGTGAAACGGGTGATCGATCCGCTGGAGTCGTTCCATCTTCAGCTTCAGGAAGAAATGGAAGGCTACGAACGGCTGAAACGCGGGGAATTCGACGATCTGGAGAATCTGCGAGGACTCGGTCATCTGCTGATCAGTGTGCGGATCGCGCAGGGTATCTCCCAGCGGGAGTTGGCGCGGCGGCTCAGCGTTCATGAGTCCCAGGTATCGCGGGATGAACGCAATGAGTACTTTGGTTTGGCGTCACGCTGGAACGCGCGATCAAGGTGATGGACGCCCTGAACGTGAGACTGCATACGAGGGTGGAGATGACGGCTGCTGAGCAAGAACTCATCCCCGCGTGAGGGTCCCAGGGCTTATGCTGGCGCAACCCGGATTTAGAAAAGAGGGTCTGTAATGTTCACGGCGGCCCGGCCCTGTCCAGGCTTGAACGCAACTTCGAAAGGGCTCGCGGGGATGTCGAGCTCAGGCGAACTCAGGTTGTTTGAACGCAGCCATATTCCGCCGACCCACGAGATGCGTCCGTACGTCGTTGGACGTGAATCGTGGCACGACCAAACGCTTGATATGTGACTGAAGCTTACTTCCCGGACCAGCGAATGCGATAGCCAGCAACGTGCTCGCAAGACCTCCGTAACTCGACGAGTTGAGGGTGCTCGATTTGGCTGGCGGCCGCCAGCGTCAGTTTCGCTGAAGCCGACCGAAAGGAAATTTCCGGGGCCCTGGTGCAGGGAACATTATCAAGGGGATGCGCGCTGCTGCTCGGCAGGGCGCAACTCCCCCGGACCACCCTCGAAGCACTCACGCTCGAAGGGATTCGTGCAGGACGCTTGTCTGTGGCCCAGGCCGCCTGCCGAAAGCGGGCGAAGGCGGAAAACTGGCTGGTCCGAAACGGCCCGTGCCGGTTTATGGACCGGTGGGAACAAGCCCGCTTTGGGTACGGCGGCCCCATAATTCTCGCCAGGCAAAGCGGCAAGCGTAGGGGCGATCTGGTTCTGCGTTACCGGACCGACGTTCCTGCGCTCGCCCAGCGGTTTGGTGTCGGGACCGAGGAAGGCCACCCAGATGAACTTCGTCTCATCGAGTTTTTGCCCGTGACTCCGCCACTCGACCGGTGCTCGGCCACGCCCGTGGTCGACGCTGACGAATAACGAGGTGACGCCGCGGTATTCGGGCATGGACTGCGCCTGATCCCAAATCTTCTTCAGATACAAGTCCACGCGGTTGGCGGCGCGGACGTATTCATCGTATTTGGCGGCGTGGGCCCATTCGTCGGTCTCCCCGAGGGAAAGGAAGAGCACCGATGGCTTGCGCGTCTTCCAGTATTCGAGCGCCGCGTGGACTGTTGAGTAGATCCATGGCGGGCGTCGCCGGCGACATGGGCATAGGATCGTAGCCGGCATTTACGGGAAAACCGGCGCGGGGCGCGTTAATAATATAATCCAGGGAAAAGTATCCCATGCGCCAAAGGCCGCGACCTTACCCCGGTACGCGGGTTTGCTGTGGAGCCACTCGAGCACGGTGACGTTCGGATTGTAGTTCCTGTCGTTGCTGTCGATGCGATCGTCGGCGAATCCGGTCAGAGTCTCGTTATAGCCCGGGTACGAGAAATTGCTGCCGTTGGTAACCGAGCCGGCCTCGCGATTTCCGAATATCTGGCCTTTGGCGGCGATCTCCGATCACAGAAACGGCATCAGTGCCGCGCGGCGTTCCTCGACCGTGTCGCGCCACCAGGATTTCCGCATGGCTTCGACGTCGCGGACACCCCCGGACTCCTTGTTGAGCAGCGCGGGATCGACACCCTGGAATACTTCCTGCCACCGCAACCCGTCCGTCATCACGAAGATCACTTTTTTGGTCTGCGTCTGTGCCGAGACAGTAGCGGCGAAGGCAATTAATATGGCGATTAGCATTCGCATCAAGGGCATCGTACCGCGCTGGTGTCGGATGCGGCTGATGAACTCGCTGGAACATCATGTGGATGCAACCTTAGGTCCTTTGTACGCGGCTACGCCGATTGCTGCGGCTGCTGCAAAGGCGCTTCCGGCAAAAAACGTCGCGGACGGACCGAGTGAGTTCCAAAGCGCGCCGGCAATGGTGCTGGCAAGCAGAACGAATATGCCGGTAACAAGATGGAAAGCGCCGAAGGCAGAACCGCGTAGCTCCGCTGGCGCTGTGTCTGCCACAAGTTTTGAGAAAAGACCTTGCGTGAGCGCCATGTGGATTCCCCACAGGGCCGCTCCCACAAGGACCGCTCCTTCTGACGCCGCGACTGCAAGGACAAGATCAGCGAGAATCAAGGCAGCCAGCCCGGAGAGCAACAGGACTCTGGGGCTCAGCCTGTCAGAGGCTCTCCCGGCAGGATAGGCTCCCGCGGCGTAAGCCACGTTCATTACGATCATTACGACTGGGACGGAGGCTATGCTCATCCCTGCGTCCATCGCCCGCAAGACCAGAAAAGCCTCGCTGAAGCGAGCCAGTGTGAAAATCGCGCCGAGTGCTGCAATCAGCCAGAATTTCAGTCCAAGCTGTGCAATGCCACGGAGACTAAACGGCACTCCTTTTGCCGCATCAACAGGACGCTCCGGTTCTTTCACCGTGGTTACGAGCAGGGTAACTGCGACCAGAGCGGGCACAACGCCTACCCAAAACACCGCTCTGATGTCTTTCAGAAGGGCCATGAATATGACGGCGAGCAACGGGCCAAGGACTGCTCCGACAGTGTCGAGGGTCTGCCGCAGGCCATACGCGGCGCCGCGCAGATGGACAGGTGTGATATCTGCCACCAGTGCATCCCGGGGAGCACCACGGATGCCTTTGCCCACGCGATCCATGAACCTCGCCGACGCGACCCAAACGATTGAGGAAGCCATGGGGAACACAGGTTTGGTGGCGGCGCTGAGTGCATAACCCAAAAGCACAAGAGGCTTTCTCTTACCAAAATAGTCGCTAAGAACGCCGGAAAACATTTTTGAGATCGAGCCGATCGCCTCGGCGACGCCTTCGACCAGGCCAATCGTCAACATGCTTGTCCCGAGTACCGTCACCATGAAAACGGGCAGTAAACTGTGCACCAACTCGGAAGAAATGTCCATGAACATCGAGACAAACCCGAGCGCCCAGATACTCCGGGAGAGCCGTACGATGGCCCTGGGCGCCGGGACGGATCTGTTGTCGTCAGGGTTCATCCTTGTCCGCCTCCAGTCGCGGAATCGGCCTCGAAGCGACCAAAGCGTAGCGCCATGGCCGGTAAGACTAAGAGGTTGAGCGCTGTCGAAGTCGCGAGCCCGCCCAGAATCGCAATCGCCACAGGACCTTCGATTTCACTGCCCTGATCGCCGGTGCCGATGGCGATGGGCAGCAGGCCAAGCCCAGCCACCAGAGCTGTCATCAGAATCGGAACCAGGCGTTCGGAAGCACCTTGCAGCGCCGTTTCCATACCCCATGTATGGCCCTCGACTCTTACCAGATGATCGAAATGCGACACCATCATGATCGAGTTACGCGTACTGATTCCGAACAGCGTTACCAGGCCAACCAGCGAGCCCAGCGTTAGCCAACCACCTGAAAAGAAGATCGCGAGCACACCGCCTGCAAGGGCGAATGGGAGATTGGCAAGGACCAGAATCAGGTTGCGAACGTTGCCGAAAGCGATGGCAAGCAGGAGAACGATTCCCACGCCTGTGATCACGGAAGTCAGAAGAAGCTCTCGTTGCGCGACGGCTTGCGCTTCGGCGGCGCCGGAATACACGGCATAGACGCCCGCGGGAAACTTCACTTCCTGGTCGATCTTTCTCCGGGCTTCGGCGACGAAGGACGCGACATCGCGTCCGCCGACGTTCGACGTGACCGCCTGCCGCCGCCGCGTCGTTTCGTGAAGCACGACGTAGCGGCCCGTCGTCTCATAGATGGCGGCCAGTTCACGCAGCGGAATCCGCGTTTGCTCGGCGATGTGCAATATCAGATTTCCCGCGTCTTCCGGATTCCCTCGAGTTGCGGAATTTAGGATGACGTTAACTCAGAATACGCGATCGCCTTCGTAGATTTGCGATACAGTCGTGCCCTGGTATGCGGTCTGCACGGCGTCCATCACGGAAACTGGCTGAAATCCGAACTGAAGGAGTCGTTCGGGGCGCAGACGCACTACCATCTCGGGCATTCCTGGCTGCGATTCCACCTGAACGTCGGTGGCGCCCGGCACGCCAGACAGCACTTGTGCCACTTGCCGGGCACTACGGTCGATCTGGTCGAGATCGTTGCCATAGACCTTGATCACCACCTGGCCGGTAAACCCGGTGAGGATCTCCTTGATGCGCTCCGTGAGAAATGGCTTGATTGCGAAATATACACCGGGGAATTTCACGAGAGCATCGCGGATCTCCGACTGAACGAATTCCGCCTCTTCTCCTTTCAATGGGACGAGATCCACATTGAACTCGCTGTAGTGCGTGCCCCAGGTGTCGTCGGCCAACTCAGCACGGCCGGCACGTTGTCCTACGGAGCGGATATGAGGATTATTGCTGAGCTCCTGTGCAACCTCGCGCCCCAGGCGCAGCGATTCTTCGAGCGAAGTTCCGGGAATAGCGGACATGTGCACAATGAAATGCCCCTCGCGCAGTTCTGGCAGAAACGCTCCGCCAAAAAAAGGGAGCATGGCTGCGGCTGCGATACAGAATCCAATCACAACCCCGAGAATGACTCGGGGCCTCCGGGCGACGCCTTCGAGCAATGTTCGGTAGCGGATTTTCAGACGATCGACGTACGGGGGGGTATGAATCGTCTCGGCGCGTCCTGTCAGGAGAACGAAGGAAAGCGCGGGCGTCAGGGTGAGCGCAACAACGAGCGAAGCCAGAATCGCCAAAATGTAGGCGATCCCCAGCGGAGCGAACAGCCGTCCCTGAATGCCGGTCATCGTAAGCACTGGCAGGAATACCAGGGCCACGGCGAAGGTCGCATAAACGACGGAATTCCGCACTTCAATCGAAGCGTCCAATACCACTTGAAAAACGGGCAACGGTTCGGACCGCGACCGGTTCTCGCGGAGCCGGCGAATGATGTTCTCAACATCGATAATGGCGTCGTCGACCACCTCGCCAATCGCGATCGCGAGTCCTCCGATGGTGAGCGTATTCAGCGTGACGCCAAAGTGGTCCAGGACGATCACGGCGGTGAGCAAGGAAAGAGGAATCGCCGTAAGCGAGATGAACGAGGTTCTTAGGTCGAGGAGAAACAGGAAGAGAACGATGGAGACCAACACTCCGCCAATGAGGAGCGCTGTTCCGATGTTCCTCACGGCTGTTTCAATGAAGTTTGCCGGCCGGAACAGGCGGGGATGCAGGACAATGTCTTCCGCTTTTACGGCCGTCGCCATCTCATCAAGCGCCCTTTCCGCCGCCTCCGTGACTTCAAGCGTGTTGGCGCCGTATTGGCTGTGGAGGACCAGGATGACTCCCGGTTTTCCACCAATCGCCGAGGCTCCGACCATCGGTTCCGGAGCTTCGACGACCTGCGCCACATCACCAAGCCTGACGCTGACTCCGCTCTGCTGAAGGAGAACAGTGCGGCCTAGCTAGTTGTTCCAACGTGAACTGCTGGCCTTCACTACGCAGCACGATGCGCGGTTGGGCGTGTCTACAAACCCAGCTCCACGCACTCCGGTGGCGTTTCTCGATGCCGCCAATACTTCGTCGATTGAGATGCCATACGCCAGGAGTTTTTCCGGGCGAAGCTGGATCTGAAGCTGCCGCACTTCGCCACCAAATACCGACACTTTCGCCACACCCGGCACGGCCAGCAGGCGCGGTCTGAGGGTCCAGTCGGCGAACGTGCGCAGCTCCACCAGCGAGCGGTTGCCGGAAGTGAGGCCGACATTCAATATGTTGCTGGTGGCGGAGGTAAGCGGGGACATGGCCGGCGCTCGGACGCCTTGAGGAAGTTGCGACGCGGCGGCTGAAAGCCGCTCGGTCACCATCTGCCGCGCGCGGTAGACACCGGTACCATCTTGAAAAACGGCCGTGATCACCGACAGCCCCTGGATGGACTGAGATCGAATCGAATCCAGGTTCGCCACACCGTTCATCGCCAACTCGATGGGGCGCGTTACGAGCTGCTCCACCTGTTCCGACGAGAGGCCGACCGCCTCGGTTTGAACGGCCACCTGCGGCGGCGCGAACTCGGGAAAAACGTCGAGCTTCGCGCGCGCGGCAGTGTTCATGCCG
>Ga0163150_10005464_pt1 | contig 16213 bp, 13 predicted proteins | sample OliLakLV19P2IB_FD_148628 | JGI IMG/M metagenome (GOLD analysis project Ga0163150, IMG submission 148628) | Freshwater microbial mat bacterial communities from Lake Vanda, McMurdo Dry Valleys, Antarctica - Oligotrophic Lake LV.19.P2.IB | ecosystem: Environmental > Aquatic > Freshwater > Lake >...
CTTCTCGACGAGGGAACTTTTGACCTCATTCTCACCGATCCTCCCTACGGGATCGACGGCGGGGCCGGCGGCTTCCGCGCTCGCACCGTTCACCATCATAACTACGACGATGATGTCGACACCGCCCGCGCCCTCGCCAAGAGTATACTCACTGAGGGCTTTCGCTTAACAAAACCCCTCGCTAATCTTTTCATGTTCACCGACATCAAGCATTGGGAGTGGTTGCAAACCATCTCCGCCCAAATCGGTTGGACTCCCTTCCGTCGCCCAATCATTTGGGGAAAATCCGACATGGAGGGCTTAGCTCCCTGGGGAAGTAAAGGTCCCCGGATCACCACCGAATTCATCCTCTACTGCACGAAGGGGCAGAAGGGACTCCTCAGTTCCCCCGTTGACTATCTCAGAGTGAACCGCGTATCTCGTTCCGAGCGCATTCATGCCGCCGAGAAGCCCGTCGAACTCCTCCGCAAGCTCATCGAGTGCTCCACACTCCCCGGCGATCGCCTCCTTGATCCTTGTTGCGGCTCGGGAAGCTCCCTCGTAGCCGCAAAGGAAACCAAACGCTTCGCTTTGGGAATTGAAAAAGACCAGAACTATTTCACCACCGCTATGGCAAACGTTCATGGTGAGGCATGAATGACCTCTGGTACGGCACCTCAGGCCCTCGAGACGCTGATATCGTACTTATCGGCGAGGCTTGGGGCGAGCAGGAAGCTACTGCCGAACGACCTTTCGTTGGTATGTCTGGACGAGAACTCACGCGGATGCTCGCTGAGGCTGGAATTGATCGCTCCCGAATCCTTCTTACAAATACCGTCGCCAAGCGCCCGTACAATAATGATATGTGGAGATTCTTCCACGTCCGTGACGCCGCGGGCGGACTTGACGAAGGGGAGCGGATAACGAACGTTCGTGGCCTTTATCCCTCCACTCTCGTCAAGAGAGAACTCTTTCGCCTCCACAAGCAAATCACCGCTTTCCCCCGAAAGCTAATCATAACTACCGGAAATTACGCCCTCTGGGCCGTCTCAGACGCGAACGAAGGTTATGAAACTACTCCCGCCGATACCGAAGGTCGCCATGTCCCCGGCGGCATAATGTACTTTAGAGGATCCATGCTCTATGCCAACCAAATCACCGAGCAGGAAGGATTTATCTCCCTTCTCCCGATCATCCATCCGGCGGCGATCATGCGACAATGGGGAAATCGTGCTGTTACTGTGCATGACCTCAAAGCCCGCGTATCTATGGCTCTTCGTGGAGATTGGAGACCAACGCCATCACCAGTATTTTGGGCTCCCCCTACGCATCAACAAGCTCTTGATCGACTTACACTCTGGATTACAAGAGCAGTCAATGGAATTCAAATCCGCCTTGCGGCGGACATTGAAACGTCCCGAGGCCACATTACTTGCATTGGTTTCGCAGATGGCCCGGACTTTGCTATGTCCATCCCCTTTGTTCGCAAGCGCCCCGACGGCGCCTTTGACTCCTACTGGTCGACTTCCCAAGAAGCCCAACTAATCAAACTCCTCAGAAGGCTCCTCTCCCATGCAAACGTCCTTATTGAAGGTCAGAACTTCATCTACGACACGCAATATATTCAGAATTGGTGGGGAATCACTCCTCGTCTCAACTTTGATACTATGCTCGCTCACCACTTACTGTGGCCTGGAACAACTAAGGGGTTATTCTACCTCTCCTCCCTCTACTGCCGATACCACTGGTTTTGGAAGGACGATGGGAAGGAATGGAACACGAAGGGAACACTCGACGATCTGCTCCTCTACAACGCGCAAGATTGTATTCGCACCTTTGAGTGTGCTACAGTCCTTCGGGAGGTAATCCCCAAACTAGGCATGAGCCGCCAGTGGGAGGAAACTATGGCCCGAAACCACCTTGCCCTTCGTATGATGAACCGCGGCGTGAGGATTAACACCAAACTTCGCGGCGAGATCAGCCTCCGTTTGATCGAGTTCTTGAATAAGACTTACGAGCAACTGGAGCGCATAATCCCCCAGTCTTGGGTCGACCCCATGCTCAAGACCACGTCTAAGTCTCGCTGGTACACCTCACCGACGCAGCAAAAACTCCTCTTCGGCGACATGCTCGGAATGCGCATCCCTAAGGATCGCAAAACCGGCCGACCCTCCCTCGGCGCGGAGGCCCTGAATGTCATGCGGCAGAGGTATCCCGAGTACTCCAAACTCTGGAGCTTGCTTGAGGACATTCGCTCCGTCGCGGTATTTCAGTCTCACTTCATCCAAGCCGGCCTCGAGCCAAACGCTCGAATGATGTGCTCCTTCAATCCCGCCGGAACCGAGACGTTCCGTTGGTCCTCCTCAAAAAACGCTTTCGGCCGCGGAACAAACTTGCAAAACGTTCCATCTGGAGATGAAGAATGATGCTTGAAATCCTTCGGATAAAACCGGACGCCCTCCTTCCTCGTCGAGGAACTGAGCAGTCCATTGGTCTCGACCTTCATGCCTATCTCATAAGTGAGACGGGACGCGCGAGCACGCTCATCCTCGCCCCCTACTCGACGAGGCTAATTTCCACCGGCCTTATCATGAAGCCGCCGTCGGGGCACTCAATCCTCGTCTGCTCACGGAGCGGTTTAGCCCTTCGCTCCATCTTCGTAACCAATGCCCCCGGAGTTATCGATCCCGACTACCGCGGCGAAATAAAAGTCTTGCTCTACAACGGCTCTCCCGTCTCTCAATACATCAAACACGAGGACCGAGTCGCCCAAATCCTCATCCTCCCCACTCCTATCATGCCTTTCGAAGAGGTGACCACTATGGACTTAAACACCCCTCGCGGTGATGCCGGCTTTGGAAGCACAGGCCAATAACTCATGGAATGCCCCCATTGCAAAGCCAGAATTCCAGATACCAAACCCCTTCAAATGCTCCTCCACATTCCCACGAGTCGGGAGGGAGCTATCACAATGAAAGCCCTCTATGCTAAAATCTACGGAGTACATGTCCGTTCCGGCTCCTCTCTCTACGGCCACATTCAATATCTCATCGATCTTCATAGAAGAAAAAAGTCCCCTTGGCGCATCTGCCGAGAGCCTCTCATTCACAATGGCCGCCGCGGCCGTCCCCCTGTTAGAGTTTGGAAGGAGTATGATGATGGTGGAAAAACTTGTCCTCCCGAACATTCGTAAACTCTTCATCCCAGACGTAGGGTATACTATTTTCGACGTCGACCTTTCCGGCGCAGACGCTCAGGTCGTCGCATGGGAGGCCGAGGACGAGGACCTTAAAAACGCTTTTCGCGCCGGAGTCGACATCCATGTGAAAAATGCCACCGACATGTGGGGGAGCGCATTCACTCACCTCGAAGGAGTGGCCTTCGCCAAGAAGCGGAAACAATGCAAACAAGCAGTGCATCTGACGAACTATGGCGGCTCTGCCACTGCCGCGGCTAAAGTCCTCGGTTGGACCAACCATGAGGCCGATACGTTTCAGAAGCGTTGGTTCTCCCTCCACCCCAAAATCAAGAGCAATTTCCATGGCAAGGTCCAAAAAGCACTCCTTTCGACAAAAACCGTCACGAATGGTTTTGGATACCGGCGGGTGTTCTTTGACAGAGCAGACAATCTTCTCCCCGAAGCACTCGCATGGATTCCTCAAAGTACGGTTGCACTTGTGTCCTTCTTCGGGGCGTTGTCGTTGGAGCAAAAATGCCCCTACGTCCAAATGCTCTTACAGGTCCACGACTCTCTTGTATTTCAAGTCCCGAAGTCGCAGCGCGAGAATGTTCAACTATTCCGCCTCGCCCTCGCAACTCCTGTCCCCTACCTCGATCCCCTTACGATCCAATGGGGAGTAGCGAGGAGTGATCGGAGTTGGGGGGATTGTGAGAAAGTAGAGGTCGGGTGAAAGGGGCAATGTGGCTTACCCACATCGCCCCTTAATCACCACACCCTGGACCCTCTATGCCCCGTCACTTCACCGACTGGTTGAAAGCCTACATGATGTATACTCGCGACTCCGAGTCCCCTGATGACTTCCATTTCTGGGCCGGAGTAAGCACGATCGCCGGGGCGCTCCGTCGACGTGTCTGGATCGACATGAGGAAATTCCAATGGACTCCCAACTTCTATATTATTCTCGTCGGACCACCGGGGATAGCTGCGAAATCCACCTCTACTCGCGCTGGAATGAGACTTCTCGAAATGATCGAACCGAAGATAAAATTCGGGCCACAATCCATGACCTGGCAAGCTTTGACTTTAGCCCTCGAGCAATCTATGGAATACACCGTTTATTTCGACACGGACGGGGTGGAGCAAAAAATCCCCAATTCTTCACTTACCATTACCGTTCCCGAACTTGGTACATTCTTCAAAATGGACGATTCCAGCATGATGGATGTCATGGTATCATTGTGGGATGGACAGTTGGAGACGTGGAGCCATCAAACAAAATCTTCTGGCAATGTGGAGATAAAGAATCCTTGGTTGAACATTATTGGATGCACCACTCCTTCGTGGCTCCAGAGCAACTTCCCCGAACACATGATTGGTGGAGGGCTTTCCTCGAGAATTGTTTTCATCTATGGCGACAAGAAGCGTCATCTCGTTGCATATCCCGACGAGGTAAGTGCGGGGCGGGAGTATTACGAGCATGAGCGGAAACTTATCGCGGATTTGCAAACAATCGCTGAACTCGCCGGCCCCTACGAACTAACCTCCGAAGCGCGGCGTTGGGGGAGGGATTGGTATGAACGCCTCTGGGCAGGACGTTCCCCCCACATGGCTTCAGAGCGCTACGCTGGCTACATTGCTCGGAAGCAAACACACATTCACAAGCTCGCCATCATCGTCGCCGCGGCGCAACAGGATAAGAAGGTAATCGACACCGACCATCTCGTCCTCGCCAATGAGCTTCTCACTTCCGTCGAACCCCATATGATTAAGGTATTTGAGTCCGTGGGCGTGGTCGATGAGGCGAAACACACGAGGGAAATCGTCACCTTCGTTCGGAATTATCAGTTCATCTCACCAAACGAGCTTTGGGAAATGTGTCGCAACATCATGACCCAGCAAGACTACCGTCAAGCACTGAAAATCGCCATCGAGGGCCACATGGTGGATGTTGAGACGCGAGAGGGAGTAAAGGGCCTCGTCCCCTCAAAGCACACTACTCACTGAATCTTCCGCACACTAATCGCACTCTCCGGATAGAGGCTCTGGATCGACCTCTGAAGCCCCCTGGTCGACTTGGCAACTGCCACTCCCGTCTCCTGCGCATCTCGATTCCGCTGCCGCGAAGCCATCGACCTCTTAAGCGTCTCCGGCGTAATTCGCATATCTTTCGTCTCCTTCGGAAGATCATCATTGAATTTTCGAATGGATTGTTTCACCTTATCGAGGGACTTGGGCTCCTTCTGCGCCTCGAAATACTGCTGCATCAATCCCGTCTTTCGCATGGTCCAGAAGCCAATCGCTTCCCTCTCCGCAATAACCATATCCCACTTCGCAGCTTGACGAATGTTATTATATCCAAGTCCGAGCGCAATAGCCTCCATCATCTGCCCCGTATCCCGGACGTCGTAATTCACCATCGTACTCCCCGAACGATTACGTTCTCGCCCCTCGCTGAAGGCTCGGTACGACCGTGACAAACTTCCCATCTGCCTCGGCACCGCCTTCTCATATCGCTTGAAATCCTCTCCGCCAAGTTGCGTATCCACCATCGCCTTGTAGATGTTGAACGCAGTTCCAAAGGCCACGCCCGCCGCATTCTGCGTCTGGTCCGCAATTATCCTCGCAGGGTCTCTCACCGGCCCGAGCATCTTGCCGACCTGCACGGGAAGGATATGTCCTTGCCCAATCGCCCTACTTCGCTCAAGCATGGGGAACGGCACCGCCGCCGTACGTCCCTCTGAAGGTCGACCCTGCTTGAGTCGTGCAAGCGTCTCATCAAAGTCGCCCCGTCCAACCGTATTCCCCAACATGTCGAGGATTGTCGGAATACCATACCCCCGTCGTGCCATACCGTGAAGAAGGATATCCGGGGGAATCACTCCCTTCGCAAGATCGAGCACAAGCCGTCTTGCTTCCTTTTCCAGATCAAAGTCCTTCCCAAAGAACTGCCATCCAACCGCCTTGAGTATATCATCCAAATCCTCCATTCCCGGCATACCGTAGAGTCCGCCGAGATACCACATAATAAGAGCATACCGCACCGCCGCCGCTGGTTGGTTCCACAAGAAGAAAAGCGTATTCTGCATAAACATCTTAAACACGAAGAGCGTAGCGAGTTTTCCTCGGAACATGCGGGGGCGCGCCCATCTTGCATATTCGTATTGTGTCGACCTCACCGCATCCTGAGCGGTGATGAATGCTCTTGCCTCCGCATCCGACCAAGCCATTCCTCCTTGATGAAGTGGTGCGGTGAGAAGGTCGTATTGATACTTATTTTCCTCCACAACCTCATCAATGTGTTTGTTGTTCGGGTTCCGAAGCGCGAGATCGAGCGCCGCGCGGAACGTGATGCGGCGGTTCCCCTGCTCCGTAAGTTCGAACATCTTGGCGCCGTACTCTTGAAATTTCTGCCACATCTGCGCCGGAATAGTTCCACCAAAACCCACACCAAGGGTCCTCCCCTCTGCAATACCAGCTATTTCTGGGGCCATCGCTTCCACAATCGTTCCTTGGTTAATTCCCTCCGAAATCGCTCGGAAATGAAATTCGGGCATATTCTCATATTTCCCTCTTTTATAAAAGGTGGAAATCTGCCTTCCCGCCCTCGTCATCGCCGCAATCGCAGCTCGATCTCCAAATTTCGCCGCAAGAAACGGAAATGTCCCGAGAGGAAGTTGGCTCAAGTTCACCGTCGCAGCGGCGGGACTAAACCCCAGAGCCCAGAGAAACACCATCCCCCGGAGCGCCGCCCAATCCGGCTTCGGATCAAGCTCGTGCTTCAGATGATCGTCGAGGAAATTGGCAATCTGTGCTCTTTTATCTCCATAAGGCATATATTTCGCCTCGTTTCGAATCTCCTTAACCAAATCTCTCAATTGATCGACATATTTTACCTTTGCATAGTATTTCGCTCCGTGGAAGAAATAATGCGCAAAAGCCCTCTGATAGTCCATCGAGTAGCCTTCCACATTCCTCCTTCGTTGAAAGCGGTGTTTAAAGGATTGTGCGGGACTCATTTCGAAGGTAAGCACCTCCAAAGCCATTCTCTGAGCTTCACTCAAATCCAATTTTTCCCCCATCAACTTCAACATCGACGGCGGCATCCCCAACATCGGCATAGCATCCTTTGCAAGACGTCCCCTCGTCAATACGTCTCCCGGCTGCATGTCCTTCTCAAGCTCTTTAATCAGTTCCTCTCTCACCTGCGCGGCGGTGCGAAACTTGCTCCTCTCCACAGTTTCGAAATGCATCACATTCCCCTTCGCATTTCGAATGGCAATTGTATGGTCACCAAAGCGCGATGCGGGGAAGTAAGGCTTCCGCCGCATTGCATCGAATTTCGCCTTAATGTTCTCAAACGCCCTCGTTCTCGTTTCGGGGTCTGTCAGACGCGTTGCTTCGCGAATTTCATTCCTTTGGTTCAAGGTGAGGAAATCATCAAACTGCTTCCTTATCATTCCAAACACCCGGACGCCCTCGTTCGAAAGCTTATGCTCCCTGACTAAAACAGCAAACTCTTCCGGTGTCGGATGCCGGGCTTGGGTCTCCCCCTTCGGAAGGAACGTCAAACGTTGAATATCATCCAACATCAGAGCTAATCGTCCTGCTTCGTCGCCCAATCCTCTCCAAGCCTTGGAGACCGTAAATGCGCCATTTTGTATCTTATGCGCCTCCAAATGCATCTGTCGCATAGTTTCAACATATCTCTGAAGCTGTGGAATGTGCAAATTTCTCTTCGCCACCTGAACGACAGTGAGACCATACTTATAGATTAGATTGAACTTATCTCCCCAAGCTCCCATTTCCTGCACCTCGACGGGTGGTTTCCCACCAAACAACTTATCCATTCCAGTTCGAACTGCCGTGGTCTCCTCCTGCTGCGGCGCAGCGATCACCCCCGGCGACGTCTTATCGAGTAGCTGCTGATTCGTCTCCTGTGTCTTAAGATCAAGTTGAGCGAAAACCTGCTCCCCCATCTTCACTTCCTCGAGCATAATACTATCCAACCACTGCTTCATCACCTTCTCCGGAGTAACCGGGAGTCCGAGCATTCGCTGAATGTCCGTAAACATCTTTTTCAATTGGTTCCCGAGTGACTGGAAATACTTATCGACGACATTCAGGGGCTTGTCGGAGGTTGTCGCCCACTTCGCAACTTGCTCTGCAAACCATTCATCGAATCCACGCCAATACTCCTGCAACTCCGGTGAGAACGTATCGAGGGTGCTACTATTACGCTCTCCAAATCGCGGCGAGGCTAAATTATCCCTCTCTACTATCAACCACTCCATCGTTGTACTACCCGGCATCTTTTGCCTGAAGGCGAGATGTGCCGCCTTGATCGCTTGTTTAATTCGTCGTGGGGCGTGTGCGAATAACTCTTTCATGACAATATGCCCGAACTCGTGCATAAGTGTCCCGTAGATCTGCGCCGTGGTATCATGCACTCCGAGTTCGATTAAATAAGCTCCGTTATTAAACGGATGAAGCTCTCCATACGGATACATACTTCGATTAATCGTTACATCAATCTTCTTCTCAATCCCCATCCTCTTAGCAATTTTGTCGAGGATTAGAACCATCTTCTCAACCGCCGGTGTATCCGGATCGAGAGCATGGGCAGATGAATCGAATCTCACTCCCCTCTCATTCGGCAACGCCACAGAGAAGAGTGGCAACCCCCTCTGAACGAAGCTCCCGGCATGAGCGGGGATGTCGATGTGGGGGACAACGGCCGTCTGTCGCCTGGCAACTTCCACTGAACCCAAACCCTGTTCACGAAGCACAATCTCACTCGTCCCAAAGGTCCCACCAAGCTTCTTCGCCCAATACTTCATTCTCGACGGAAGGATGCGATCATAAAATTCCTCCATGCCTGCAATTTGCTCTTCATTGAGGCCTGGATAGATTTTTCTTTGCATGGCTCCTGAATTGAGCGTAATTCGCGAGTAACCATTATCCGCCGCATAACGTATCATACGCTTAAGAACAATATCCGGCCACGAGGTTTTGAAGGGAACATCAGGAACTGGAGGGCGAGTCTTCAGCTTAATATGTTTATTAGCCTCCTCAATCGCTTCTCGTTCCGTACGCCCGGTTGAAATTTCAAGAATTTTCCCATTGTCTAACGTTACCTTCCATACATTATCGAACCGCCCTGGACCACTTCGAGTCTGCCGGGCACTTATACCTTTCGGAATAGAAATGGAACGTCCTCCTATAAATCCCCTCTTTCTTCCCTCCTGACGATGGGTATTCTGAATCTCCTCAAGATGCAATGTTTTCTGCCCCGTCGCAGTTATGCGATCCGTGACGCGAGTGTGGCCAACGACATTGGCCTCTTTAAAATGCCCGTCTTTAAAATCTTGATTTCCTTGATTCTCAAATATTTCGAATCCATCCGGGCCGCCGCCCCATCCATGAAGCCTCGTCGCGGCGACGATGATGGCGAGCTTGTTCTTCACCTGGAGTATGGAAGGGTCTTGTTTCGGAAGCTTCAAAATCACTTCACGATAATTCGAGCTTTCGCCGGGGGCGACGTATTCATCGTATTGCGTTTTAGTTCCATCAGTTCTAGAGGCAAGTATAGATTCTGCCTCTTCGATAAAATCCTCTCGAGTGAAAACTCCGATACTTTCCCAATCTTCTTCAGCCTCGCGAGCCAATTGTTTAGCGAGTGCAATGGGATTCACAGGTTTCTTCACCACCTCCTCAATCTGCAATTGATTTTCCTCCAAATACGCAAGGAGATTCTTTTTCGAAACCCTCCCTTCCGCACCTTGGAGAAAGTCCTCCAATCGTGTCTCTTGAATCTCCTCTGCCTTCACTCCCGGAGAATTACGAAGTATGGCCCGAATTTGCTCCGGAGTGGCATTGTCCGAGATTTTCTCCTCCACGGTCCTTTTTAAGGTCGAGTAGAAGATCGGCGCAGGGAGCTGATGCGACGCTGCCGCCCCCGTGACGGGATCGGGGGTCCCCTGCATCTCCTTCGCCATCCGCTCGATAACCTCGGGAGTAGCTGGCGTATTGGCATCGAGAGGCTTCGGACGTGAAATTCCCGCCGGACCGCCAAGCGTTCCGCCAACAACTGCACCTCCAATTACGTTCTCCGCTATCGACTTCAAATTATCCATCGTCCAAAAAGGTTTATCTGCCACAATCGAAACGTCAACAATCTTCATAACATCTTGCACCCCCTCAGTAATGCCCTCTCTCCGTGCTCCCTTAAACCCTTCTGTGGCGACCCGCGTAGACATCCCTTGCACACCTTTCGATGCGACTCCTCGTGCAATTGCTTCTGCAACCTCCTTCTTTATGGTCCCAATTCCAAACTGAGCCATCAGCCCCTTTAGTGAGACTAAATCCAAAGCCGCCATAGGTCCGGCGGCGGCATGAGCATACTTTCCCGCATCCGGTCCCGCGACTCCAGCATCCTTCAAAGCCTTATAAACCTCACCATAACTCATCAAATAGGCTGGAGTGAACGCTCCCGCGAGTCCCCCAACCATCGTCCCAACACCCGGAGCAATAGCCGACCCCACCAACGCTCCCGCTCCGCCAGTCACCATACCGGGAACCATTGATCCAATTCCACTCCCGAGCGTTTCTCCTAAATACTCTCCCACACTTGCCACACTATCAATTGCGAAGAACCCTTTCGACCGCGTTTTATAATCCTCCGGACTGAGCGCGGCAAGTTTTCTTGCACTTTCTGACATCGAGAGCAAAGTACCTTTCACAAAGTCCGGGGCGTCGTGAGACAATCCCTCGAGTGCCTCCGCGGCCAACGTTGGATTCTGCCCGATCAACGTACTCACAAGCCCGCGATTAAATGCAACGTTCTCCGCCTTCGGCGCTCCTGGAACCGGGGGCTCGTTCTTTGCAACCTCCGGTTGGGGTGGAATTTTCGGCGCAAGATCATCGAAGATCCCTACTCCTTTCGGAACAAGATCCGCAAATGGAGAAGTTTCCGCAGGAGGAGAACTAACTTCTGGAGTACCCAAGGATCGAATGGAGATAGAAGGTTTGAGATCATCAAACGGTCCTGGAGGAGGAAGCGTTGCTTCTGCCACTTTCTGCCCCAAATCTTGTGGAGTCGCTTGTGGAGCAAGGTCGTCGAAAACACCCATCATTCAGTTCCTTCTTCCGGAGCTCCCGCAGGTGCGTCGCCTTGTGCTTTCCGCCGCTTTTCCAACTCACTCCGCAATCTCTCCATCACCGGTCCTCTCGGATAACCTAAATCTATCACCCTTCTTGCTTCTGCCACAAGGGGGTCAACACCCACTCCCGCGCCGCGAATTGCCCGAGCTTTCTTCGTAAACTCTGCATCTTGCATGAGTTCATACTGAACGTCGGTAAGGGATTTTCCTCGATACTTCGCATACGGCGATGCGGTGTCCGTACTATCAAGTTCCGAAGCTTTCTCGACACGAAATTTCGCCTCTCTCTCCGCCACCGTTGCAATACCCCGACGATCTTTAATCTCCTCCCTATCATAAAGGTCCTGTATGGAGAATTTATTCCCACTCCCTCCTCGACCACGATCCTCGCCTCTTCCCGCCTGTCTCTGCGATTGGAGATTAAGCCGCTCCTGAGCAATTCCCAATCGTTCCTCTCTCGCCGCTTGGCGTGAGGCAGTTTCTGCTTTCTTGTTCGCAAGTATTTTTTCCGTTTGATCTACCTTCACCGATCGACCATATGCTTCACCCCCCTCTCCAATCGCCTGTCCGATCTGGGCCATACCGTTTTGACCGAAATTCGGAGCTTGCATGAGTTGAAGTCCAGCTTGCGCAATCGCACTCCCGCCGCCTTTTTGAAGGAACTCACCCCACTGAGCTGCAAGACCATTCGTGTCGACTTGCTCTGGTCCAGCGAAGGGATCGGCATATGGATCATCTTCCATGTCAAATCCTCGACTTCAATGAAGGTAGTGGTCGATCACCACTCGCCCCCATTTGTTGAAGGAGAGCGAACAACTCTCCCGCCTTGATCGGCGCTGTCGGGCGAAGCGCGGCTGCGGGCTGTCCTGGAAGATGCGGAGCCGGAGCCACCGGCGCTTTCAATCCCTTCATCATTTCAGCGAATTTATTCTTCTCCGGCGTTGTCGCCGCTTCTTTCGCACCCGGTTCCATCGCCTCACCGAGGGATTTGGAGGGTAAAGAGGGAGGAGGAATGCCACGCTGGACCTGCTCGAGCGCCGCCGCGGCAATGTCCGTGGGACGTGAGAGTGGAAGTGGAACCGGAGGCGCAGCCGTATTTCCAAAAGCATGATTGAAGTCAGGTGCCGCGAGAGCCTCCATCGGACGCGAAGCGGCGAACCCACCACTCGAATCCCATTGCCCATTTGACGGCAATCCACCCATATTCGACAAGAGACTCGCCACAGGTTCGATTTGATCGAGTGGTGCTTGTGCATTCCAAAGATCGTCGACGGTCTGTACAGGTCGACGCACAGTACCCGCCAATCGACGCGCAGCTGCAGTTCGAGCAGCCTCGGCATTCATAGCATCGAATCCGGAACCCGGAACCGCTCCGAACGCCCCGCCATTACCCGACCCCATTATCGACGCTAACCATTCGAGGGACATGTTTATCTCCTTAACTCATGAGGAAGGGAAGCGCCTGCATCCCAAGTCCGAGCATTTGCATTGCCGGATTCGCCTGCGGCTGATTTGCCGTCGCCGTCGAGGTGGTCCCCCCTCCCGGAAGCCCCTGTAGAAGCGACATAAGTTCCTTCGATTGCATGAAGGGTGCATTCTGCTCCCAATTGAAGTTACCCACATCCTGTCCAAGAAGCGATTGTTGCATCTGTTGCTGGATATCTCCAACCCCACTCGTTGTATTTGCCGGCGCGACTTGGGCGTTTTGCAATTGATTCGTCAGTCCCGCCGCTTGGAGTTGTGCTCCGACGTTCGTCTTGTAGTTATCATTCACCACTCCCGCCGCCGTATCCCCCACCTGACGCATGTAGTCGCGCGAGGCCATTCCCTCCGCCACACCGCGGCGAGAGCCGCCGAACTGTTGGCCGGCTTGAATTGCATTGTCCTGAATCCCCGGCAGAATCGTCTCCTGAAAGCGTTCAGTGACTGGTCGAACAGCTCTATCAATTGCTCCTGAGAGTGCGGGATTATTCGCCGGGTCCCAGATGTTATCTCCCGTCCAAAAGTTCGCCGCCCCCGCCGCACCCTGAGCAAGTTGTTGTTGCCCTCCTGCCGCGGCGAGGGCCATCTCTTGCCCCTGCTGCTGTGGATTGGTAAAGCCGGCAATTTGGCTCCCCTGATATCTCTGTGGGACTTTCGCGGCCCAATTCCTCACCCCCGGCATCGCCAGAGCCATGAGCTCCCGCTGCTCCGGAGAAAGAACTTGTTGCGTCTCTGTTGTCTTCTTCGCCTGCTGCCCACCACCAAAGAATCCACTCATCAGTTCAGCCTCTCATTCGAAACCGACCGCTCAAGTACGATTGCTTCTTGCCAATAACCAAACTTCTTCATCACTCGACTCCACCCCCCTCGCCCGTCGATAATCTGAATCGCGTCGCAATTTTGCTCCTTAGCAAATTGCTCCAAACTTGCATCAATGATCGGAAGGGACTTATCGAGTGCGCCGCAGGCCCAGATTACTCGAAGATATCGTTTCGCCGGATAAACACAAATCGTTGTGAAATAGACGAGGGAAATATCTTTCTTCCCCACTCCCCACACTTGAATAATTCCCATCTGAGCATCGGAGAGGAACTGCTCAATAGTGTATCCTTCCCATGTATGAGGTACGCATCTGAGCATGTCCTCAATCTGAGGCCAATGGTGGTCAAGCTCCCTTGGACTAAAAAGTCCAACAGTCACATTCGTCTTCACATCGAGTGCTTCATGAGGTTGCATTAGAGTTTGCTCCAGAGTGAATTCTTAAACTCGTAAGCACCTTTTCCCGCTCCTGGATTCCAGTCCGTTCCATCCGCTACCACTATCATGCCCTCACGTGGGCGGGTCGGCACAGTGTGAATGGGGCGTAGATCAACCGCACTTACCTCCACCATCGACCGCGCCACGGCGGCGAACTCCGTCTCAACATACCTTCGAAGATCTTCTAAATCCTTAACCTCTGGCATTTGCGAGGGCATATACATCAGAACATTCCATCCGTGGTAAGTTCCATCTTATATCCATCCACTCGCCAGTCGACTCCGTCGATAGTCGAGAACTCTACTGCCACCGACCTTCCCGAGCCGATCAAGTCCGCCGTCACTCCCGTCGCGGGATCGAAGTTGACGTAATCCCCCCAAGTAATCGACCCGTCGACGACTTGTTGGAAGCCAATTCGAATTCGCACCGGTCCACCTTGCATCTTCGGCCAAAGTCGCTCCACCATCTTCCGTACTTGATGATCGACAAGTGGTCCTCCGTCCCTCTTCTTTCCAATGATCGACAATCCCTCTCTCTGAATTGTCGCATTAAAGGTCACTCCATCCCTGAGCTTCCCCGAGTCCAAGGTGAAGAACTTCGAACTATCCGTCCCCACGAGGATCACTTTCCGTCGTAGCGTCTCCGCCCATGGACCTGTATCCGTGTCCCAAACATCTGTCCCCGCACTCCACAATTCGTCCGCCGCCGCTTCGATCACTCCCATTCCCACATTCCTGAAGGTGATTCCATCCACCTCAACAAGCGTATTATCCTTATAGTTCCAAACCACCGCTTGTGTCGCCTCCGACGCGCCAGAGGGAGGATAACAGAACCAAACCTCCTTGAAGGGAGCATTGGTAAACATGAAGGAGTTCGTGTAGTTCGTCGTATCGAGGGAGTTGAAAATGGCCCTCTTGAGCCGTTTGTCGAGAATGCTCGTCGTGGTATTCCCATTATGAACAATGATGTCGTCTTGAGTGGCGACCACGTGGCGAAGTCCGTCACCAGTAATAGTCGCACACCGCGGAGCGAGAATGCCAACCGTTTCAAGAAAAGTTTCAAAACTGAATACAAATCTCCCTCCAATATATCTCATTGCCCAAACACTTCCCTCTTTATAAAGGAAAAATTTGGACTGAAGCGGGAGCCCGTCGAGGAGCACACCGGAGTTGACATCGGGAAGCTCATACTCTCCCGCATCAGTAGTTGAGAGAGTTTCATCCCACGACGTAGGTACCGTTCCAGGATCAGTCACCGCAGCGGACCATTTCACCATATGAGGATAATTAGTGCCCGCCTTTGTAGTATTCAGTGCAATCAAATGCGGACCGAAAGCCTTTACCTGTTTCGCTCGAAGCGTTGCAGGCCAATTCGTAAGATCCCTCATCTTGGTAGCGGCCGCCGGAGGGGACCAAAATTGGGGCACATCAGTCGCATTATTCAGCACAGGAATGCCACCGATGATCGTACTTCCCCAATTTGCCGTCACCCCCGTGGTGTAGTTCACATCGACGGCGGCGGTTTGCCGAGTGATATTTGTATGCGTATTCCCATCAATCGAGTAAGCCTTCGTAAGGGAGGTGTAAATCCAGAACGTCTGTGCCGAGGTGGAGAGTGAGAGCGCATAGTGCGGAGCGACGGTGGGAGTACCGAAAACCTGCTCCCATCCTTTCATTCGCTCCATTCCTCCATCCACCCCCCTGACATTCAGAGCAACGGTCAGCGCCTCCGGAGGGAGCATATACCCCGGAGTATCCTTCACCACTCCAATCTTCGCAAGATCGTTGAATTCAAGTGTTGGCACTAGATATGCCCCAACAAAACCAGGATTAGAACAACAACCAACACTACTCCAAGCGTGCCGCCGCCGATATTTCCAGTCCCATAGAACGACCCGGAGCCGACACCCACAATTCCTCCGAGAAGAAGAAGTACGAGCACAACGATTAAGATGATAGCTAGAATGGACATTGCAAGCTCCTAGGTTGTCGTTTTGGCGAATAAATTAAAGATGGCGATGAGAAGTGTGAGTACTGCAATCGCCATCGCAGCCATCGCAGCCATTAGACCCGTGCGGCTCTGCGCTGCCGTCAGGGCTGCGTCAACAATACGTCGCCAAATAGTCCACTCTCCGACTATTTGATTATGGTGGGAG
>Ga0163150_10005466_pt1 | contig 16209 bp, 6 predicted proteins | sample OliLakLV19P2IB_FD_148628 | JGI IMG/M metagenome (GOLD analysis project Ga0163150, IMG submission 148628) | Freshwater microbial mat bacterial communities from Lake Vanda, McMurdo Dry Valleys, Antarctica - Oligotrophic Lake LV.19.P2.IB | ecosystem: Environmental > Aquatic > Freshwater > Lake >...
TTCCGGCGTCAGCGATTGGTATTCGTTGAACAGCCGCGCAAACTTTTCCAGCTTCTTCTTGCTTTTTACGTTGGCATCTTTGAGCGCCAGTTGAACGAAAGGCGGCTGTCCATGATCGATCAGCAGCCGTTTTGCGACAAACTCAAAGAACGCTTCAATCCACTCGGCGCTGTTTTCACGCAGGGCCTCGGGGATTTCGCGCTCGTTGAAGCCGCGCAAAAGGGCCTTCCGCACGGCGGCGGTATTCAGCGATGGCAGCGTGCCCAGAAGCGAGGCGAACTGCTGTTCAATGCTCTGATCGGCGGCGTACACGTAAACGCGGCCACCAGCGCCAAGCAGCGCGAACCAGAATTCCGGCACAAGCGCCAGCCGCGCCAGCCTGTGCGCCAGCACGAAGCGGGCGAGTAATGACTGCTCGAAACCCGTTTCGCCCGCAAGGAAACTCAGGTCTTGATGTCGTTCACTCTGTTCGAGTTCCTCGATGGCAAGGCCTTCGTGCAAAGGCGCGAGCGCCTGCGCGGTCTTTTCGTACAAACTGAGCGGGGCAAGCACATCCGTGGGAATCGTCAGGTTGAGTTCCACCGATTCCAGCGTGTTGAACTGCACAGGCGAAACCAGCAGCGCTTTACCGTCGGCGGCAAAGGCTCTCACCACTAGATCAGCGCTGCCTTTTTCGCGCTTGCGGAACTGCCGCCGGAAGTAGCGAACTTCGTAGCGGCCATTACCATCAGTCTTCGCGTCACCAAGAAGCTGCTCGTAGCGCAGGTCGCGGTCAAAGGCCCTGATCGTGAGGCCCGCTAACGGACTTTCGCCTGCATCGAGCACCGTGCCATATACCACCCGCGCCCGCTCGTCAGGCTCATCCCGTAGATAGGCGACCTGCAAGTTGATCGTGCTGTGCTGTGCTGAATTGTTGTAGACGGGACTTTCGGCAAGGAACTCATCGCCGTCATGAACACGGATGAAGATGTCCGGGCCTTTATTCTCGACGTAGAGGATGAAATCCGCCGCGCGGAACACGATCTCATACTGCCCATCCGCGTTGGTGACAGCAGGTTTCCCTAACGGATTGGCAGGCGTGTTGGGGTCTTGGTCATAAGCGTAAACAGTCAGCCCTTGCAGCGAAGCGTCTTGTAGGTCGCTGATGCGTCCGGTGAGCGTGTAAACGGCATCTCTGTTTAGCATGTTCAAGCTCCTCGATTTTCCGATTATTTACGGTATGGATTTTCCAGCCGCATATTCTGATCATCACCCTTCGGTTGTTGAGCATCGTTACCACCAGCGCTCTGACCCGGTTTCTTCGCATTAGGCGGAGTTAGAACACCAGTATCAGAACCCGGAAACTTCACGTCAAAGAGGAATTTACTATCATGTGTTTTGGCATACTTAGGGTCCTTGATCTGTTTAAGTACCTCACGATATTCGTCAGGTGTGAGGATTTTTGGCTCGGAGTGTATAACCCGACTGGTTCCATCAGGGTCTGTTAAGGTCAATGTCTGATAGTAGACTCCGCCTGCTTTCGGATTGCCTGCTATAAATTCTTGCGTCTGACCAACGGATGTTCGTTCAGGCTTAATGATTTGCCAACCGGGAGCGTCCTTGCTCGTCGGCGCGTCGACTACAAAGCCGTTGGTGTCAGGCGTTTTTACATTCCATGTCCCGGTCCCTTTAGCAACCGTAACATCCGGTTCCGGCGTTAAAGCCCAATAACGAACGTAACGCTGAGTCATCGGGACTTCTTTACCGTTTACCTTAAGATGGACTTCAACATTGCCATGTACTATAAGATCGCCGGGGCTTCCGGGGATCAAATTTGGCTTTACAGCTAGATTGTTATTGATGTGTTTTGCGCCAGTGAACCGCGCCGTCCCTTTAGCTAAGTTCTTTTCCTCAAAACCGATGGAAACGTCTGTATTGGGATTTGGATTTTTCACCACAAGCGGCGGAAATTCCGAGAAGGTTTCCTGTTGCTGCGTTTTCGGTGGCGAACTTTGTGAACCGTCGGTATCGATCAATCGGATGGGATTGTTGAGCGCGTATTGATAAAGATTGAAGGAGTCAACGTGCCCTTTGGGGTCGCAGCTTGTCCACCGACCCAACCAAGGGATGTAATATCTGGCCGTGTGATAGCTCAGTCCGCTCTCTTCATCCCTTTCCATCCCAATGTAACGGTAGCGCTTGCGGTTCACTTCTAGCGCGTTACGCCCCGCCTGAACGGACGTACTCCCATAGGGCGTGTATTCCTCATATGAGATGATCTGCGCCTGCTCATCGAGTTCGAGGCTGGCAGAGCCGAGATGATTGCCGAACTGGTAGCGGATAAGCTGCGCCGGAATGCCCGCTTCGTTACCCTGAGTACGGGTTTCGACCAGCGCGATTCGCTGAATGTCGTCCATGATATGCAGCGTTTCCCGCACCAGTGGGGCAGCGCCGCCCGTCCGGTAAATCTCGAACGTGCCCAAGTAAATGCGCTGGTCTTTGACCTGTCCCGTCGCCAGTTCGGTGACTTTGCGAACGCGCTGGCCGCTGCTGTCGTAGACGTACCATGTGCGCTCACCGTGCCGCTGTGTTCCGTCCGCATCCACCGCATTCACGGCCTGCCTCTGGCTCATTTGCAGTTGATCTAAATAGTCCCACTGCATGACCTGTAACTGCGGCATCCGCAGCATATTGCCATGTGCATCGTAGCCGTCACCGCCAGCGCTGTACGTTTCGGTGAGCGCGCCAATAGTCGTGCTGGTGAGGCGGTTGCTGCGGCGGTTGGCCTCAAGCTGGCTGATCTCGGAGTAGTCATAGGTGCGCGTCCAGCCGGGGTTCGCCAGATCCGTACTGCGATGGATCATTTCTCTAAAATTGCCCGCTTCGTCGTAACGGTAGCGTTCCAGATAGCGCCCCATCGCGTTGCCGTCGTTCGCGGCGAACGCAATTCCGGTGCGCGGGCTGTCGTTATACGAGTGCGGCGTGTGCGCTGCGCCGACCAGCGCCAGACGTTCGCGCCCCGTGGCCTCGATCAACCTGTACAGCGCGTCGTAGGTGTACTCACTGCTTGGCTCAACGCGCCTGTTGCGGAAGTAGATAATCTGCTGTGCATCATCCCGAATGTGGGTGATATTGCCCTGCGGGTCATAAGTGTAGTGAAGGCTCTGAACTTCGCAGCCCGGCCAACCGTTCGGGGGCGACTGCTGGCAGTCGTTCGGGAAATTGACCACGTTACGCTGTGTGAGCAAATGCACCAGCCGGAACGTGAGCGGGTCATACTCATAGGTTGTGGTGACACCGCGAACGTTTTGCGCCGCGTCGCTGCCATATTCGATAAGCGTTCGCTGACCCTTCGCATCGTAGTCGATGTCCAGCACAAACGGTGTCCATACACGCTGGCCGGCCTGCTGTGCGCCGCGCAGGTTCGCCTCTAACCGTTCCAGCAGATTGGCTTCGTTATAGGTCGGGCGGACAATCGTATTATCGGGCGTGGTCAATTCAGTCGCACGGTTTAGCGCATCGTAGCTCGTCCGGCTGTGATAAATGGGCGCTTCCATCGCTATAGGGATGAGCCAGTTCAGGGCGGCGTTATAGGTCTGTGCAAGCTGGCGCTGAGAGTGCAGCAAATTGCCCTTGAAGTCGTAGTCATCCGTCGTGACGATGCCCGCCTGATCGCGCAGTTCGAGCAGCTTTTCGCGCAGATTGGCGGTTTCGGGGTTCAGGCGGCTTTCGCCATAGGTGTTTTGCCCGACACGAATTTCAGCGCCCGCTCCTGAGCGAAGCAGCGTTTCACTCAGCCGCCGCCGCCGGTCATAACGCATGTGCAGGCGGTGAGCGAGGCTGTCCCACGCATACAGCGGATTATTGGCGGCGTCGTTGAGCGTCCAGCGCTCGCCCGCTTCCATGCTCGTCTGATGGATACGATTGCCGAGCATATCGTAGTCGTAGAGCATGACGACGCGCTGCTGTAACACGCCGTTCTGCTGGCGGCGCTCATCGATCACGTCGCGCTGATTGCCTTCGATGTCGAATACGACCCGCGTGCGATGGAACTCCTCGAGAGGCGGATCGGCGGGTGGGGTGTCGCTGTATTTGAAGCGGTTATGCGCGACGGTCAAGAAGGCGCGTCCGAGTGAGTCCGCGTAAGCGACGGACGGTGTATTGGCGTGAACAGCCGTTTTTTCCGCGGCGGTTTGTTCTTCCTGCCCTAACGCGCCGCCTTCACGCTGTTCATACCAGCGAGGCAGGTATTCCGCGTCCGGCAGTCGCTGGAAAAGCCCACCCACATCCACATCTGTTTTCGGGTCGTCAATGCGTATCGTATCGCTAACGTCCCACGTCGTTTGACTCCATGCGTCGAACACTACTTTGTCCCACGTATGGTTCGGGTACAGCGTACCAACGACGCGCTCTAACGGGTCATAGAAAATCACGATACTGATGCCGATTCGCACACCGAACTCGAAGCGGTGGGTGTCCGTAAAGAACGGTTCGTACTTGCGGACGGGCTTGCCCTTGTTGTTATAAACCACCCAACCGCTGCCCACCCAGCGCGGGTTAACATCGTTGGCGGTCATCTCCGGTTGGCCATCCGCCCTGACGATGATCTGACCTTCCGCATCGCGGCGGGGAGCGCGCCCCGGCTCAGCCTGAATCTTCATCTGGATTTCACGGCCAAAGCCATCCGAGTAAGAAAAGCTGTGCCGAATCTTCAGGCCGCCCGCCGGAACACCAGCGCTGTCATGGGTTTCGCGGACGAGAGTATAGATGACGGCGGGCTGCGGTTGCTCTTGATTTCGGGTTCGTTGATACGCGAAAAGATCGTAAACGAGGCGACTGCTGGCGCGCTGTAATATCGCCTGCGGATTAGCAAGCGGATCGTCTAAATGGTCGAGTATGACGGCGTCGATTAAGTCTGCCGTGAAGTTGGCCAGCGAATCGCCTTCAACGGCCGCTGGCGGCGGCTTGCCCATCACCGCTGTGCCCACGATCATGCCGAGCGCATCAAAAACAACGGCGCTGCGGTTGCCATTGGCGTCCATCACCAGCGTGGGCTGAAGTACGCGGTAGTCATTTCCATCTACTGTCAAACCGCCAAGAGCATCCCGCTCGCCGACGGTCACGAGATTATCGAGAATGTCGCGGGTTTCTCGTACCAGCAAATCATAATGATCGTAGCTGACGAATTTCTCCGTACTTACGGCTTGAGTAAAGAACGGATCACGATAGCGATGCGCTAAGAAAAAATGCTGGCGCGCATAAGCGAGTTCCAGCGCGGGCGTATGATTACTAGTCGGTGAATAAAACACCTGCCCCGATGGAATCCACCAGTGAGTATCGGCTTCACTGTGGACATAGCCATCTTCCGTGCCTAACGCGATGCCATTCAAGCGCACGCCATAGATTTGTGTCAGCAGCCCCGCCGTAAACGCTAACTTGTAGATTTCGAAGGGCAGCGCCAGCGATTCAAGTTGATCGAGCGGCAGCGCTCCGGTCAGGTTGTTGCGGCGGTACAGCGTGCGGACATGCTCGATCAGCCGCTTTTCCAGCACATCCTGAGTGGTGCTGTCCTCATAATCCAATGTAGATGCGTCCACTCCTGCCGTGAGCATTTGCGCGAGCGTGAAACGGTCATTGCCCGCCAGCAAATCCAGTCCGGTTATTTCAAACGTGCGCATCTCGGAGACAAGCGGCGTACGATAACCATCGTCCTGCTGAACGCTGTTGGTGAAGCGATTTTCGGTATAAGTAATAAAGTTATCGGTTTGTTTGGCGCGGTCTGCTGCGGGCAAGGTCATATCCGACTGGCGACGGCCATACGCGACTGTCGCTGCTTGCAGCACGTTGCCAAACGGATCGACTTCCAGCGTCAGCGTATGTGTCAGGCGCGGGTCTGCCGGATTACGCTCATAATTGTAGGTGAGCGCTTCTCGCGGATGGGTGAAAAATACCGCGTGGCGATTGTGGTGCTGATCGCTGTCTCGCGGCTGTAAGCGCACGATGCTGAAATTTTGCTCGATGACCGTGTACGGATGCTGCGCCTTGTCCGTTCCATCGTGCGCGTAGACTTCCTGATGCAGCATCTTACCTTTGAGCGCACGGCAGGCTTCACGCTCCTCTTCAACCGTCAATCCCGATGGCAGAATCGTATCGTCCAGCAGGCATCGGCGGGTTTCAACGTCGTCATCCTGCCAAGCGGGTTCGCGGTAATACTCGCCCCGATCCCGTTCGTTCAAAAAGCCAGCGAAGAAATCCGAGATGTGGTCACGGTCAAGATAGACACCCGGATGAAACCATGTTTTCGTGTGAATCGGCGGCACATGCGAGGCGTTTTCGAAATTTTCGGCATCGGGAAAACGCGGGTCAACGCTCAACGCCGCGAATTCTTCCGTATCCCACTGCTCAACCATGCCAAACCCGCGAAACTCGCGCTCGATGCCATCAAAATAACCGTGATGATAGGCATAGAGGGTGACGAAGCGATTGCGGCTGACTCGATCATACGTGGTTACGCGCTCGACCACATGAACGGGAAACGGCAGTTTGGTAATCCAATGCCGGCCTTCGCGCTTGTCCTGTAGATAGAACTTCGTGGATGACGCGTATTCAATCACGGTTTCTGCGCCGAGATTGTTGCTGCTTTTGATGAGCAGATGCGGCTTTTGACCGCCCATCAGGTCGATATAACGCATCGGGCTTTGACGGGCATCCGGCAGTGACGATGACCACACCAGACAGGCCGTGCCCTGACCCAGCAAATCAACAGCCATCACCGTTGATAGGTTATCGATGGCGGGGAACGCTCGCAAATAACGCGGCTCACTCAACGAGTTGCCGGATTGGTTGAAATACAGCCGCGCTCCATCTCGACCTAGGTAGATAACGTCATTACTGCCTGTGCCGTCAATATCGGCCAAGCGGATGCGTTTCTGACTGAACTGGTCGGGGTGGTCGAACATCGGGGCGTTGTCCATCGACACCTTCGCCCCAAAGTGACCATAACCGAGATGCGGCCAGTAACATACGTCACCGTTGCGAATCCGAACGATGTCGCTTAGACCATCGCCGCACATATCGGCTAAGTAAATGAATTCTGTGACATCACCAAAGATAAGTCGCGGCGCTCTTTCTTCGTCTAAGGTGTGGAAAATCTTCAGAGCGTCGCCAAAGCCATCTTCCGCCAGCGAGGGATACCACGTAAATACCTCATCCTCGGTGATCAGTACGTCCGCATGTCCGTCGCCCGTGAGATCGACAAAGCGCAGGTTCGGGTTGTCCCACCAGATCGCCGGTAAATGCTCGAAAGCGACGAACCTCTCCCAGCTTTCATCAATGGTGCGTTCGTAAAAACCCGGTGCTGACGTTTTGAGCATCACCAGATCAAGCTGACCATCGGCGGCGAGGTCGATAAGCTGCTGTCCGGCGGCAAGGTTGGCGAGTGAAGGCATCCGCGAGATTACCTGCTGCGGCCCGAAGTGCCCTTCGCCCAGATTGCGCTTATACAGCCATGCGCCGCCCTGTTCGGTCAGAATGCCGGAAATGCCCTCACCGTCCAGATCGACCCATTGATACGTGCTGCCATCGAGGCCAATTGGTAGGTTGGTGAGTTCATCCATGTCTACTTCACGGATCTCGTCCTGAATCCGCGCCTTGCTGTACTCGAACTCGACAGGCGGCATCGACTTCTTGAGATAGGTGACGTAGCGGCGGCCATCGCGCACAACCACCGCTTGAGCATTGTCTCGCACGAACCCCGACTGTGTGACCGACCGGATGAACGAGGCAAAGCGGGTGCTGCCCTCATGGGCCAGTTCGGCCTCGATGGGTGTGGGTACGGTGTCATCGAAATCGCCATACGTGAACTCGGTTGAGCGTACCAGACAGGGTTCGTTACCCAGTTCCGCGAAGTGGTGAAACATCAAAACGCGGCGACAGCGGCGATAGGTACGGACTTCAAAGCTCGCCCTGTGAGCGGAAAATGGATCGGGGCGTACAGACCATACCGGCGTCTCGAGCCTGACATCTACAGCGCGCACATACTGATGCTGCTCACTTTCGAGCAGCGCCGCGTCCGGTTCAATCTCCTCATAGTGATGCTCGTCATAATCGAACACCACTGAGAACAACCAGCCCGCGCCGTCGATTTGCGCCTGAGTCAAAAAGCGCGGGCGTTTCCCTTGAGGGTCTAGTAGCGGAACGCGGTTACCATAACGAATCACTTTCAGAAAACGATTAGCGCTGCGGCTCACATCGGTGCGGTTCTTTTCGTGCACCTGACGCACATCCACGCCGACGGAGTTTTCCGGCGCGTAGTCGTAAATGATCGCATTGCCTCTATCGTCGCGGGTTTCGCAGATCAGCCAGCTAAAAATACGCTGCGGGTTGGCAGGGTCGGCAATGCGGGAACTGCTGTCCTTACCGTAAATGGTGAGCAGGTTTTCTCTGGAAAGCGCCCGCCAGTGAACGTCGCCGGAACGGTGCGTCCAGCGCTCAATTCGGGCGAACTGCCCTTCGATACGCGGGCGGTAGCGCTCAATCAAGTATCCTACCGCCGTAACCGTATCGACGTCGCGCCTACCATCAGGCTTGATGACTGGCACTAAATCTTCCATGTCGGACAGGATAAAGACATCGGACTCGTCGGCATCCAGATACCGTGGCAGTCCCTTGTCCGTTTTGCGCGTGATCGCGGGTTGCGGTAGCGACCAGCCGAATCCAAAAACGCCGCTGCCCGAGCCGGATTCATAGGATAAGGCAAGTTGGGGAGTTAGCCTAGAACGCCCCGGACCAGTGAAAATGGGTATTGAGAATGAGCCTGTTCCAGTGGCCGCGTTCGCGGTGAACTTCTGGTCGATACCGCGAATCGCCCCGCCGCCGCGCGGTAAATTGATGGCGGGTAGAGCAGAGACTTGTGAATTGTCTGAACTGTTGCTGGGCTGAGCAGATGACGGGTGGGTATTTGAAGATGCTACCATAAGACCTGCCTTTGAAATAAGCAACAGTCAAGGAAACACCTGCACGAACTCAGACGCTATTGTTATGTATTTCAAATTTTAGTCTTCAAGAAGAAAGCTATTTGCCATTATCAAATTGAACATTATCGTTCACCAACGTTATTAAGATAGCGTATACGGTGAACTCTTGCAAGGAACATTAGTAATCAATTTCTTAATGCACTCTGTCGACCCTACCCAGTTCAATAGTAAGCGTATACGGATTGCTTAACCTCATCTATAACCTTGGAAACCAATGCCTAAACATTTTCATAGACGAGATTTTCCTTCGCGGAAAACATTGGCGTAGAAACAACTCGGAAAATCTGGTACTGCTATGCAACTATCCGCCAGTTTGTGGGTAAGGTAGTGGTGAATCAAAAAAAACGGGAACGATCTAATTCTCGCTCCCGCTTTTGATTTATCTAGGCTACATCCGTTTGACCCCAACGGGATACGAACCCATTGGATTCTCATTGCCAAACTTCACTCAATGGCTGCTTAATTACTGCGGAATTCTCCCCCATGTCCCGTCCCAGAACCGAAATGAGAAAATTATGACTCGCTTTGCAACCGGTGAATCCCTTACGGATCTTGCACACGAATTCGACCTCACTCCGCAACGGATCTTTCAGATTATTCATCATCGAAATCGGTAATGGTCGAGATCGGCAGATGAATGTTACACGGCAATGTCAGATTCAGGGTTTAAAACGGCGTTTGAGTTTAGATTTGCGGGAACGAGTACGGTTATCGAGATGTTGAACGATGAGACGAGCGGCTTGCTCAGAGGAAAGCTGAGGCAAGGGGAGAGCTGCCCGCAGCATTTCGCGCACATTGGCCACCGACAAAGCGGGCAAGACATCGGTGGCATAGTGCTCAAGCAAGATCGGATTGTGCGGATGGTCTTGTTGCCAATCCAAACGGGTCTCAGCAATAAACCAACTGGCGAGGATGGTGAGAGCCAGATGATGTTCCCAAGCGCGGTATTTCAGGGCCTGAAACTCATCCCAGCCGAATTCGGATTTGGCATCTTGGATGGCGCGTTCAACAAAGTAGCGCTGTGACTTGCGCCGTGCCATCTGCTCAAGCGGTGTGCCGACAGGCGCATTGGTCAAGGTATAGCTGATGTGCTGCCCATCGCGCCGGAGGAGTAAGGTCTCGACCACTACTCGACCATCGTCGCGCAGTGTCCAAACGCGCCGCTGTGCAAAATCGGCTTGCAGAATACCGCGGGCGTCCGGGCGCAGTTCTATCGATTGCCACACCGTCGCTTGGTCTTGGGCTACGTCTTTGGTTGGGTAAGCCCACTGCGACAGAATTTGCGGTTGCCGGGGGACATGCCCTTTGGCGTTGGGCACGAAGGCAACGCTCGGATCTCGTAAATAGACTTGGGTGCTACTCTTCACATCCGCATAATATTCCAGACCCGCTGTTTGGCATTGGTCGCGCATCCAGCTATCTTGTCCATACAGACTGTCAAACGTCACCGCCACAAACGGAATACCCGCCGCCTGTGCTCGCTGGATCATCTGCCAGCCCAATTCAGCCTTCTGCTGGTACGTCCGCTCGCTTGGCACTTCCGCCTTGTGTCGCCGTTGAGCGTAGTCGCCACCGAACCATTTCTCCCCTAGAAATAATTCCCCATCCACCCAACTCCATGTATTGCCCTGTGCATACGCCACAAACACCCCCACCTGACTGCGTTCCACCCGCTTATGGCGTCCATTGTACTGGTGGGCCACCCCTGCTCCGGCATCACCGTACTTCTCAGCGCCGCTTTCATCCACAATCAGCACCCCTCCCTCCCAGTCACCGCGCTGCACTATCGCTGCTTGCATTTGGTCAATCACCGCTCGTCCTGACCAAGGTGAACTGCTCATGAAATGCTGCATGTTTTGCTCACTCACTCCGCTTTGCCGCCCGATATGCGCCATATTCCGTCGCGCTTCCAGTCGCAGCAAGCCACTCACATACGCCATGCCATATGCGCTCGTGTCCCGGGTTCGCGTGCGCGTCTTCTGCCCATAGTAGCGCCAGAAGCCTTTCAGTCTTTCGCCTAAACCTTCTATGGCTTCTAACGACAGCCCCCACTCTTCTATCTCTGGTTGTTTTTTCTCGTTTTCATCCTTCTATTTTTACCTCAATCCCCCTCTTTTCTCTAATCTGACATTGGCAAGGGTTAGCTAGAATAGAACAAGAGAGCTAAATGCGTGTTATGATCAGACTGCTTCAGAAAAGTGCTTGCCAACATCAAGGTGTTTTGTAGAGGAGAAATCAGCATGACAACCCAAGGCCAGACCCAGGATAAAAGTACAACGCAACAATCGTCGCCCACGCTCAACTTGAATTCAATCATGATAGGAACCGCTCAACCCCAAGTGCTTGCGGCATTTTATGAGAAAGTGTTTGGCAGACCGGCAGATATGAATGAAGGGGGATATTCTGGCTGGCAAGTGGGCAACTGCAATTTAACGGTAGGCGAACATTCGGAAGTGCAGGGACAAGCCAAAGAGCCAGCCAGAATTATTCTTAATCTTGAAACCATAGCAGTGCAGGCGGAATTTGAGCGGCTGCAACAGATGGGGGCTACGGTCATCAAGGAACCGTACGATATGGAAGGCGGATGGATTGCTACCCTTGCTGATCCTGACGGGAACTTTATTCAGTTGATGACGCCTTGGGAAATGGAATAGAAAACGCCCATTGTTGCTCAGGGACTATTTAGCTTTTGTCTCTGGCAGGTGTATTGGTGTACTTCGTGATTCGTTCAACATCGGGCTGGAGTAGTAACTCCAGCCTTTTTTGCAAACCGTGCGATGTCTTTATCCCTTCTCTATACTGCTTGAATATGAAGAGGAGTTGTTAACGTTGTTTCACAAGGTCAGCGGGAAATATTGCTCGTATAAGACTTCACATCTTCTCTGACTATGAACGATAGAATGAGTGATCTGCCCCCACGAGCTAGTCCAAGTGGAGTGAGAGTTTAGCTTTCTCCGCAAAGGCAGCCGGTGACAAGTAGCCTAAGCTGCTATGCGGACGACGATAATTGTACTCCTACCGCCAGTGTTCAATAACGGTCTGTGCCTCCTGTCCGTTGGTAAAGACCCAGCGATCCAAACATTCGCCGCGAAACGTGCCGTTGAAGCTTTCGATGAACGGATTTTCCCACGGACTGCCAGGCGTGATGTAGAGCGTGTGACAGTCTCGATCTCGCAGCCATGCTTGCAGGGCATAGGCAATGAATTCCGGGCCGTTGTCGCTGCGAAGGTAGTCGGGTGCACCGCGCAGCAGGAATAACCACTCCAAGACATGGATTACCTGCCGTGACGAGATCGAGCGGGCGACATGGATCGCCAAGCACTCGCGCGTGAACTCATCCAGGATGGTCAGCATGCGCAGCTTGCCACCGCGTTCGGTGCGCGCTTCCAGAAAGTCATACGTCCATACCTCGTTGGGGTGGCTCGCCCGCCGCAGTGTGCCACTGGCATCGCCGTAACGCCGTTTCACGGTTTTGCGGCGCGGCAGTTGTAAGCCCTCCTGCCGCCAGATGTGGTACACCCGCTTGCGATTGATGGCATAGCCATCATGCTTCAACATCGCCGCAATAATCCGATACCCATACATCGACTGCTCATGGGCATACTTACGGATCAGCGCCACCGTCGCCGCTTCGTCCTCACGCACACGATGGCGATAACGCGCACTCGACCGCTGGATGCCCACCAGTTCACACGCATGCCGTTGCGACAGCCCTCGTTCTGTCACGATCCGCTCGACTACGCTGCGTCGAGCACGAGGGCTTACCACTTTTTTGATACCACCTCTTTGAGCACGTCGATGTCCAGCACTTGCTGTGCCACGATCCGTTTCAGGCGGCTGTTTTCCGCTTCTAACTCACGCAGTCGTTGCAGCTCGCTGGTTTCCAATCCACCATACTTGTTCCGCCAGCAATACACCGTTTGGTCAGCGACGCCATACTTCCGGCAGACCTCCGCCACGCTGATACCGCTGTCCACTTCCTTCAGGATGCGGATGATTTGTTCTTCCTTGTAGCGGCTTCCCTTGCTGCCCATGAAACTATCCTCCTGTCTCAATTCTATTCCGATAGTCTCACTCTGCTTGGTACACTTTTTGGGGGGATAGATCACCCGGATGTCATCAACTACACCTGACACAGCCAAGTCAGGTTGATAAGCGATATATACAGAGGCAATATTCTGTAAAACGGGATCCCATGTATCTCGATTGTTCCAGTCGAACGGCATTTCACTATAGCGTGAACCAACCCGCACGGACAGATTGCGGGCTTTTAGCCGTTCGACCACACGACGACCTGTTTTGCCTGTACCGCCCAGAACAAGAATGTTATTGCTGTGTGTCATTGATCACTGCCTCCTGATTTATTTTTGACAACACGCGCATCGTACAGGTTGACGTAACGGCAATCTCAACCGCTTCTCATGAATTGTTAACCTGTGTTTCTTAGTGGCTTGATTGACTTTTGATGCTATCCGTCAAAATCAGCACGCTGTAACGCCTAAAATTTCGGCGAGAGCGGGCTAGGCAAAATGGCAATAATCTTGGATCAGCGCTTGCCAGAACATCGCATCGTTCCCTTTTAAGGATGGTAAGGACGTGTACTCAACTAACTGCTTTATCCCTACTCTAGGGACGCCGCCAGTATCAGAACCAGCGCGATACAGCTTGCGAAGTACTTTGGGGCAGAAGTCACTGTTGTATGCAGTGCTGCGAATGTAGACCTCGTGAAATCTCTGGGAGCCGATAAGGTCATTGATTGCACCAAAGAGGATTTCACCAAGACAGGTGAGAACATCATATTCGACGCGGTAAGCAAGACTTCATTTTCACGTTGTAAGGGCGTACTCAAGCAAGGCGGCATCTATCTGACCCTCGTCCTTTCGCTAGCAACTATGGGTCAAATGCTATGGACATCAAAATTCGGCAGCAAGAAGGCAAAGATCGTATTCGCGGGTTTGCGGTCAGCAAGCGAAAAGAATGCTGACCTGACCTTCTTCATTGAATGTATTGAAGCGGAAGTGTTAAAGCCAGTCATTGATCGCTGCTATCCGTTGGCACCGATTACCGATGCACATCGGTACGTCGCGACAGGCCACAAGAAGGGCAATGTCGTCATCACAGTGGTAGATAACGCGCCAGCGCCCTCACCTCATTTAATCACTCGCGCAGTACCTTTACTATTGCGAACCGCGATCTGGCGAAAACGTCACTTCTAGAGCAGACGGTTGGCAGTGGTAGTACGCTCAATCGTCTGTACACTAACAACAAAGTTCAACACTTGAGCTGCTGGCTGATATTGGAAAGCCGTTCGTATCATGGCACAGCATCATTGGTAGCAGGTTTCCGCAAAATGATTTTATGGAATGTTTATGATCTGTGGTTGAAATGTGAAACATCGCCCACACGAGCTTAACCTCACCTCGGCACACCCTTAATCTCAGCCGTCTATGGTTATGGCGTTACCAAACCTAGAGATATGCTGAGAAAAATACATGCTCGAAGTGAACGAGTTAAAAGTCGTCTACCCTAACGGTAATGAAGCCCTCAAGTCGATCTCTATCAACGCTCAACGCGGCGAAATCATTGCGGTCATCGGGCGCTCTGGCGCAGGCAAATCCACACTGCTGCGCTGTATCAACGGTCTGCAAAAACCGACTGAAGGCCAAATCATCCTCGACGGCGAAGACATCACCGCCATGAACAATGCTCAACTTCGCAATGCTCGCTGCCATATCGGTTTCATCTGGCAAGAATATAATCTGGTCGAACGGCTGCCTGCGCTCACCAATGTTCTAACTGGCAGGCTTGGTCATAACCGCTCGTTGGCCAGCCTCGTCTATTTCTTTGATCGCGGCCACCGTGAGATCGCGCTGCGAAGCTTAGAGCGCGTTAACTTGATGCATCGCGCTCAACTTCGTGCTGACCGACTTTCTGGCGGTGAAAAGCAGCGTGTCGCTATTGCACGAGCGATCGCGCAGCAGCCCAAGATTATCCTCGCCGATGAACCCGTCGCCAGTCTTGACCCCGAACTCAGTGTACAAGTGATGAGCGATCTCGCCCGTGTGGCCCGCGAAGATGGTGTGCTGACGCTCATCAATATTCATCATGTGGAACTGGCCAAAGAATTCGCAGACCGTTTGATCGGCATCGCACAGGGGATGGTCGTTTATGACGGCGCGCCGGATGGTCTCACCGATGACATAATGCACGATATCTATCGTTTCGACGCAGACAAAACGTCCTATCACGAAAAGAAAGCAGCCTTAGAGCCTCGATCCTTTGCGGCACAGCAGCCGCTCGTGATTTAGGGGCGCGCCGTGACTCAACGAACTGTGTCGCCTACTCCGGTAGCTGTGCCCGTTTCGCCTGAACTCCTGCGCGAACAACTGCTGCGTCCACTGCCGAGAATTGGCTTACGCGCGTTTCTGTTATTTTTGCTGGTCGTCGCCCTGCTCGGTTGGAGCGTCAACAGCACAGAAACCAGCCTGACGACGCTGGTATCCGGCTTGCCCGATGTATGGAACTTTATCGTGCGGCTGTTCCCGCCGGAATTTGAACTGGCTCGCGGCTCACAGCGAACGTTCCTCAACGGCGGTGAAACCTTCGAGGTTTCCATCAATACTGCTCAGGACACAATACAACCGCTCTACGAGGCCGGTCAGCCGATCCACATCTACTCCGGCGACGAGCCGATCCCGGTACGCCAGCGCGATCTTCCGCAAACCATATCGCTGCTGCGAAACGACGGCGTTGCAACCATTCGCTATGTTGTCGGCGCATCCGGTTTCACCATTGGCTGGCCGAGCATCATCACTGCCGTCGTCGAAACCATTCAGATGGCGTTGATCGGAACCATCGGCGCGGTGTTGCTAGCGATCCCGTTCGGACTGCTGGCCGCCAAGAATGTTTCGCCGCACCCGTTGATCTATCAGGGGACGCGCTTCGTACTCAATATCATGCGCTCCGTACCGGAATTGATTTACGGCCTCATTTTTGTAGCTGCCGTCGGGCTTGGCCCGTTCCCCGGCGTGCTCGCATTGGTATTTGGTTCAATCGGCTCGTTGTCACGCTTATTTGCCGAAGCGATTGAACAGATCGACCCGCAGCAGGTTTTGGCCGTGCGGGCGACAGGCGCGGGCGGCGCGCAGACCTTCATGTTTGCGGTGCTGCCTCAAGCGCTGCCACTGCTCATCTC
>Ga0163150_10005468_pt1 | contig 16208 bp, 17 predicted proteins | sample OliLakLV19P2IB_FD_148628 | JGI IMG/M metagenome (GOLD analysis project Ga0163150, IMG submission 148628) | Freshwater microbial mat bacterial communities from Lake Vanda, McMurdo Dry Valleys, Antarctica - Oligotrophic Lake LV.19.P2.IB | ecosystem: Environmental > Aquatic > Freshwater > Lake >...
TATTATAACTTATGATGTAATAATCGCTTACTTTGGTATAATATAGGATAGTATGCAGTCGTTTTGGGAAAAATTACCGACTCCTTTTACAATCCTTGCTCCAATGGAGGGAGTGACAGATGTTGTTTTTCGCCAGATTATTACACAAATTGGCAAGCCCAATGTGCTAATGACTGAATTCACCAGTTGTGATGGAATTATGTCTAAGGGGAGAGAAAAAGTAGGGGAGTCTTTAAAGTTTTCTAAAAATGAAAAGCCAATTGTTGCTCAAATCTGGGGAAAAAATCCTGTAACTTTTTTTCAAACAGCCAAGTATTGTAAAGAGCTTGGATTTTCAGGAATAGACATAAATATGGGGTGTCCAGTAAGTGCAGTTGTGAGGCGAGGCGAATGTTCTGGACTCATAAATAACCCGACACGCGCTAAGGAAATTATTCAAGCAACAAAAGAAGGAGGGGAAGGATTGCCAGTGAGTGTCAAGACAAGACTTGGAATTCATGATGAAAAAATTGAAGAGTGGATTGGCTTTTTACTCGGACAAGATTTAGCTGCACTGACAGTACATTTAAGGACTGTTGATGAAATGTCAAAAGTACCGGCCCATTGGAAATTATTACCACAGATTATAAAAATAAGAGATACAGTTGCACCCAAAACTCTCATCATTGGAAATGGAGATATTGCAACTCGCGATGAAATGAAGGAAAAATATAAAGAATACGGTTGTGAAGGGTTTATGGTAGGAAGAGGAATTTTTTCAAATCCTTGGATATTTAATGAATCAGTTGATATAGAGAAAATTACTGTATCAGATCGCATTGATTTGTATAAAAGACACATACAACTATTTGATAAAACATGGGAGGGCAAAAAAAATCCAGAAAGTCTTAAAAAGTTCTGTAAAACCTATATTCAAAACTTTTCGGATGCCGCAACGCTTCGGGACAAAATTTTGCGTTCGCATAGCACTCGGGAAATGACAGAAATTTTGTTAGATTATCAATCTTCATCACAAAGAGTTAAATATTGATATAATCCGAATATGATTGTACTTATTTTGCATGGTATTGGTGGATTTCCGGGTATTCATTGGCAGCAATGGTTGCACGATGAATTGGTAAAGAAAAAACACACTGTCTGGATGCCAATGCTTCCAAAATCAGATCACCCAGATAGAAAAGAATGGCTATCTGAAATTTCACGAATTCTCAAACAAGTAGATTTGAAAAATCTTATCATTGTTGGTCATTCACTGGGTGTTACAACAGCATTGGATTTTATAGAAACGTTAGACACGCAGATTCGAGGTCTGATATCTGTTTCGGGTTTTGCAAAAGACTATGGTTCCGCGCTCAATAGTTCTTTTTTGAAACAAAAAGAAATAGATTTACAGAAAGTTCGTAAAAATATAAAACAGCCGGTTGTTGTTTTTGGAGATGATGATCCGTATGTTCCGCAAGATGTTTTGGAAGATTTAGCAAAACAATTGTTTATTGCGTCACTTGTGATACCTGAAGGAGGACATCTTAATACAGAATCAGGATTCAAGGAATTTCCATTATTTTTAGAAATTATTGAAAAACTCTAAGCTATTTTACCCGCGGAGATTATCCCCGAGCTTGAATACGAGGCTACTTTGAATTACAATATAAGATGTGTTTAAACCAGTTAATCCTAAAATAGAATTTCCAAAGCTTGAGGAAGAAATCCTTAAATACTGGAAAGAAAATAAGACCTTTGAAAAATCTGTGGAAAAAGAAGCCCCACAAGGTGATTGGACATTTTTAGACGGGCCTCCATTTGTAACTGGTATGCCTCATTATGGTCATTTGCTTGGAAGCACACATAAAGATGTTTTTGGAAGATTTTGGACTATGAAAGGGTATCATGTTAGACGCGTATGGGGATGGGATGGACACGGATTACCAATTGAAAATAAAGTTGAGACAAAGCTGCAATTAAAAAGCAAACGTGAAATTGAAGAGACAGTTGGAATCAAAAAATTTATAGATGAGTGTAAAAATTATGTATCTGAAGTTTCTGCAGAGTGGGAATGGTATGTAGATCATATCGGACGCTGGGTAGATTTTAAACATGCATATAAAACATGGGATACACCATATATGGAATCGGTAATGTGGGTGTTTAAACAAATGTATGAAAAGGGGCTTGTTTACAAAGGATTTAAAGTTTCAATGTATTGTCCGCATTGTGTTACACCAATCTCAAACTTTGAAGTTGCAATGGATGCAGATAACTATAAAGAAATAGTTGACGCTGCAACAACGTATAAATATAAATTAGTAGATGAAAAAGATACGTTTGTTTTAGCGTGGTCAACAACCCCATGGAACAAGATCGTTACACCGGCACTTGCAGTAAATCCGAATTTAACCTATTTGAAAGTTGAACAAAATGGAGAAAAATATATTCTTGCCAAACCAACGATTAAAATGCTTCAAGGAAAGTACGAAGTCTTGGAAGAATTCAAAGGAGCAAAATTAATCGGTAAAAAATTTGTCCCTCACTATAATTATTACCAAATTGATGAAGGGAAAAAGGCTTTTGAAATAATTCCGGGAGACTTCGTTACTGCAGAAGAAGGAACTGGTGTTGTAACCATTGCTGCATACGGAGAAGAAGATTTAAAAGCAATGAAAGAACACAACATCCATATAGAAATGCACGTTGATGAAGAGGGAACAATCAAAAAGGATGTTCCTCTTTTTGGTGGAATGTATTACTTAAAAGCAAATAAAGCAGTAAATGAGGATTTGGCAAAACGGAATTTAATATACAAAGATGAAGAGTTGCCTCACAGTGTTCCGCTCTGCTGGCGATGTCACACGAGACTTTACTACGCGCCAATTGATGCGTGGTATGTAGATGTTCAAAGGCTAAAACCACTTATGAAAAAAACCAATGAAGAAATTAACTGGTTCCCAGAACATTTTAAATACGGAAGGTTTTTAAAAAGCATGGAACATGCTCCAGACTGGAATATTTCACGTAATCGTTATTGGGGTTCACCAGTTCCCGTATGGGAATGTGAATGTGGTGAAAAATTCGTTCCTGGTTCAATAGCAGAACTTGAAAAAAAATCTGGACAAACAATTAAAGACTTACATAAACCAGATATAGATGAAGTAACTGTAACGTGTGATAAATGCGGGAAAAAAGTTAAACGGGTACCAGAGGTATTGGATTCTTGGATCGAAGCGGGGAGTGCTTCTTTTGCCGAGCGACATTTTCCTTTCAACAAAGAAGAGAAATTGGAAGATTTTTTTCCTCCAGATTTTATTGCTGAATACACAGGACAAATACGTGCATGGTTTTATGTCTTACATGTTATTGGAGCAGCTCTTTATGAATCTCCTGCATTTAAAAACGTAGGAGTTGAAGGCGTTATTTTGGGAAGTGACGGACGTAAGATGAGTAAAAACTTAGGAAATTATCCCGATCCTAAGGATATGCTTACTAAATATGGCGGAGATGCATTAAGACTTTACTTAATGGGAAGTCCAGTCATGCATGGGGAAGATATTATTATTTCTGAAGAAGCATATCGTAATCAAGTAAAAGGAATGATGCTTATTTTATGGAACACCTATAACTTTTTTGTTACCTATTCAAATATAGATAAATGGGAAAAATCAGAAAATAGCAGTCAGAGCGCAAATGTGCTAGACCAGTGGATCTTGTCATTACTTAATAAACTCATCAGAGAAGTCACAGATGATTTGGAAAAGTACGATACCGTAAAAGCGATTGAGAAGATTCAGAATTTCGTGCAGGAATTTTCAACATGGTATATAAGACGAAGTCGGGAAAGAGTAGGGCCGAGTGCAACTAATACAAAAGACAAAGAAAATTTTTATGTGACAACATACGAAATATTTGTTATTCTGTCAAAATTGCTAGCTCCAATAACTCCTTTCTTATCAGAAGAAATATATAGAAATATAACTGGTGAGGAATCCGTTCACTTATCAGATTGGCCAAAAGCGAGTGAAGAGTTAATAAAAAATGATTTAGAGATGGAGATGAAACAAGCCCGAAAAGTAGTAGAGCTGGCTCATGCACAAAGGAAAGATGCTCAAATCAAAGTTCGTCAACCACTCCTTTTATTAGAAACAAAAACGCAAATAGTACTCTCTGAATCAATTAAGTCTGTTATTGCTGATGAAGTAAATGTAAAAAAGGTCACGAACGAAAAGTCCGATGAAATTGAAGTAGTGCTCAATAAAGAAATTACAAGTGAGTTAAAAGCCGAAGGAGATGCAAGGGGAATTGTGAGGTCTATCCAAGAAGAGAGAAAGAAACTTGGGACTGCAATGGATGAGAAAGTAGATGTGATATTACCTAACTGGCCTAAGGAATTTGAAGACGATATCAGAAGCAAAGCGTTAGTTAGAAATTTGTCCAAAGGAGATACAGTCAGTGTTAAGAAAATATGACAAAACGGTTGTTTGCCAATCTTGACTTGGGAATTCTTATCCCCACAATACTTCTTGTAGCACTCAGTTTGACAACATTATATTCAATCAATACCACATTTTTTAAAAGTCAGCTTATATTTCTAATTTTCTCACTTTTTGTTTTTCTTGTTTTTTCAAATAGTAATTATAAATTGCTTCAATATTACACGGTTCCGATTTATGTAGTATCAATTGTATTTTTAATCATTATTCTTATCATTGGATTTGAAAGCAGAGGAGCTGTTAGATGGATTGAGGTTTTTGGTATAAGTATTCAAGCATCGGAAATTCTCAAACCGTTTTTGGTATTTTGTGTAGCTTCATATCTTGCGTCCAGAACTCCAACTTTCAAAACGTTTGTATCAACAACGTTACTGCTTTTTCCCGTTGCCTTTCTTATATATATTCAACCAGATTTAGGAAGTGCATTTATTTATGTAGCAACTGTATTATTGTCGCTCTTTGTTTTTGGATTTCCGTTGTGGTGGTTTAGTGTTGGCTTTGGTTTATTTATTATGTCAATTCCAATAGCCTGGAATTTTTTACATGATTACCAGAGACAGCGGTTGTTAACATTTATTAATCCATCAGCAGATCCTTTGGGAATCTCATATAATGTTATTCAGTCTATGATTGCGGTTGGATCAGGAATGTTTTTTGGAAAAGGGCTCAATGAAAGTACTCAATCTGGACTGCGTTTTTTACCAGAACGTCATACTGATTTTATTTTTGCTACTCTTTCTGAAGGATTAGGATTTGTGGGATCGACAATGGTGATAATTTGTTTTATTTTTTTGCTCTATAGAATTTATGTAATATTTCTCCAAACTGAAGAACATTTCTGCAAAATACTCGCTGTTTTTACCTTTTCACTCTTTTTTGTGCAGTTTATAACAAATGTAGGCATGAACGTAGGTTTATTGCCCGTTGTAGGAGTAACTTTGCCGTTTGTTTCGTATGGTGGGAGTTCGCTTCTTTCCAATTTTATTCTACTGGGTCTCCTTTCCTCAGTCTATGGAGATTCCAAAAAAGATAAAGTGCTTTCAATACGGTAAGAATTTTGATATAATGTTCAGATCACATTATGAGATACGCGATAATCCAAACAGGCGGAAAACAATATAGAGTAACAGAGGGCGATGTTGTTGAGATAGAACATATAGATGCTGTAAAAGACTCTGTCTTTGAAGCACGTGATGTTTTATTGTTTTCAACGGGAGACAATGTAATGGTCGGGAAGCCCTTCGTATCAGGAGTTAAAGTTACAGGAATGGTATTAGACGAGAAAAAAGGAGAAAAATTACGCGTTTCTCAATTCAAAGCAAAAGCACGACATAGAAGAGTCACAGGACATAGACATCTTTTTAGTGTTGTCAGGATCGATTCGATAGCACTTGAAGGAGAAAAGAAAAGTGCTCCCGCAAAAGTAGAAAAAGCGGTTAATAAAACTGCAAAAAAGTCTGCAAAACCAGCAAAAACAGAGTAAGGTGTCTGTGATCTATTTTGATCGACTTGACTTGTGTGAAAAGTCACGATACAATCATTTTGTTTTCACGGGAATTGCAGATAAATTATATAACGAAAGGAATATATGGCACATACAAAAGCAGGCGGATCAGTAAAAGGAAATAGAGATTCAATTGCAAAGAGACTCGGAATTAAAAAATATGAGAATCAGCATGTAATCTCAGGTAACATTATCGTCAGACAAAAAGGTACAAAGTTTTTTGCTGGACAGAATGTTTCGATGGGAAATGACTTCACGCTTTATGCAATTTCTGAAGGTGTTGTAAAATACAAAACACTCAGAGGTAAGAAAGTCATAGACGTAATATCAGCATAATTTAATGGATAATTCAGACGATAGCTTAAATATAAGAGAGTTGGAAATTAACCTTCTTCAAGCAAACCCACTTCAACCGCGTGGCATCATTACACCGGAATCCCTTGCAGATTTAGTTGACTCTATACGAGAACAGGGTATTTTAGAGCCTATTGTTGTTGCAAAGACTCCCGCTGGATTTCAAATTATTGCAGGAGAAAGACGATGGAGAGCAGCAAAAGTATTAGGACTCGTGAAAGTACCAGTGGTAGTCAAAATTACAACTCCTCAGGGCATGCTTGAAATGTCAATTGTTGAGAACGTTCAACGAGAAGATTTGAATCCAATTGAAAAAGCATTAGCTTATAAAAGACTCATTGATGAGTTTGGTTTGGGTACCAATGAAGTTGCCAAACGGGTGGGTAAAAGTGCACCGGCAGTCTCCAATACGATTCGATTATTAACACTTCCTGATGCAATAAAAGACGCATTGGTAGCTGGAGTAATAACAGAAGGACATGTAAGGCCCCTTATTTCTTTAGGGGATACAAAATTGATGCTTGAGTTATTTAAAAAAATTCTAAAAGAAAACAGCACTGTCAGACAAACTGAGGAAATGGCACGACAATTAAAAGTAGAAGTAGAAAAGAAAGAACCACGTACAAAAGAGTCAAAATTATGGGTTCCCGAACTTGACGAAATGGCAAGTCATATTAAAAGCAGATTCTCATTTGATAATGTACAGATATTTCAATCTCAGAAAAAAGCAAGAATACTCATGGAAATAAAAGGAGATCCAGAAAAAACCACCCGAATGATTAAAGAGATTCATGATGTACTCGAAAAATATGAAGTAAAACCTTCTGAAGAACCAGCAATCGCAACGGCCACTCAGTAAGGGTTTTGGATTATTCTTGAATGATTTGGAGGCCAATACACAACCCAGGATTTTCCTATAATTTCACTACTCTTTACCATTCCCCACTCTCTTGAATCAGAACTATGCATTCGGTTGTCTCCCATAACAAAGAAATGATCAGGAGTCACGCTAATTTCCTGAGTTTCCTTTAGGAATTGTCCGGGCTGTGTGTCTACAGATTGATCTAAATACGATGACTCATCAAGTAAATCTCCGTTTACATATACATTTCCGTCTTTTATGGATACTTTATCTCCGGGTTCACCTATGACTCTTTTTATAAAATCTTTATCTGAATTTGTTGGAGATTTAAAAACAATTACGTCACCTCTTTTGGGAGCCTGAAAACGGAGGGAGATAAGATTGGTAAGTACATACTCTTTATTTTCAAAACTTGGGATCATGGATTCGCCATTTACTTGAAAAGGGCGAAATAAAAACACATAAATTATCAAAAAGATTGATGCAGCGATAACAAGGGTTTGGAACGTGTCAACTAAGAAAAACCAGATTTTTTGTGAGAAAGTCATACGATCTATTCTGGCAAAATAGCCTTCTTTTGTCAATTGTGATAATATGATTACGATTTGGATTCGTAGCTCAGCGGTAGAGCGCTGCATTCACATTGCAGATGTCAGTGGTTCGAATCCACTCGGATCCATACCCCATGGTGCCTTTTTGCTATAATATGCACCTTATGATTGAAGTCCCCAAAGGGTATCATTTTGAAGAAGCTGATCAATTTGGCACTATGCTATCAAAAAATGATGGGAAAGAAGCATTTGTGCTTATTAATAGAGAATTTGGTTTGATAAATCACGTATTGGGATACTTACCTTCACAATACACTGAATTTTTTATTGATCAAAAAATAGCACCTGTTCGTGTTTTGGATATTGGTGCAGGGAGAAATTCTGTAGCAGCAAATGGTTTACAAGAAAGGTATAAGGAGAAAGTATCTGTTATTGCGCTAGACCTTTTACCTGCAAATCAAAAATCAGCAAATATAATGAGTATTGCAGGGGACGCAACTGCTCTTCCTATAAGAGATGAGACTATTGATGTAGTATATTCTTTTCAGTTGTTATCTCACATGGAAAATGATGGAACCTATCAAAAGGGAACGGCAGTTTTAAGAGAAATAGCAAGAGTTTTAAAGCCTGGAGGGGTGGCAATTCTTGATGAAGAATTTTATTCAGTTCAATCACCAATGAATAAGGTTTTTACAAAATTTTTTATTGAAGAAAATTGTTTTATGTTTCAAAAAAGTGGGAACAATTCGGAGCCAGGGACAATTTCACCTGGCCTGCCAAGACCGATCTTATTTCTAGGCAAAAATCCTTTAGATCCAGGTATTTTCAGAATTCAGGAAAAGCTGGTAGGTAATTTTTAAAGAAGAGAAACGTCGTCTATTTTTGGGAGATATGCGCGGACTTCTTCCCAAAACTTTTCAGAAAGGTTCGTTGAGAATTTTCCAAATCCACTATTTTCTGATTTAGAACAAAGACTGTCTTCATAGTTACGAATAATTCGAAGGATTTTTTGTCCTTTCATGTCAAATTCTTCTTTCCACTGTTTGGGATTTTCTGCATATTGATCGTGAAGCGTTTTGAATTCTCCAAAAAGATATTCATTTTCAGAGATCATGGTCTGGAAATGTTTTTTGTATTTCACCATATAGTTAGATATTTATTCTACTAAAAAACTACAAAAAATTGCAATACAAATTTGATATACTCGTAGTATGGAAATAAAAGTCAGATGCCAAAGCTGCGGAATGCCTCTTGGAGCTCCAGGATTTTATGGAATGAATTTGGATGGTACTGAAAATATTGAATACTGTAAATTCTGTTATACAAATGGGGAATATACCAATCCAGATCAGACAATGGACGAAATGATAGAGAGTTCTATAAAATTTATGACCGAAAACCTCAAAATGGATGCCGAAGAATCAAAAAAAATGTCTCACAACATCATCCCTAGCCTAAGACGTTGGAGAAAATGAGGACAAAATTAGTTATTCTTTTTCTTATAAGTCTAGATGTCGTCTTAATTGGAATAATCATTTTTCTTATATCGAATCCTAAGAGTAACATTGTACAGTCAACTGTACAACCAATTCCTACACAAAAGGAGTCAGACATTCCCCCTCTTTATCCGGGGTTTACGTGGAGAAAATTATCTCAGGATGAAATAGATAGGGAATATTTAGAAGATCCTGTATTAATCCTTTCTAAACCTAAAGATGGATATGTATCTTTAAAATTACAAGGGTGGGAAGTAGTTGAAAAAATAACGGACTGTGAAAAATATAGTAAGTTTTCATCAGATTTTAACAATTACTACTCAAACGAATTGACTAAAAGAAAATGGGAATCAGAGTACACTGATAACGAAGTTAAAATTCGGACTATTGCTGCAGGTGGGGTTCAAGGCAGTATAGATGGGTATGTAAAATATAACACTGGAGAAATTCAGGCAATTCTATTTCATGAGTTCTATAAGATAGAAGAGTATGGATGCCCAAGTAGTATGACTTTTCAAGTTTTTCTAAGCGAAAAAATCACATTAACTGAAATTGAAAAAAGATTAGTTGAGTATTAATTAATTTGAGACTTGAGGGCTTTTACATCTTCCAGAAGGATTTGATATGCACCTTCTGAAATTCCTTTTCCTCGTAATTCTTTTATGGATTTTTCAAATGCTGTGAGAGTTACAATGGCTACTTTGTTTTTCCCGGCAATTACACTTTTTTCTGCCGTTTTTATGAGTACAATAAGTCCTTTCGAAATAAGTCTTTTGATATTTCCAAGTTCTGTTTGTTCATTGATATCATCTATGGTGGATTGGAAGGTAATTGTTCTTATTGGTGTGGAAGATTGGGTTTGGGAGTATTGGACTTGGTATGAATCTGAAGCCGTAGAATTTACAATTCCTTCTAGTGTTTTGGCAATGTACTCTCCGCCGCTTTCGGTAGTATGAATATCTAAAGAGTACGCCTTTTTTTCAAGACTTGTCAAAAGAATTTCATAATTTCCGTCACCAGGTTCCGGAAGGACAAATCTATTTACTCCATCTCCAAGTGTTTCAGGTTGATCATTTTCGTCGGGGTTTCCAGTTGGAGGCTCAAAATAATATTCTGCACTTGGAATATCATTGAATTCTTGAATCTCTCCATTTTGAACGAGTTTTCCTGTCTGGTTTCCTTGTTCATCTGTAACTAAAATCTCGACATTTGGTTCAACTACCATTTCAATTTTACTAAAGTTAGTAAGAGATGGTTCGTATCTGTGCGTTCTTAAGAAAGTTCTACCAGCAAAATTGGTTAAGTCTGAATAATTATATTCAGGATCGTTAATAAGGTAATTATTATTCGGTAATATTCCTTTTCCCACGACGTAGTGTCCTTTCCACACTGGGTGATTCACGTAAAAGATGTGGGGTATTTTGTTTGTTGTTAAGTCACTATTTAACAGAGAGGTTGTAAATGGACTTGGCTCATAGCTTTTTTTATAAACTAATTTCACAGGGGATTTTCCTGCTTTATAAAGCTCATTTGTTAGTCTATCAACACTACCCCAAAGAATAACTGCACTTCCAGTACTTTTTTTATAGCCATTATTATTATCTAACCACTTATTAACACTTCCTGGGTCAATTAAAGTACCATTTGCGAATTCGGTCATCCCGTGATATTTCAAAAGCATAGCAACCGACGTAACTGCGCAACCCCAGCGATCCATTGTTGGGCTAGAAAGCTTACGAGATGACGCGGAATCATATTCTGTCGGTCCCCATGGTAAAGCATTTTGGCTAAAATAAGGGACATTTAATGAATTCGGTTGGTTTAGATCTACTTTCGTAAAATAGACAGTATTTTGGTATGCACCTAGTGATGCATTATATCCTCCTGAATAATAGATGTATCCATTTGCATAAGTGGCTGCACCGCAGCATATAGATTGTGGCAAGTTATGTTGGCTTTGTGTCCAGGAAGAAATTGTCCCGTCATTATTAATATCGGCAAAAAATACTTTATTGTGGAAATTATTCGTTGAACCAATTCCAGCAATAGTAACAATTTTCGAACCAACTTTCACAAAACCACCTCGATACGTTGCTTCAGGTAAGCTTGTTGTTTCTTGCCATCCAGTTAAAGTACCATCTGAATTGAGAGCAGTTTTGTAAACTTTATTTTTCTTTTGTCCAGAGCCATTTTGTCCACTTAAGGCAATCAAATATCCATTATGTTCTATTAAACCCAACCCACTGAGTGGTTCGGGTAATTGACCTGCTGGAGTCCAATTTCCTATAGTCCCGTCTGAATCTATTGTTGTCATATACACATCAGAGCTTTCTCCAGAGTCGTTTGTTCCGCCTGCAAAATAGATCTTATTTCCGACTGTGGTAGCCGCCCCAAGAGACAGAGGTTCAGGAAGAGAGCTCATGTTATCCCATTGATTAATTATGTTAAAAGAGTTTATTTTTCCTCTGTAAACTGATGCGCTATGGATTTGAGGTGGGAAATTCGCCCCACCTATTAAATAAACATTGTCATCTTTAATAACGCTTGCATGAAAATATCGTGATGGAGAATTAACATTTGAATTTATCCAAGAAGAAATAGATCCATTAGCATTTAAATCTGCATAGATGTTTTGAGGAATTACTGAAGTTGTCGCTCCCCCAATTAAATATAGCTTGTTATTTCTTGAGAAAGATATATGGCTAGCAACAGGATTTGGTAAACTAGTAGTAGAGGTCCATGAGTTAATTATCTCAGCACCATATACTTTACTATTAGGTGACAGAAATATAAAACAAAGAAGTGAAACAATAAAGAGTATTTTTTTCACTTATAGTATAATTTATGAGACGAAAAGCATTTTTTGTCAATAGGCAGTTTTTTATATACATATGAAATATAATTCTTTTTTTCAATTAGAACAACAGAGACACAGGCTAGCAGCAAATTTGAGCTTGCGTGAATTAAAAAAAACTTATACAAACAGATTCCCAGAAATTAAGAACATAAACTCGGCAGAGATGTGGGATAAACTTAATCACAATTTTCTTGATAATCCTATGTCTTTAGACAGATCTAAAATAGTGAAAGACTATATAGTAGGAAAAAATATTAATGTTTTAAATGTTGGGTTCGGTTCGGGAAATTTAGAAAAAGAATATTTTAAAAATAAAAATCAGAACAATTTAAATGTTAGATGGAATGGTATTGATATTTCTGAAAATTCGGTTTCTGAGATAATGAAATTATACCCTTTTGCTAAATTTAAAAAAGGTGATGGTAGAGAACTTAAATTTGAATCTAATTATTTCGACTATGTAATCGCGTTAGAAGTACTTGAGCATATTAATCCAAATGAAACTTTCCGAGCATTAATGGAATTTCACAGAGTATTAAAAGTAAATGGGAAATTAATAGTTTCAGTACCTCTAAATGAAGGTCTTGAAGAAATGATTTTGAAAGGAAAAAATCCAAATGGACATGTTAGAGATTATACAAAAGAATTAATAACAGCTGAGCTTATTATTGCAGGATTTAATTTGGTTGAGTACAAGTTTCTCTTTGCATTTAACAAATTTTATAAATTTAAGACATTTTTGGCAAAAATTTTTAGAACCAGATGGCAACCAAATAACCTAATATTGATCGCGAAAAAGAAATGAAGGTACTTTTTTTGACCAGACTTTATTATCCACACATTGGTGGAGTGGAAAAACATGTTTTTGAAATTTCCAAACGGTTAGTCGCGATAGGACACGATGTTACTATCGTAACAGAAGAGCTTGGCGGTGAGTACCATATTTTTGCTAAGACATCAGGAAAAGAAACAACAATAAAGGTCATTAGAATTCCTGTTGGGAAGGATAATTGGTTTAAAAAATTCAGAATCTGGAAATGGTTTTTCCAAAACCAGGATATTTTAAAAAATGCAGACATTATTCATTGTCATGACGTATTTTTTTGGTACCTTCCATTCCGATTTTTATATCCATTCAAAAAAGTTTATACAACATTTCACGGATATGAGACAATTTTTCCTCCCAAGAAATCTGCAATCAGAATACGAAGGATAAGTGATAAATTATCTTTGGGTACGATTTGTGTGGGGGATTATATAAAAAAATGGTATGGGACAAAACCAGACTATATAATTTATGGGGGGATTAGTGAGATAAAAAAAGAAAACGTTGTAGTCAAACAGATTCTTTCGCAGCTGGCTAAAGTATTAAAAAAAGACGAGAAGTTAAAAATAATTTTTATTGGAAGAATTGATGAGGACAACGGAATATCTATTTATTTACGGACATTGGATAAGCTTAGAGAAAATTCTATTCCTTTCAAGTTAAATTTTTTTGGAGACGGATCATTAAAAAATAACGCTAAAAAATATGGAATCGTACATGGATTTATTGATGATATATTCTTGCAGATAAAGAAATCTGATATTGTATTTGCTTCTTCTTACTTATCAATTCTGGAATCTTTAGCGCAAAAAAAACTAGTTTTTAGTGTACATACAAATGAATTAAAAAAAGACTACTTAGAAATGTCTCCTTTCTCAAAGAATATTATCTGTGTAAATTCTCCAGAAGATTTATATGAGAATATTAAAAAATATAGTGATAATCCTGAAAAAAAGAATGAAATGGTTGAAAAAGGATACGACTGGGTAAAAGATCAAACGTGGGATAATGTTACGAATATATATTTAACGTTATGGAAAGTTAACAACTAGTATGAAAATATCTTTTATTGCAACTGTTTTGAATGAAGAGAAAAGTATTAAGAAATTTCTAAATTCAATTTCATTGCAATCTCAAAAACCTGACGAGATACTAATTGTAGACGGGGGATCGACCGACAACACTCTGTCAGTAATTTCTAATTTCAAATTTCCAATTTCAAAAGACAAAATAAAAGTTATTGTTAAAAAAGGAAATAGATCCGTTGGGAGAAATGAAGCAATTAAAAAAGCGACAGGAGAAATTATTGCATGTTCTGATGCTGGAAATATTTTAGATAAAAATTGGATTGAGGAAATAACAAAACCTTTTAAAAACCAAAACACGCATGTTGTCGCTGGATATTACAAGGGAAAGTCTGACACAATTTTTCAAAAATGCATAATCCCATATTTTTTAGTTATGCCTGATAAGGTCAATGAGAAAAACTTTCTTCCTGCAACACGATCAATGGCTTTTAGAAAAACTATTTGGGAAAAAGTTGGAAAATTTCCAGAACAACACTCTGACAATGAGGATTACGTTTTTGCAAAGATGCTGAAGAAAAGTAATATACCTATCACATTTGCAAGAAGTGCGATTGTTGAATGGATTCCTCCTCGATCAATTGGTAGTTTTTTCAAAACTGTTTATCGGTTTGCAAAAGGTGACGCTCAAGCAGGAATAATACGCCCTAAGGTCATATTGATCTTTGTAAGATATATTTTTATAATTCAAGTCATAAATTTAGCTCTTCGATACAAATTTCCTTTTTTGTTTCTCTTTCTGCTGTATTCAGGTATACTCTATATTGCCTGGTCAATTAAAAAAAATTTTAAGTATGTGTACAGTACAAAAGCATTTATCATACTTCCTATCCTTCAATTTATATCAGATTTTGCTGTACTATTTGGTACATTCACAGGTTTTATAAAAAGTTTATGGGGTATACAAAACAAGCAATAAAAGGAATTTCGTGGGTTGGAGCAGTACGCGTTGTTATAAGAGGATTGTCTATTGTAAAAACTGCTCTGATTGCCCGTATTCTTACTCCTTTTCAATTCGGTTTATTTGGGGTAACTACACTTGTCTTCGCGCTAGTCGATATTATAACTGAGACAGGAATTAACATTTTCTTAGTGCAGCAAAAAGATGATGTCGATAAATATATAAATACTGCCTGGTTGATATCTATTGTAAGGGGTGTTGTAATGGCAATACTCATTGTAATTACCTCTCCTTTCGTGGCAGGATTTTTTAATAATCAAGACGCTGTACAACTTTTATTATTAATGAGTTTTGTCCCATTAATTAAAGGGTTTATTAATCCATCAATAATTAAATTTCAAAAAGAAATGCAGTTCGGGAAAGATTTTATTTATAAAATCTCCATTTTTTTTGTAGAGACAATTTTTTCAATTCTTCTAGTTTTCTTGATGCAGTCGCCAATCGGTCTTGTTTGGGGAATGATTATCAGTGCGCTTTTTGAAGTATATCTTTCATTTGAAATGATGAGCCCAACACCTAAATATAAATTTGAGAAAATAAAATTCTGGGAAGTTATTCATCAGGGAAAGTGGATTACTCTCAGTGGAATATTCAATTATCTTTTTCAACATACAGATGACGTGATGGTAGGAAGACTTTTAGGTACATCATCACTTGGATTGTATGATATGGCATATAGAATTTCGCTTGTTCCCATCTATGATTTATCAGACACTGTTTCTCGTGTTACATTTCCTGTGTATGTCAAGATTTCAGATGATCTAAAACGATTACGAACTGCATTTTTTAAATCAATGATTTTTTTATCTGCGGTTACCATCATAGTTGGATTAATACTCTTTCTATATCCAGAACAAATCATTGTGTTGTTATTGGGAAGTCAGTGGGTTGCAGCAGCTGGGGTATTAAAGATCCTTGCACTTTTTGGTGTATTTAAGGCTTTTTCAGCTGCTTCTAGTGCTATATTTTTATCTCTGGGAAAGCAAAACATAGTTTCTATGATTTCGGTAATTGGATTTTTAGGATTACTAATCACAATAGTTCCTTTTGTAACGTTATGGGGATTAGAAGGTGCAGCTTTTTCTGCACTATTTGGAACTTTTTTAACACTACCATTTACTTTTTATTTCCTCTATAAAAATCTCTATAAGAATGAGTAAAAATTGGGAATACATTCCATGCAATTTTTGCAAGGGAAACAAATATAAAGTTATATATAGTGATCTAACGT
>Ga0163150_10005469_pt1 | contig 16207 bp, 13 predicted proteins | sample OliLakLV19P2IB_FD_148628 | JGI IMG/M metagenome (GOLD analysis project Ga0163150, IMG submission 148628) | Freshwater microbial mat bacterial communities from Lake Vanda, McMurdo Dry Valleys, Antarctica - Oligotrophic Lake LV.19.P2.IB | ecosystem: Environmental > Aquatic > Freshwater > Lake >...
CCGCCCAACCGCCCAACCGCCTAACTCCTCGGCCGATACCGCTCCAGCGTCGCATACGGCGGCGGCCAGGGCAGCGTGTGCCCCAGCTCATGGGCGGCGTGCCGGGTCCAGTACGGATCCCACAGGTGCGCCCGCGCCAGCACCACTAGGTCGGCCCGGCCGGCCGCCAAGATGGTGTTCACGTCGGCGGCGGAGGAGATGTTGCCCACGGTCATCGTCGGCACCTTGGCCTCGTGCCGGATCCGGTCGCTGAACGGCGTCTGGAACTGGCGGCCGTAGACCGGGCGTCCCTCCGGTACCGTCTGCCCCGCCGACACATCCACGATGTCCGCACCGGCGGCCACCATCATGCGGGCGACTTCCACCGAATCCTGCGCCTCCAGCCCGCCCGGCGCCCAGTCCACCGCCGAGATCCGCACCGAGACCGGCCTGCCGGCGGGCCACGCGGCCCGCACCGCCGACACGATCTCCAGTGGAAACCGCATCCTTTGGTGCAGCGAACCGCCGTATTCGTCGGTGCGCCGGTTGGTGAGCGGCGAAATGAACGAGGCCAGCAGGTAGCCGTGGGCCAGGTGGATCTCCAGCAGGTCGAAGCCGGCGGCCTCCGACATCTTCGTCGCCCGGACAAAATGGGCCCGCACCTGGTCCATGTCGGCCCGGGTCATCTCCCGCGGCGTCTGGCTGTGCGCCAGATACGGGATCGGCGACGGTGCGATCAGCGGCCAGTTGCCCTCTTCAAGCGGCTGGTTGTCGCCCTCCCACGGCACCCGGGTGGAACCCTTCCGCCCGGCATGACCCAGCTGGATGCCGATCGCCGCCCCACTCTCCCGATGCACGTATTCCACGATCCGCTGCCACGCCGCCACGTGGGCCTCGAGGTACATCCCGGTGCAGCCGGGAGAGATCCGCCCCTCCCGGCTCACATCCGTCATCTCCGTCATGACCAGGCCCGCACCGCCAATGGCTCGGCTCCCCAGATGGACCAGGTGCCAGTCGTTAGGCATCCCGTCGTCGGCCCGGTACTGACACATGGACGACACCACCACCCGGTTGGACAGCACCAGGCCCCGGAGCTTGTACGGGGTGAACAGCGGCGGCGGGGACGGGTCGCCCGGCACAATCCGTCCGCTCTGCTTCTCCGCCATGCCGGCGACCCAGTGATCTACCTGGCCGACGAGCGCCGGGTCGCGGCGCCGCAGATTCTCGTGGGTGATCCGCAGGCTGCGGGTGAGCAGGTTGAAGGCGAACTGCAGCGGCTCCATGTCCTGGTAGCGTTCCGCCGACTCGAACCACTCCAGGCTGGCCTGAGCCGCCCGCTGCAGGCTCTCCACCGCCGGCCGCCGTTCCGCCTCATACGCGGCTAGCGCCTCCGGAATCGAGGTCCGCTCCTTGAGCGCCCCCGCCAGCGCGATGGCATCCTCCATGGCCAGCTTGGTCCCCGAGCCGACCGAGAAGTGCGCGGTATGTGCGGCGTCGCCGAGCAGGACCACGTTGCCGGAATGCCAGCGGGCGTTCTTGACGGTGGGGAACTGCCGCCAGATGGAGCGATTGGCCAGCAGTGGGTGACCCTGCAGCTCTTCCTTGAAGAGCTGCTCCAGGTAGGCCACGGTCCCCTTCTCATCGTTCTCGTTGAGGCCGCTGGCCCGCCAGGTCTTCTCGCGGGCCTCCACGATGAACGTGGACCGGCCCTCCGCGTATTGATAGGCGTGGGTGCGCCAGAGTCCGACCGGCGACGGCTTGAAATAGAACGTGAACGCGGGAAACGGTCGAGTCGTGCCCAGCCAGACAAAGCGATTGGTGCGCCAGTCGATCTGGGGACCGAACCGGTCGGCCATCCCGTCGCGCAGCACGCTGGCCACGCCGTCCGCCGCCACGATCAGGTCGGCCGGACCGACATCGGCCACGCTCCCGATCTCCCGCTGCAGCTGAATCTCCACGCCCAGCGCCTCGGCTCGGCGGGCGAGCAGCTGCATCAGCGCCTTGCGTTCCAGGCCTGAGAACTGGTGTCCCGTCGAACGGGTGACCCCGCCGCGGTAGTGGATCTCGATGTCGTCCCAGTGGGCCGCGGCGGGGGCCATGGCCCGGTTGGTCTCGGCATCGGCCTCGCCCACGTTCTCCAGGGTCTCGTCGGAGAACACCACGCCGAAGCCGAACGTGTCCTCCAGGCGGTTCCGCTCGTACACCGTCACCCGGTGCGCGGGATCGTCGCGCTTGAGGAGAATGGCCAGGTAGAGCCCGGCGGGGCCGGCACCGACGATGGCGACCTTCATGTCGCCGCCGGCTCCCAGGCCGGCGCCACCAGCCGGCGGCGCCCGTCCGCCGTGAGCGGCGTGCCGGGCTCTTCCAGGCCGGCGTGATCCCACAGCTTGCAGGTCACCGGTTTGTGCACCTGGTCCAGGCCCTCGCAGTAGTTGGTGAACACACAGCGGCGCACCTGCTCCCCCAGCCCGAGGCGGAGCTTCCGGTACCAGTCGGGATCGGCCAGGCTCTGCCGGGCGCTGGCGACGATATCCGCGGTGCCCTCCTCCAGCAGCGCCTCGGCCTGCTCGAAGGTCGAGATGCCGCCTGACACGACCACCGGCGTCGGGCACCCCGCGGCGCGCACCGTCGCCCGCACCGCCCGGGTTGCGCCCCGGTTCCGGCCGAACGGCCCCCGGTCATCCGAGCGCACCGTGGGCATGCATTCGTAGCCGCTCGGCCCGGTGTAGGGATAGCGCGCCCAGCCGATCCTCGGCTGTTTCGCGTCCTCGAACTTGCCTCCCCGGGAGAGCGACAGGTAGTCCATCCCCGCCCGGGCCAGCTCCGCCCCGAACCACGCCGCATCGTCGGCGCTGCTGCCTCCGGCGACGCACTCCTCCGCCAGGAACCGGCACCCCACCACGAACTCCCCGCCCACCGCCGCCCGCACCGCGTCGTACACCTCGAGCGGCAGCCGAACCCGATTCTCCCGAACGCCGCCGTACCCGTCTGCCCGATCGTTGAGCGCCGACAGGAATGACGCCATGGTATACGCGTGGGCGTAGTGCAGCTCCACCCCATCGAATCCCGCCCGCTCCGCGCGCCCGGCCGCGGCCGCGAACAGCCCGGGCAGGACCTCAGGCAGCGCGCGGATGTGCGGCAGGTGCGTGTCGGTGACCCGCTCCCGCGCGCCGTACTGGAGCGCCTCCAGCTCCCGCGCGTCGAGGATCCCCGGCCACTCGGCCTCGGGCAATGCCACCAGTGCCGATCGAATCGCGTCGTCGCTGCCCGTCAGCCGGGCGCGGTGCCGGTGGGTGAGGACCAGGAAGTCCCGGAAGAATCGTTCGGGGTCGGGCCGCCGCCGGATCCGCAGGAAGTCGATGATCTGGATGAACAGCCGAGTCCGGCCGCCGCTGGCTCGACGCACCGTGCGCACCAGCTCCTCGAGGCCGGGGAGGAAGCGGTCGTGCCCGATCCGGAGCAGCGGCCCGCTCGGGATGTCCCGGATCCCGGTGGCCTCGACCACCAGCGCGCCCGGCTGGCCCCGCGCGAAACGCTCGTACCACGCCAGGACCTCGGGCGTCACCAGCCCGTCGTCGGTGGCCCGCCACGGCACCATCGCCGGCACCCAGGTGCGCTCGACCAGGTCCAGCCGGCCCACGCTGAGCGGGCTGAACCAGCGCGACCGCGCCGCCTGCTCCGCCGTCGGCGGCCGACTGGGCGGGATGGGGTGCTTGATGAACGGGTCCGGATGCCACATGCCCGGGTAAGGTAGCGACGCGAGGCGCGGTGTGACCGGCGGCGTCCCGCCTCTCGGCGCTCGACCGGGCTCAGCCACTGGCGCCGCCGCTCAGGCTCGCGCACCCGGAACGAGACACCTCTCCGCGCGCTGCGGTTCCGCGTGTCGATCGACGGTCGTAGCTACGGTGGGGCTCACCGAGGCGCGCTCCGAGGCGCCCCGTTCCGGGCGCGACGGCGTCCCACTGGCGCTTCTGAGACGCGGCCTCCAGCGCCTGGAGACCCTCTCCCTCCGTGGCGTCCCACTGGCGTTTCTGAGACGCGGCCTCCAGCGCCTGGAGACCCTCCCCCTCCTCGGCAACGCCGCCCAACCGCCTAACCGCCCTTCAGCAGCTCCCCCGCGATGATCAGCTGCTGGATCTCCGTGGTCCCCTCGTAGATCCGCAGCGCCCGTACCGCCCGGTACAGCCGGTCCACCGGATGGTTGGCCAGCACCCCCCGGCCGCCGATCAGTTGCACCGCGTCGTCCACGGCGCGCTGGGCCATCTCGGTGGCGAACGCCTTGGCCATGGCCGCTTCGGTGGTGATCCGCTCCTGGCCCTGGTCCTTCTCGTAGGCGGCGCGGTACACCAGCAGCCGGGCGGCGGCGATATCCGTGGCCATGCGGGCCAGCTTCTGCTGCACCAGCTGGAACTCCGCCAGCGGCTTCCCGAACTGCTGCCGGGCCTTCACGTGGGAGAGCGACTCCGCCAGCGCCCGCTCGGCCATGCCGCACGCCGCCGCGGCCACCGTGGGCCGCAGCCGGTCCAGTGCCCCGAGGCCGATCCGGAACCCGTGTCCCTCCTCTCCCAGCAGCGCCTCCGCCGGGAGCGTGCAGTTCTCGAACACAATCTCCCCCAGCGGATGCGGGGCGCTCATCACCAGCGGCCCCACGAACCGGAATCCCGGCGCATCCTTGGGTACCAGGAACGCGCTGATCCCCCTGTGACCCTTGGCGCGATCGGTCGAGGCAAACACCACGTACAGATCGGCGATGCCGGCATTGGAGATCAGCGTCTTGGTTCCGTCGAGGACGTACCCTGCCTTGGTGCGCTGCGCGGTCGTGGCGATGCTCGCCACGTCCGACCCCGCCTCCGGCTCGGTCATCGCGAACGCGGTCATCACCGTGCCCTCGGCGATCGGCCCCAGCCAGCGCTCCTTCTGCGCCGCCGACCCGTTCAGCAGGATCGGGGTGGTCCCGAGCCCCTGGAGCGCGAACACCGCGTCTGCCAGCGGCGAGGCCGCGCCCAGGGCCTCGCGTGTCAGGCAGCAGGCCCGGAGGTCCAGGTCGAAGATCGGCTTGAGCCAACCGCCGGCGCCCAGCAGCCGGAGCAGTGCGCGGGCCTCCGTCCGCGCGGCGGCATCGTCCGCCGCCTCGGCTCGTATCGCGATCTCCCGAGTGGCGAAGTCGCCCACCCGCTCCGCCAGGGCGTTGTGCTGCGGCTCGAGGAAGGTGCGGATCAGTCGGGTGTCTGGCATGAGGTTACTCGAACCGGGCATCGCGCTTGGCGCGGAAGGCTTCGTAGGCTTCGCGGAAATTGGGATTCTGCATGCAGGCGGCCTGCGCCTGGGCCTCGAACTCGAGCGCCGAGACCAGGTCCATCGATGCCTCCTGATTGAGGGCCTGCTTGGTCACCCCCAGCGCCACCGACGGACCCTTCGCCAGCCGGGTGGCGAACTCGGTCGCCTCCGCCATCAGCCGCTCCGCTGGCACCACTCGGTTGTACAGCCCGATCTCGGCGGCGCGCTGGGCGGTGATGAAGTCGCCCAGCATGAGCAGTTCCGTCGCGTGACTGTTTCCCACGATCCTGGGCAGCAGCCACGCCGCGCCCATGTCGGCGCCCGCCAGGCCCACCTTGGAAAAGAGGAACGCGATCTTGGCGCTCTCGGCCGCGATCCGGATGTCGCTCGCCGCCGCGATCACCGCGCCCGCGCCGGCCACCGTGCCGTTGAGCGCCGCCACCACCGGCCGGCGGCACTGGCGGATGGAGAGGATCAGGTCGCAGGTGAGCCGGGTGAACGTGAGCAGTCCGTCGTAGTCATGGGAGAACAGCGCCCCGATGATGTCCTGCACGTCGCCCCCGGTGCAGAACGCCCGGCCGGTGCCGGTAATGATCACGGCGCGCACGCCGGGCTCGGTGTCCAGGGCCCGAAAGGTGTCCCGCAGCTCGGTGTACACCTCGAAGGTGAGCGCGTTGAGCCGCTCGGGCCGGTCGAGAGTGATCGTCGCCACCGCACTGGCCGAGTCCACGGCGTAGCGGAACGACTTGGGCGCCAATGTCATGCAGGTCTCCGATCGTGGACTGCGCTGCTGCTCCTCGGCTCGTCGGCCGTGGTCGGGCGCTTGATCACCCGGCCCGTGACGCCTTTCCGCGCGCTGCGGTTCCGCCCGTCGATCGGCGGTCGCAGCTAAGATGGGGCTCACCGACGCGCGCTCCTAGGCGCCTCGTTCCGGGTGCTCTGCGCCCGCCTCGACCACATTCGAAGCACCCGGGCCCGTGACCCCTCTCCGCGCGCCTCAGGCACCACATTCCGGGCGCCCCGCGCCCGCATCCGGCCGCGTCCCAAGGGGGAGGCGGATCGGTCGGAGCCGCAGGCGGCGGGCCGCGGAGCGTGCTGGGCGCGACGGCGCGGGAGGGACGCCGCGGAGGGGCAGAGCCCCCAAGGACCGCCGCAGAGCGGAAAGCCCCCAAGGGACGCCGCGGAGGGGGAGGGTCGGAGGGCGCGTAGGTGCGCGGTGAAGTGTGTTACCAGCCCGCCCGGAGAGCGCACCTCCAGCGCCTGGAGACCCTCTCCCTCCGTGGCGTCCCTAAGGCTCTCTGCCCGCGTCCCTAAATCTTTCCGCATCCCAGAAGCTCTACTGGCCGCCCAACCGCCTACCCCACCACCGCCGTGGTTTCGATCTCCACCAGCGCCCTCGCATCAACCAGCGCGGTCACGGCCACCAGCGCCATCGCCGGATAGTGCCGGCCCATCAGCTTCCGGTACACCGCGCCCAACGGCTTGAGGTTGGCCCGATACTGCTTGATGTCGGTCACGTAGATCGTGAATCGCCCGATGTCCTCCGGCATCCCGCCCGCCTCACGCAGCACTGCCAACGCGCGCGTCAGCGCCGCTTCGAACTGCCGTACGAACTCCGCGGCCGTCATCACCGCCCGGGCGCGCTTGGCCGGCTTGCCCACGCCGACGAGCGTGGTCGCCCCGACCGTCACCCCGGTCTGCCCGGCGATGAACAGTACCCGCCCGCCGCCCCGCGCCAGCATGCCGTTGCTCCAGCCGCGAGGCGCGCCGAGCGCGTCAGGGTTGATGATCGCGAAGCGGCTGCTCATCTAGTCTCTCCCGTCCATGACCACCGCCTGTCCGTTGAGCTCGTCTCCCGCCGGCGTGCACAGCCCCAGCACCGCCGCCGCCACCTCTTCCGCCGTGATCAGCCGCGACTGTCCCGCCGACGCCAGCGCGGCGGCTAGCGCCTCGTGCCGGCTCCGGCCGGTCTTGGCGATGATCCGGTCCAAGGACTCGGTGGTCATCTCCGTGTCCACGTACCCCGGACAGACCGCGTTCACCGTGATCCCCGTGCCCGCCATCTCCGCCGCCGCCGACCGGGTGAACCCCATCAGCGCATGCTTGGCCGCCGAATACGCCGCGATGTACTTGGCGCCGTTCAGGCCGGCGGTGGACGCCACATTCACCACTCGGCCCCACTTCTGGGCGATCATGCCGGGGAGAAACGCCCTGGTGCACAGGAACGCGCCGGTGGCGTTCACCGCCATCAGCCGGTTCCAGTCCTCCAGCGACGTCTTGACGATCGGCATCGAGGCCGCGGCCCCGGCGTTGTTCACCAGCACCGAGACCGGGCCGAGTGCGGTGGCATCCCGCAGCAGCGCGGCGACGCTCTCCTCGCTCGTCACGTCGCACACCACCGCCTTGGCCGGCCGGCCCAGTGCCGTCAGCTCGGCAGCCACTTTCTCGATTCGCTCCTTGCTCCGCGCCGCGACCACCACCCTGCACCCCGCCGCCGCCAGCGCCCGCGCCGTCGCCGCACCGATCCCACGACTGGCGCCGGTCACGACGGCGATGCGACCCTCGAGCGCGTTCATCGCGCGCTCTCCGGATCGCGCCGCAGTTCGGCCTGGACCGCCTCGTACAGGATCATGCCCAGGGTGTCGATGGTCGTCCGCCCCTCCTCCTTGGTGGCCTGCGCCGGAAAGCCGAAATAGGCGTGTTCGCCTCCGGCCTCCTCGAAGCTCCGCTTGCCGTCCCGGATGGCGTCGGACAGCGATACCGGATTCGGCGCCAGCTCCGCCCGCCTCGTCTCCCGCACCGCCTCGGGCCGCTCGGCCAGAACGATCGAAGTCTCGAACTGCCCCGCGTGGCAGGCCCCGCTGCGGAACTCGTCGGTCAGCCGGCTCGCCCACGGCTTCCTGGTCAGGTTGGGAAACGCCACCACCAGCGCGGTGTCCCGGCGGATGGTCTGCACCGCCGCTTCAAGCGACATGAGATGGGTCGGGTCGAGGTGCGCGTTGGCGATGGCCAGGATCCCGAACGCGTGCCGGGCGACGCTGGCCGCGATGTCCACCACCGCGGCGGTCACCGTCTCTGGAGCAAGGGTAATGGTCCCGGGAAATCCCTGGGCGAATCCGGCCGACGTGTACGCCAGCGGCGTCAGCACCACCACCCGGAGGTTGTGCGCCTCCATCCGGGCGGCCCCGGCCCGCGCCATCGCCTGGGCGATGATGACGTCGGTCTCCAGCGGCAGGTGCGGCCCGTGGGCCTCGATGGCGCCCACCGGGAGGATCGCGGCGGACCCGGGGCCGGCGGCGTCGCGCGCCTCTTCCCAGGTCATTGCGGCAAGCGTCTGCACGGTTATTCTGTCCTCACCGATCTCATTGCCCCGGGGATGTGCGCCATGACGTTCGAGCCTCCGGCCCAGTTCAACATCGCCGACTTCTTTCTCGATGCCCGGGTGACCGAGGGCCGGGGAGACCGGATCGCACTGATCACCGACGCGGGGCAGTGGAGCTACCGTCAGGTGCAGGCGCTGGCCAATCGGTACGCCAACCTGCTCGGCTCGGACTGGGTGGTTCCCGAACAGCGGGTGATCATCGCCCTGCCGGATGGCCCGGACTACGTGGCGGCCCTGTTCGGTACCCTGAAGATCGGGGCCGTAGTGGTCATGGTCAACCCGGAACTCAAACCCGACGCCATCGAGTATTTCTTCGACTACACCCGCGCCACCGTGGCGCTGGTGGCGGCGGAGCATGCCGACACCTTCCGCGCCGCCGCCGGCCGTGCCGCCCACCCGCCGAAGCTCATCGTCGTGGGCGGCCGCGACTGGGCGCCCCGCCTCCAGGCCCAGCCCGACACCTTCGCCAACTTCCCCACCCACCGGGACGACGCCGCCATCTGGCTCTTCTCCGGCGGCACCACCGGCCAGCCCAAGGCCGCCGTGCAGCCCCATCGCTCCTTTGCCAACACCGCCTGCTGCTACGGCCAGAAGGTGCTGCAGTACACCGAGGACGACATCACTCTCGCCGTGCCCAAGCTCTACTTCGGTTACGCTACCGGCTCCAACCTCTTCTTCCCCTTCCTGGCCGGGGCCGCCGCCGTCCTCTTCGACGAGCGCTGCACCGCCGAGGTCCTCTTCGGGCAGATCGGGAAGCACCGGCCCACCATCCTGATCACCGTGCCCACCATGATCAACCAGATGGTGAGCCACCCCGACGCCGGAAGCCAGGATCTCTCGTCCCTTCGCCTGGCCACTTCGGCGGGCGAAGGACTGCCGGAGGAGCTGCATCAGCGCTGGGACCAGGCCTTCGGTGTGCCGCTGCTCGACGGCCTGGGCACCGCCGAGATGTGGCACATTTTCATCTCCAACCGGGTCGGGCGCATCCGCCGTGGCACGCTGGGCGAAGTCGTGCCGGGCTTCGAGGTGCGGGTGGCGGACGAGGAGGGCAGGGAACTGCCTGATGGAGAGACCGGCTACCTCTGGGTGCGGGGCGGCTCCCGAGCCACCGGCTACTGGCAGAACATGGAGAAGACCCAGTGGGGTTTCCGGGGCGAATGGTACGTCTCGGGCGACCTCATCTGCCGATCCGCCGACGGCTACTACACCTACTGCGGCCGGGCCGATGAACTGCTCAAGGTCTCCGGCAAGTGGCTCTCGGCCACGGAGGTGGAGGGGTGCCTGTTGCTGCACCCCGCCGTGTCCCACGTCGCCGTGGTCGGCGTGGCCGACGCCAACGGCCTGGTCAAGCCCCACGCGTATGTCATCCCGCGCGAGCGCCGGCCCGGGCTGGCGGAGGAACTCAAGGCCTTCGTCTGCGAGCGGCTGGAGCCGTACAAGCACCCGCGCGAGGTGATCTTCGTGGACTCGCTGCCGACGACGCACCTGGGCAAGGTGGACCGCGGAAAGCTCCGGGCGGCCGAGTAGGCCGGGCCGCGGGCGCTGCGGTTCCGCCAGCGCTCAGGCCGCTTGAGCACCCGGCCCGTGACCGCCGGTGTGGCCGCTTCGGTCCGCCAGCGCTCAGGCCGCTTGAGCACCCGGCCCGTGACGCCTGTCCGCGCGCTGCGGTTCCGCGTGTGGATCGAGGGGTCGCAGCTAAGGTGGGGCTCACCGACGCGCGCTCCCAGGCGCCACGTTCCGGGCGCTCTCGACGGCCTTCGCAGGGCAGAGCCGTGACGCCCACTGGCGACCATCCTGGCCCGAGAGGGTGGAGACGCAGGAGCGAAATCTGCAGGGAGCGGCGGATGCGTCGCCGCTAGGGGGTCTCACCGATCCCTTGCGGCCCGCATCCGCCGCGACAATGCGGGTTTCGCCACTGCGTCTCAGGGCACAGGCCGGCCGTGCTGTCGCGCTCCGGGGTCAGCTCGCCGCCTGGTCCCCGCGGCCCGCCCCGCCAGCCCGCGCAACATGCCGCTGAACACGTACTGGTGCAGCGGCCAGAGCAGATACCAGTACAGCTGGCCGAACAGCCCCACCGGATCGAAGATCGCCGTCTGGTGGATCACGCTCGTCTCGCCGCGGTCCTCGACCTCGAACTGCAGCCACGCCCGCCCCGGCAGCCGCATCTCCGCCGCCAGCCGAAGTAGCCGGTTCGGTTCTACCGCCTCCACCCGCCAGAAGTCCAGCGTGTCTCCGGGAAGCAGCTGTTCCGGATCCCGCCGGCCGCGTCGGAGCCCGGGACCGCCGATCACCAGGTCCATCCACCCGCGCAGCCGCCACAGCAGGTTGCCGCTGTACCAGCCCGACTCCCCGCCGATCCTCCGGATGGGGCCGAACGCCCGATCGGCGGGGCAGGGCACTTCGACTTTGCGGGCGTCCACCAGCCGGGAGCCGAAGCGGACACCGCCCCAGCTCGTCTTGCGGCGGGCCGAGGAGAGCGCGTCGGACCAGCGGGTCGCGGCGAAGGTGCGGTCCTCGTTGGCCAGCGCCCGGGCCATGGCTTCCGGCGTGCCCAGTGGCCGCACCGCGAAGGCGTGGAGCGCGCGGTCGTCCCGGACCACCGTCTCATTCTTGAGGCCGTCCACCATCGCCCGGCCCACCCGCGCGTAGACCGGCGTCACCAGCCCGAGCCACAGGCTCGAGAGCCGGGGCGTCAGCACCGGCACCGGGACGAACCAGCGCCGCAGCCCCCGCTGCCGGGCGTACTCCCGCATCAGCTCGCCGTAGGACACCCGGTCCGGCCCGCCGATCTCGTACACCGCGCTGTCGTCCTGGGGCAGTGTCAGTGCCTCGCACAGATAGGCGATCACGTCCTCGATCCCGATCGGTTGGGTGGGCGTGGCCACCCAGCGGGGCGTGATCATCACCGGGAGGGTCTCCACCAGGGCGCGGATCACTTCAAACGACGCGCTGCCCGAGCCGAGGATGATCGCGGCGCGGAGTTCGATCGTGGGCACGCCCGACGCGCGCAGGATCCGGCCCACTTCCTGACGGCTGTCGAGGTGCGAGGAGAGTTCGTCCTCGCCGCCCAGTCCGCCCAGGTAGACGATGCGCCGCACCCCCGCGGTCAGTGCGGCCTGAGCGAAGTTCCGGGCCCCGGTGCGGTCCGCCTCCTCGAACGAGTCGCTCGACTCCATCGAGTGCACCAGGTAGTAGGCGGTCTCCACGCCGGCCAGCGCCCGGGCCAGCGACGCCGGGTCGAGCACGTCGCCGTGCACCACGTCGGTGGTGGCGGCGACCCGCGGGCGGAGGTACTCGGGGCGGCGGGCCATGCAGCGGAGCCGATCGCCCCGGCGCTCCAGCGCCTCCAGCAGCCGCCCGCCCACGTACCCGGTGGCGCCGGTGAGCAGGATCAGGCCGCCGCTCATGACTGGCTCGTCAGGCGCCGGAGAGCGGTGCGGAGTGCCTCCAGGTCGCCGATCAGCTCCCCCTTGGCCGACTCCACCGCCTCCTGGTATGCCTCCGCCCCGGCACCTCCCACCAGCAGGGCCACGCCGGCGGGGAGCAACCGCCCCACCGAGGCGAGCTGCTCCCCCAGCGCGGGATCGTCGTCGGGATGGATCACGCTCAGCGCCACCGCCCGGGCGCCGGTCCGCACCGCCGCCGCCGCGATATCCGCCCCCGGCAGGTTGGCGCCGAGATAAGTCACCCGCCACCCCTCGGCGGCGGCGGCGGCGGCGGCCAGCAGCGCGCCCCCCTCATGCATCTGGTGCGACGGCGTCGCCACCACCAGGACCGGCGCCGATCCCCGCGCTTCGGCCGACTCCCGCACCCAGCCCAGCACCTCGCGGACCGCCGCCGTCGCCAGATGCTCCTGTGCGATCCCCATGCGCCCGGTGTGCCACCGCTCCCCCACCTCGTGCAGGACCGGCGCGACCACCTGGTCCAGGAACCGCGGCACCCCCAGCGCCATCGCGGCGCGACCCAGGTCCCGGCGCAGCGCGGCGCCATCAAACACCTCGATCGCCGCCAGCGCGGCGACGCGCCAGGGGCCCGGCAGGCCACCCGCCGCCGCCTCCGGTCCGGGCCGCAGCTCGGCGGCCGCCATGCGGGTGAGTTCGACCATCGGAAGCTGCGCCAGCTGGCTGATGGAGCCGCCCCCCGCCGTCAGCAGCTGCAGCAGCGAGAGCCGTTCGATGTCGGCGTCGGAGTAGAGGCGCTGGCCCCCTTCGGTCCGGGTCGGCGCCACAACCCCATAGCGCCGCTCCCATGCCCGGAGGATATGACTCGACAGCCCGGTACGCTGGGCCACCATGCGGACAGGGTGGCGGGGGACATCGGCCGGCGATGGATCGGAAGGGTTCGGCATGGCTCAAAGTAGATCATTGTATAACTCCTGTCAAGCTAATTGCATAGACTATACCTTGACATTCACCGCTTATCCCCGTACATTGTTTGACACAAGCTGGACAAACTCACATGAAATGGAGTCGTTCCCATGAAGAAGCTCGACGTTCTCGCCGCCGTGTCGCTGGTCGTCGGCGGCCTCAATTGGGGAGTCATCGCGGTGGGTGGGCCTGACCTGGTCGCCGCCCTCTTTGGTGCGGGCGCCGGCCTGAGCCGCGTGGTCTATGGTCTCGTGGGTCTGAGCGCCCTGTGGCAGGCCGCGCAGTGGAAGGCCATTCAGCGGCGCTGGGTAGCCGCTGCGGTTCCGCCAGCGCTCAGGCCGCTTGAGCACCCGGCCCGTGACCGCCGGTGTGGCCGCTTCGGTCCGCCAGCGCTCAGGCCGCTTGAGCACCCGGCCCGTGACGCCTGTCCGCGCGCTGCGGTTCCGCGTGTGGATCGAGGGGTCGCAGCTAAGGTGGGGCTCACCGACGCGCGCACCCAGGCGCCACGTTCCGGGCGCTCTCGACGGCCTTCCCGTGACGGGCCCGAGGCGCCTGACGGCGAACCGCACTGGCCCGAGGACTGGGGCGCCGCGAAGCGATCTCGCCGATCCCTTGCGGCCCCCAGTCTGAAAGGCCGGTGCGGGTTCGCCGGTGGGCGCTTGAGGACGGCGGGTCGCCGCGCGCCGCCATGAACCGGCCCAGCCGCCCGGCTCGTTGACCATCCCTATGCGCTTGGCTAGCTTACCGTCCCTCAAACGGGGCTGTAGCTCAGCTGGGAGAGCGCTGCGTTCGCAATGCAGAGGTCAGGGGTTCGATCCCCCTCAGCTCCATGAAGTGGCCCTCCGGAAGCCGCCCGCAGCCCCCCAGGCTGCGGGCATTCTTCTTGCCTTTTCGGGCCCCGTGTCCGCTGATTTCAACGACTTAGCCTCCGCCGCCGCCCTTGCAACGGGCAATTCGCGCCTCCTTCCCGAGCTCTACGAGCCCGAGGGGGTGGTCCGGCTGTCTGAGGTGGTCTCGGCCCTGTCCTACGCCCTGGACATCACCGAGGGCCAGCCCACCGGCCACGCCGTCCGGACCTGCGTCATCGGCATGCGCCTGGGGGAGCAGCTCGGCCTGGACGGGGCGGAGCGGTCGGCCCTGTTCTACGCTCTCCTGCTCAAGGACCTGGGCTGTTCCAGCAATTCGGCCCGCCTGACCCGCATCTTCCGCTCTGACGACCTGACCCTCAAACGCGCCCACAAGATCACCAACTGGCGGAAGCCGGCCGGTTCGGCCCGCTACGCCTATCATCTGGCGGGCGACGGCGGTGGGAGCCTGGCCCGGGCCTGGCACGCCATCCGCATCGGGTTCGAGGAGCACGGCAGCGGCCGGGAGATGACCCGGACCCGCTGCGAGCGGGGCGCCGACATCGCCGGCATGTTGGGCCTGGAACCGGCCACCCAGGCGGCCATCCGGTCGCTGGACGAGCACTGGGACGGGGCCGGGATGCCCTATTACCGGAAGGGCAACGACATCCCCCTCCTGGGCCGGATCGCTGCGGTGGCCCAGACCATGGAGGTCTTTGCCAGCGGCTTCGGGGTGCGGGTGGCCTACCAGGCCGTCCGGGCCCGCAGCGGCACCTGGTTCGACCCGGGGCTGGTGGAGGCGCTGGACAACCTGGAAGACAACTGCGCCTTCTGGACCACCCTCCTGGCCACCGACCAGCTGGAACACGTCTCCGACCTCGAGCCCGACGACCGGATCATGGAGGCCGACGAGGCTCGCCTGGACACCGTGGCCAGGGCCTTTGCCCGGGTCATTGATGCCAAGTCCCCCTATACCGCCCGGCATTCCAACGGCGTGGCCGACGTGGCCGTGGCCCTCGGGTTGGGCATGGGCGTCACGGAAGAGGAGCTGGTCGTCCTCCGCCGGGCCGGCCTGCTGCATGACATCGGCAAACTGGGCGTCTCCAACCTCATCCTCGACAAGCCGGGCAAGCTCACCGAGGGCGAGAGAGCCGAGATGCAGAGGCATACCGGCTATACCTATGAGATCCTGGCGCGGGTGAGCCGGTTCCGGGCCTTTGCGGCCATGGCGGCGGCGCACCACGAGCGGCTCGATGGGAGCGGGTACCACCAGGGCCTGTACGCCAAAGAGCTGCCGCCGCTCTACCGGATCCTCGCCGTGGCCGACATCTGCGAGGCCCTGTCGGCCGAGCGGCCGTATCGCCGAGCCATGGACCGGGACGAGGTCCTGGCGGTGATGCGGAAGATGGTCGGGTTCGAGATCTGCCCCGTCGTCTTCGAAGTCCTGGAGGGCCTGCCGGTGCTGCCGGTGGGGCGGGATGCTGTAGGCGGTTAGACGGTTAGACGGTTGGGCGGTTGGGCGGTTAGACGGTTAGGGGCTCAAGCGGCCAGAGTGGAGGTGCGGGCGTTGCCGCTCACTCCCCGATGACCGTGAAACCCGCCGCGCGCGCGGCCGTCGCGAGCGCTCTATCATGGGTGGCCATGACCAGGTCCGTGCCGCTGGCCTCGCGCCAGGCGAGTGCGGTGGCCAGGTGAATGGCGTCGAGGGTCCCGAGCGGGGTGGAGAACGGTTCTGACGCCCGCCTCAGGACAGGGCGGGCCACATCCACAACTTCTACCGACTCGAGCAGCCGATAGACGGCGCTGCGCCGCGGGGCCAGCTCCTCGCCGGTCAGCGCCTCCAGGCGTGCGAGCCGGTCGAGCGTCCTGAGGCACTCGACCTCCGTGAGGGCACTGGCCACCGCCGATCGGACCCGGCCCCACTCCGCCAGTTGATCGGCTGCCCCCAGCACCAGCCGCAATACAACCGATGCATCGAGGTAGACGATCATCGAGCCGGCTGCCGCTCCTCCAGCAGTGCTGCCAGGCTGTCGATGGGGCGGCCGAGCGGCGGGGGCAGCGGGACGTCATGCAGGGCGTGGATCGGCTGCCTGATGGCGAGCCCCTCAGCCGACGACCGGTACGGTACCAGCCGGGCAATGGGGGTATTGCGGTCGCAGACCGTCAGCGGGTGCCCCCGCCGCACCGCCTGCAGATAGGCGCTCAGCCGAGCCTTGAGCTCGGCGACCTTGACGGTTTTCTCGCGGGGCTTTGACATGGTCATATTATGGTCATATATGGTCATCTCGTCAATCCGGCGGGGCCCTGCTCCCCGCGCCCCGCGCCCGCCGTCCCTCGCCCCGGGGGTTTCGTACCGG
>Ga0163150_10005473_pt1 | contig 16199 bp, 16 predicted proteins | sample OliLakLV19P2IB_FD_148628 | JGI IMG/M metagenome (GOLD analysis project Ga0163150, IMG submission 148628) | Freshwater microbial mat bacterial communities from Lake Vanda, McMurdo Dry Valleys, Antarctica - Oligotrophic Lake LV.19.P2.IB | ecosystem: Environmental > Aquatic > Freshwater > Lake >...
CGTTAAAGTTAAATAATATATTGTCTTATAGTTAAATTATGAATTTATCTGAAAAACGTCTATTAGGCGTTAAAATTACTAGCACTCCTCAGAACGAATTGATAGAAATTCTAGCTTCTCGCCTCAAAAAACATCAAAAAACTGTTATATTTACCCCTAATCCTGAAATACTTGTTAAAGCGTATCAAAATGCATCATTTTCTAAGGTTCTGAATAAGTCAGATATCAACATTCCCGATGGAGTTGGTATACGACTATTTCTTGGCACTCCGGTAATCAAAGGGCGACAGTTTATGTTAGATGTTTTGAGTTCAATGAACGCTTATCGCCAACATGCATTTTTGATCGGGGGCGATTCGAAGACTATGGCTAAGTGTGTAAAAAAACTCTCACACTTATACCCATCTTTAGCAGTAACCTCTATAGCTGGTCCAATGCTCAATAATCAGGGAAATGCTGATACGGAAATTGATAGATTGATACAAAAAGATATAACCGATAGAATTTTAAAAGAGAGGCCTGATTTTTTGTTTGTTGGCTTTGGAGCTCCAAAACAAGAGTTGTGGATCAACAATAATATTGAAAAGCTACCTGTTTATGGAGCAATGGCGGTAGGTGGGTCATTTGATTACTTAGCAGGCACAGCGCTCATTCCACCTCGATTTGTAAATAATCTGCATCTTGAGTGGCTTTGGAGGCTTATAACTCAACCAAAGCGTCTAATACGCGTTTTTATGGCAGTAATTGTATTTCCAATCTTGGTTGTTAAAGAAAAGATCTTTAAGAATTCTCTTTAGTAACTATGTTAAACGTGTCTATTGGAGAAGTTGACTCATTAAAGGCCTTTAGAAATACAGTTTTTAGTAGCTTGTCTCGAAGAATATACTTGTCTTGCTCAATCTCTTCCTTTTGTGCCCATATGTATTCTTCCACCTCTTCCTCTTGAAGGCTGATTTCTTTGTTTCCCAATATTTCAGCAGCATAAAAGCAGGCAACATACCCAACTTCGTCACTTTTTTTTATATACATCGCTTGAATAAGGCCAGTAATTGAGATGTTGAGGCCAGTTTCTTCTTTAGTCTCTCTAATTGCAATTGCTGTAGCGATTAAGCTTTCTCCTTCTTCAGCGTGACCAGCTGGTGGCCCCCAACGGTCAGCCTTTTGCTTAAGTAGTAATAATTTATTATCCTCAATGATGCATACACCTGAGGCAAAAAGAAGGTTCATCTTGACTATCATACCATAGCGTTGTGGTATAATTGTCGGTACCGCTCCATAAATTTATGACCTCAAAACCAGTCAAACTTATATTGCCACCGGGAACAAAAATACCGAACCATATAGCCCTTATTCCCGATGGGAACAGGCGTTGGGCACGGGCTCGTGGACTCCATACCCTGAAAGGCCATCGTGCAGGGTTTGAACGCGCTATAGAGCTTGCCAGGTCAGCTCGCGATATGGGTGTGCACACAGTAACTTTGTGGGGATTCTCAACAGAAAATTGGGACCGAACACCTGCTGAGGTTAATTATCTCATGAAGTTATACGTACGTCTCCTTGATGATTACATAAAAGAAGCCCATTACGATAAGGTTAAGCTGGTGCATATCGGTCGTAAAGATCGTATTCCAGGATTTCTTCTTAAAAAGATTCGCCAGGCAGAAGAAGAGACAAAGAAGTACTCCAAGTACATTGCAAATCTTGCAATCGATTACGGTGGACATGATGAAATCGTGCGTGCAGTAAAGCACATGATTACTGACCAGGTATCACCAAGTTCAGTAGATAAAAAACTATTTGAGAGCTACCTTGACACCCATGACCAACCATACCCGTATGTAGATTTGCTTATCCGAAGCTCAGGGGAGCAACGAACAAGCGGTCTCCTGCTTTGGCAAATGGAATATGCTGAAATGTACTGGGAAGAATCTCATTTCCCTGACTTTACCCCTGAAAAGCTGAGAGAGGCTATCCTAGACTATTCACGTCGACGCAGACGCTTTGGTGCAAATGATGTAGAAAATCATTTTAGGTTTAAGCCGCACGTAACTGCCAAGCTTGAAGTGAACTGGTGGAGACTTTCCAAAATCCCACACGGTGAAAAGTTCCGTGATTATGCGATTTCGCATCTACGTGAGCAATGGGGCTTATCTAAACAACTTGGTGCAGACGCCGCTAAGCTTATGATTGAGGCGTTTATTAATGGAAAGAGCGAGAAGTGGCCTGAAGCGAAGGCAAGTTTATCTAAGTTCTATCAATTGATTCATGAGGAAGCAAAGCTTGCATTCGAACCTACCCTCGCTGCATCACTTCAGGTGCATTTGTGGCAAAAAACAATGAACGTTGAAACCTATTCATTTCAAGAGGCTGAGTCTGCAGGTCGCAATTTGGTTTCAGAGGTATATCGCATTTCTGACCTTCAGGCGACGAAAGCTGCTCATCTTATGACATTGGCTGAATATGAACGAAGCCTTGCGCTTGCTGAAGGCGGGGACGACCATTGGAAAAAAGCCCAGAACTATCTCGAGCTGTACTATTCTGCGCTCAAAGATCGGATTGCATAAGCATCTTTGTTTAGATAGTACCTTTAGGTAAGTGCTTTTGAGCTTGATTACTCGTCCGAGTGTGGTAGCATACTAAACGATGTCTGAAGAAGAAATCAAAAGCGTAAAGCGTAATTCACCCTCAACTTTTGTACCGGTTGCCGTATTTTTCTTAATTTTGGGTGCTGCTATTGCAGCAGGTGGAGTATATACCTTCGCTGTTAAGTACCCTGATGTTCTCGGTCTCACGACAATTATTACTCAGGAAGAGGTAGATCGAAAACTACTTGCCGTAGTTGGTAAAATTATAGATATTCCTAAAGATGAGGTTCCGACAATTACGACCATCATTGATGGTGAGATACCTAAAATTGAAACTCCATTTACTAATGCCATTGCAGGAGACAAAATTATTACCTATCTAAAAAGTAAACGCGTAATTCTTTTTCGCCCTTCTGAAAATAAAATTATCGACGTTGGCTTTATTGAGTCGTCTCCAAATCCAACCGCTACTCCAGCTGCATCACCAACCCCACTATCAAGCAGGCTAAAGGTATTTATCTTGAATGGGACAAATATCGTTGGGGTAACCAAGAGCGTAGAATCAGTACTCGAGCAAAAATATACCAATATGGAAATTGTAGGACGTATGGCTGCAAATAAAAATGACTATCAGGACTCAATAGTAATCGACGTAGGAGGTAGCCGGGGAGAAGAAGCACAGAAGATAGCTCGTGACTTAGGAGTCGCAGTAGGAGCGTTTCCAGAAGGCGAGAATACTCCAGCTAATACCGATATCCTGATACTCATTGGTGCGAAAAGCGCACAAGCCACTCCAAGTGCAACTGCAGCTCCCAGCAACTAACAGTTAATTTCTCACTAATACCATTATTTCCTCCATGCCCGATCAACGAGCATCGTGAATTCAAAAAGCACAATGAGCGGCAGGGAAAGGATGATGTCTGCCAGGATTGAGTCAGGCGGCAGGAATATTGCAATAATGAATGAGAGCAGATAAATATAGTAGCGATATTCACCAAGGGTCTGTCGTTTTACAACACCAAATTTAAGCAACGCGAGGAGTACTATTGGGAACTCAAAAAGCAGCCCCATGATTGCAGAAGTCCAGATAACGGTTGATAATAGCCGGCTAATATCAAGCACATTGCCAATTCCTAAGGAAACCGAGCGCGATAGAAATATTTCTATCTGCCACTTCATGACAAGGGTTCCAAAGAAGAATCCAAACACAAAAAGCAGCAGGGAAAATGGAATCAAACGTACAATGACTTTGTACTCACGCTTCCGGAGTGCAGGCTTGAGGAAGGACAAAATTTGGTACAAGACCATTGGGAACGACAGAACTATTCCGCTTGCTACTCCACAGCTAATGGCAAGGTTAATAAATTGAAATGGAGAAGTAAAAACAACATTAACGTCAGATAAACTTAGTAGGTCAATAATGAGCCCAATTATTTGCTCATAGAAGATGAACCCAAAAACAGTGGTGAGTACAAAGAAAATAACGGTTATAACAATACGTTTTCGTACCTCGAAAAGAAACGGAGTAAACTTGTCGATTACCGATTGAATGTTTGGGGGTTCAAGCGCTTGAATGGTTTCCACTAAAATATTCTATCAGAGTAAAACTCTACTGAGGGGGTTAACTTTTATCTTTTTTATCGTCTCCATTGTCATCGCGAGAGGCTTTTTTAAACTCTCGTACCGCGTCACCAAGACCTTTGATAAATTCAGGTATTTTTTTACCACCGAAAATTAAGAGCACAATACCTCCGATGATAAGCCATTCTGTTGGCCCTACTGATTTCAACATATTCAACGTGACGCCTCCTTGTCTAGTGGTTTATTTACCTCTTCAATAGCTTCACCTAAGCCAGTCTTAACTTTCTTAATCTCTTTCATTGTCTCACCAGCCGACCGTGCAAGCCCGACCAAAACTTTTCGTCCAAACAGTAAAAGGAGGATAAGAGCAATAACAATTACTTCTGTAGGGCTAATATTTTTCGTAAAATCTAACATAATCTACAACAACATCCTACTACTATTAAAAATAAAAAACAAGATATTGAAACACATTACTTCTCGCTCATTTGAGCTCGAAACCATTCCTCTCCATCCCAAAATTCGAGGCTTTTTGTGTCTTCGTTAAACCCAAACGTGCCTCGTTTTGCTTTTTTGGGTCGAGAGTTGGTTTTCCAGGAAGCAATAGTTGGCAGCCCGAGAGCCATTGTTAATCCTTGTCCAAGGTCTACGAGAAGTTGGGTTTTTTTTGCCATGTTATATACTCATTATACGTTAATTTTCTCCATTGGAAGCTGTATCCATATCGCCCCAGTCCAATATTCAAGGCAGTTTGTATCTATATTAAAACCAAGAATACCAATACGGGGGTTAATTGGCCTGCCCGCATTATTCCACATTGGAATCTGTGTGTTTGTCGTTCGTGAATTAGTTGGACTTACCACTCGATTGGGTCCTCCCAAGAGCCCTATTTGACTCTTAATTACTGAGCTATTTCTGAAAAATATTGGATCATCGCTAGGTATCTCAACAGAGCTTGTAGGAAGTGGAATAGCCGGTACAACAAATCCTGTTTCATCAAGTGGAACCCCTGCTGCTGATGGAGATGGTGATTCACTTGGTGCAGATGGGGCAAGTGAGCCTGAAAGGCTTGACGAAGCAGAGGTTGATTCAGAAGGTGAATCTGAAATCCCATTAGACGGGGAAACACTTCCCGATGGAGACAAGCTTGCACTTGGACTTACTGACGCACTTGGTGAAAGTGACGCTGACTCAGAACCCGCAGATGGAGAAACGCTTGAGCTTGGAGATAGGGACGCAGATGTGCTTCCTGATGGGCTTACACTGGCTGAAACCGACAAGCTTGGCGAGATGCTCGCGCTGGCGCTAAATGATGCACTTTCAGAAACAGAAGCACTCGGGCTGAAAGACGCTGAAGCACTGATAGAGGAGGACGGAGAAAGTGAGAGTGACACACTTGAGCTCGGGCTTACTGATCGTGATTGCGATGAGCTCGGTGAAGCTGAGCTGCTTGGAGATAGGGACGCAGATGTGCTTCCTGATGGGCTTACACTAGCTGAACCACTTGCACTTGGAGAAACAGAAGCTGATGGACTTACTGACGCACTTGGAGATTGAGAAGCACTGTCTGATGAGGATGGAGATACTGATAAGCTTGTCGACGAGCTTGGGCTAACAGAAGCGGATGGTGAAACAGATGCACTCGCTGATGCCGACGGACTTTGACTTGCCGAAGCAGATGCACTTGGACTCTGAGAAGTTGACGGGCTAATAGAGGCTGAAGGAGAAGCAGATGCACTTGGACTCACAGAAGCGCTCGGGCTTATCGATGCAGATGGTGATTGTGACCCAGACGGCGATACACTTGCACTCGCTGAAGCACTTGGACTCTGAGAGTTTGATGGAGATTGAGACGAAGAGGCACTACTTGATTGACTTACACTGGCAGAAGCTGAAGCGCTTGGACTGGTGCTTGAGGAAGGTGAGACGGACGCGCTTGGTGACTGTGATGCTGAAGGGCTGATGGAGGCAGATGGCGAGACTGAGGAACTTGCTGATGCAGAGGGTGAAAGTGACCTACTTGCACTTGAAGAAGGACTCTGTGATGCGCTTGGGGAGACCGACGCAGAAGGGGACTGAGAAGCTGACGGGCTTTGGGAAGCACTTGGAGAGACAGATGCACTCGGTGATTGCGAGCTAGATGGACTTACCGAAGCGCTCGGTGAAACGGATGCTGATGGGCTCTGAGACGCCGACGGACTTTGACTGGAAGACGGAGACTGTGAGGCGCTTGGTGAAACTGACGCACTCGGACTTGTTGATGATGAAGGACTTATCGAACCTGAAGGGGATTGAGAGGCACTTACCGAAGAACTAGGAGAGACAGATTCTGATACTGAGGAGCTCGGTGAAGTTGAAGCTGAAGGAGACGTTGATGCACTTGGGGAGACCGAAGCTGACGGGCTTTGGGAAGCACTTGGACTCGTCGAAGCAGACGGAGATTGACTTGCCGACGGACTTTGGCTGGCACTTGCTGATGCTGAAGGAGATACTGATGCGCTTTCCGACGAGCTTGGGCTCTGGGAACTAGATGGACTTTGAGAGCTAGACGGTGATATTGACGAGCTAGGACTTACTGACGCACTTTCAGAAACCGATGCAGATGGTGAGATGGAAGCGCTTGGGCTTTGGGAGGCACTTGCTGACGCGGATGGGCTCTGAGATGCAGATTCCGATGACGATGGACTTGTTGAAGCAGACGGGCTGACAGAAGCACTAGGAGAGACAGATGCAGACGGTGACTGGGAAGATGAAGGACTTTGGGAAGCACTTGGACTCGTCGATGCAGACGGTGACTGGCTTGCACTCCCTGACGAACTTGGAGACACTGATGCACTTTCCGACGAGCTTGGGCTCTGGGAACTAGATGGACTTACAGAGGCGGAAGGGCTTTGGCTAGATGAAGGAGACTGTGATGCACTCGGTGATTGGCTCGCAGAGGCCGAAGAACTTGGAGACACTGATGCACTTGCAGAGGATGATGGAGATTGCGAACTCGAAGGACTTAATGACGAGCTCGGACTTGTGGAAGCGCTAGGTGAAATCGATGCCGACGGACTTTGACTTGCAGAAGGAGACTGAGAGGAGCTCGGGGAAACAGATGCACTTGGGCTTTGGCTCGCACTTTCAGAAGCCGATGGACTTTGAGAAGCACTGGTAGACGAACTCGGTGATGTTGAAGAACTCGGACTTGTGGATGAACTCGGGGACTCGGAAGCAGACGGGCTTTGAGAAGCACTTGGGCTCACAGACGAACTCGGTGAAACTGATGCAGAAGGACTTACAGACGAACTTGGACTCTGTGACGCAGATGCCGAAGCACTTGGTGAAACCGAAGCAGAGGTGCTACTGCTCGGGCTTTGGGAAGCAGACGGAGATTGACTTGAACTTGGACTCTGGGAGCTTGATGGACTTTGACTTGACGATGGAGATTGAGAACTTGATGGACTTAGGGACGCCGAAGGTGAAACTGATGCGCTCGGCGATTGAGAAGCGCTTGCTGAAGCTGATGGACTTACAGATGCACTTTCTGAAGCAGATGGTGATTGAGATGCCGAAGGTGAAACAGAAGCAGATGGGCTTTGGGAAGCAGACGGAGAAACAGAAGAACTTGGTGACTGAGAGGAGCTTGGGCTTTGACTTGACGATGGAGATTGAGAACTTGATGGACTTAGGGACGCCGAAGGTGAAACTGATGCGCTCGGCGATTGAGAAGCGCTTGGACTTTGTGACGCACTAGATGAGGAGGATGGAGATTGAGATGCACTTGTCGATGATGATGGAGATTGAGAGCTGGAAGGACTGACGGACGAACTTGGTGAGACTGATGCACTTGGGCTGACAGATGCGGAAGGAGAAACAGAAGCACTTGGAGATTGAGATCCAGATGGTGACTGAGAGGCACTCTCACTTGATGACGGACTGACTGATGCACTTACTGAGGAGCTGGGAGATTGTGAAGCAGATGGACTCACGGAGGCAGAAGGAGAAACAGACGCGCTTGGTGAAACGGAAGCACTCGGGCTTACAGAGGCACTTGGTGATACGGAAGCGGATGCACTACTAGACGGACTCACACTTGCAGATGCACTTGAGCTTGGACTGGTCGATGAAGAAGGACTGGCTGAAGCTGATGGACTTACTGATGCGCTCCCTACTAGATATTCGGGATAATCATGCGCCGGATATGTTTGACCAAATGTGTTTGTTCCAATTCCACTTCCGCCAGTTGGCGGACTTGCAGGTACAATACCTCCACTTGAGTTACCTTGAGCGGGATATGGGTTTCCAAAATAATTACCTCCAAACATTGTTTATTACAAAAAGATACCACATAACATAGGTGTAACCGTAAAATCAGGCCAGCAAAAAAAAGTAATGAAGAAATCATGTCTCATAGCAGCCAGACCTGTGTATTAGATAAAGTTATCTTACTTCAACCGATGCATCAAACCGGCGTGCTTATTATGGCGTCTTTTAGTTGAGCTTAGCAAGGAGGAGTTGAGTTACTTTTTTGTGAGGATTGCCTGGATATCGGACACGACGTTCGTGTAGTGTCTTACTGCAAACGCGCGAGCTTCTTCTGCACGCATTGCCCAGTCTGGGGTAAAGTCGTATCCAAAACTATAATCAAAGTTTGCTTTAATTGGATAGTGATCGAGCTTGTTTGCTTTCAACCAATCTTGATTGTAATAAAGGAATGTTGCTTCTGAAATTGCTCTGGTGTGAGTGGGATCTTGCCACGCTCTCATTGAGTTGTAATAGGGTGCCCTGAATAATACTTGTCCACCGGGAACAAGTATTCGATGCACCTCATTCATAAATGCGATAAGGTCTTTTGTGTGTTCTATATAGTGATTGCAAACGGCCTCATCTACACTGTTATCAGGAAATGGCCAAGGAAACTGCTCAAGGTCCCACACAACATCAACGCCTTCACCGGGAGCGATATCTACCCCAAAGAATCCTGGTGTTTTATTTTGACCACATGCGATGTCAAGACGGAAGGGGTGGAGAAGTTCAAATTTCTTTTTACCAACTGAAAATTTAATCAAGTTGGCGTTTTCTTTAGTAGTAGACTTCTTTGCCATTGGTTGGGATTATATAACAAAGTAGCGCTGTATTGCTACGGGGAGCTCGTCAGCATAAGATGAATATATGCCAAACCGGTTGATGTTTATATCATCTCTTCTCTTCATTTTGTTTTCTTTCTCTATTAGTCAAACTAGTCAAGCATTTGCCGCAATTAGTGCTTGTGCCGTCACCGTAAGTCCAAACACCCTCAGTGGAGGAACCTCATCCCAATTAGTATTTAGTATCACCAATAACGATCAAGATAGTAACCTTTTGTATTGGGTTAAAATTGTTGCTCCCACAAGCGACTATACCTTGACTTCTGGTGATGGGCCAAATCTTGGTGGCGTTTCCATAAGTGATGATAAATCCACTATAACGATTAATACTACATTATCTGGGGGGGAGACTGGTAATTTTACGATTGGGGTTACTACTGGTGCGAGCGGAGTCTCGGCAAGCTCCTTTACAGTCCAGGCATCTTCGACGTCTGCTGGTGCTAATCCAACCACTTGCACTGGTGATAGTGCGGTGTCAATTACTGCGAATACTGAAGCTATTTTAACTATTTCGAATATAAAAATAACAGCATCTGATACAACCGCCAGCGTTTGAAGCTGAAATTGTGCTTTTTGGTTTACCTCACTTACCACACAATGTCTCTTTCTATGTCGTAACTTCCAACTTTTACTCTTGTGTCACACGCCACTTTGTACCCAAGCTTGTGGATATTTTCAAAAAAGTATAAATCTGGATTTTCAATATTAGGTAAAAACCAAGGTTTTTGAATTCTTGTATCCTCAAAAATGCTCAATTTAAAGAGAGTAAATCCGGTTGATAATCCTAAGCAATTTTGAATTGTTTCTGGATAAGGTATGACCGGAAGAAATGTTTGGGGCATAAGATACGGACTCCCGTAAATCTTAGCTTTCCCACCAGGGCCTTTGTCCCACAATAGTCCACCTACGACGTCAAAGGTTTCAATATTTTCGTAGAGCTTAATAAGTCCATCATAGGGGGGCATGCTCGTTTCTTCCATAATAAGAATATATTTGAAATCCTTTAAACCTGGTGTCGTTAATATTCCCTGTATCGCATTATTAAAAGCATCATATTTGTACTTTGTGACTATGGGTAACCTTACAAACTTTTGATTCATTTGGGTGAGATGCGCCATCCAGTTCTGAACGACTTTCGCGTGAATCTCTCCACTTGTTGGAAGTATGCAAATAGTTGATAAATCCCTAGAGCTGTTGGCCTGGACAAGTCTGTTTATTGAAGCGGTAAGGTTTGTATTATGTCGACCAAGAGTTGAAGCTACTTGGAGTTCTGTATTCACCATACAAGATCGTTCTCAGCGTCATAGTGACCGACTTTAATACGCGTATCGCAGGCGACTTTATAATTTAATTTTTTTATGTTTTCATAAAAATACAAATCTTGGCTGTAGCCACGAATGCCAACGTTAGGGTGGTATTCTTGGGTAGTCTTGAAATAAGGTTTGGGAACACGGGGATCTTTAAAAATATCCATTTTATAAAGGTTAAATCCCATTCCGAGGCCATTACATTCTTGGATGCTTTCTGGAGTAGGCACTTGCGGCACAAAGTTCATTTCACTTCTTGTCGGATCGCCATAAATCATTGGTTGTCCTGCGTCCCCCTTAGTCCAGTAGAGCCCTCCAACTACGTCAAAGGTATCCATTCCCTCGTAGAGCTTTAAGAGCCCATCTGGGGGCGGCATATTGTCTTCTTCGAGCGTCATAATGTATTTCCATGTGCGAAGTACTGGGTTTTCTAAAATTTGCTCGATTGCGCTTGTATATGCAGCACCCACCTCCATACCGATAACGAACATGCGGATAAATTTCTGATTCATTGGTAACATCATGCTCCACCAGCTTTGTACTACTTTCGCATGAATTACTCCACGTGTGGGAATAATACAAATTGTTGAAAGATCTTGATACGTTTTTTTCTTGTCAACAGGCTTGTTGTCAAAGGGGTCAATAATTATTTGAGGCTTATTCATATCTAAAACAGTATAGTAACACAACGTATGGTTTAGTTCATTACGTTGATACAAAGGTAACTGCGGGAAGAATAGTAGCAGTTGAACCAGCACCTCCCGTTGTTCCCAGCTCAGTGAGCGCTATTGTTGAAGGTAATGCATTCCCTCCATATAGCGCAGTTCTTGTGATAAGACCAACAATATTTCGTCCGAACCACGCGGTTTGGTTTGCGTTATTTGCTGCCCAATCAGACGAGGCAGATCCAAATGGCATTAAGGATCCTGAGACCATATTAATTGGGTTTGAAGGCTGTCCCACAATACCGGCGAGGCTGAGGCCATATGTTGAACGTGAGTTTGCAGTACTCTTGTATGAGAGGAGGCCTAGGTAATATACCCCTCCAGTTAGTGTCATGTTCCCACCAAATTGAAGTCCAACCACTCTCCTTCCCGAGATATAAGATGACTGTTGCGCTGTTCCCGTAACTGCAGCACCTGCAAACTGTGAGCCGGTTCCATATCCGCTCGTTGCCGTTGTTGTTGGCCAGTTCCAGGTTAAGCTTACGCTGCTCAAAGATTCTCTAATCGAGAACGAATTTGAAGAGATAAGATTTAATGCAGTATTTTCATTCATACTATAAATTCCAAAGAGCGAAGAATATGTGTTGCTTGCCGCAAGAGTAGATGTAACCATTGAGAGTGAATTTCCAATTAAAATTTGATTAAATTGTAAATTTGGAGGAACCGTAACGGGAAAGACAAACATTGAGTTGTTCGTTGCAACTAACGTGTTACCCATTGTCTGAAGTCCTGTTTGGCCCACACCCGCAATGTGAACGGGAGCCCAGTAGGTAAGGGGCGCTTCTGCATCGGTTAATGTTTTGTTAGTTATGGTTGCTGCAATTTGGTCATCAACAATAATGGAGTGGGAAGAAGAACTTTCCTGCTGCCGCACTATGGTGAACGTGTCATCGTTGATAGCGGTAACACGCACGATCTCAGCGTTTGAAGAGAGCGGCTGAACACCAGCCGGCCACACCGTTGCATTAAAAGGAACAGGCGGAAACTTGGCGCCGGTACCAGCTTGAACAGTTAAGGTAGTACCTGTTCCTGGATTTGTAGTATCTCCTTGGTTTGTACCTTTAATTGTTGAATATGCAAAATTTTTGTGTGCGTCGGCCATATGGTATATGTTTTTTTACAAAGCTCCGTTTATGTCATTCCATTTGAATAGAATGTAACAGCAGGTAATATGGTCGCAGTTGAGTTTGCGGCACTTGCTCCCAATTCACTAAGCGTAATAGCTGACGGTATCTGTGTACCTCCATATCCTGCACGCACAGTATTAGTTACAAAACCGACAATGTGCCGTCCCCACCACTGGGTTGAGTTTGCCACATTCGCTCCACCCCAAGCGGAGGCGGCTGAACCGATAGGGAGATATCCACTGACATTTCCCACCGCCTGCTGTGGGTCTATTCTTTGTCCAATAATTCCAGGGATACTCATACCAGCCAGGCTATTATTTGCGGTGCTTCGAACTGATAACACAGCTACATGATAGATTCCGTTTGTTAAACGCATTTCGCTTCCAAATTGCAAACCAAACCATCGTGTTCCAGAAATATAATTAACAATTTGTGCTGTATTTGACATTGCAAGCGAGTCATATCCGTAGCCTGAGGTCATTGTAGTCGTTGGATAACTCCACGTGCGGCTCAAACTGTTAAATGACTCACCGATAGAAAAAGAATTACTTCCGATAAGAGAGAGCGCAGTGCTCGCAGTCATACTGTAAAGGCCAAAATATGAGTAATAGGAATTACTGCCTTGTGCGTTACTTGTTGTATATGAAACTGAAACAGGAACGACTAACTGGTTAAATTGGATATTGCCGTTAACAGTAACAGGGAATACATACGCTGAGCCACTCGACGATTGTCCACTTACTGAGGCCAACGTTTGAAGAGCAGTGGCAGAAGCTGAAGAAAATATGAAAGGTGACCATGTTGAAAGAGGCATCTCAGCCTCAAGTAATGTTTGTGCGGTAACTGCGGCTACAATCTGATCTCCCACAATAATGCTCCGTGCGCTCGTTCCTTCTTGTTTTCGGGTAATGGTAAACGTATCAGTTGATACTGCTGTAACGCGAACAATTTCTGCGTTGTCTGTTGTAGGCTGTTCTCCTGCTGGCCACACCGTTGCGTTAAACGGAGCTGTTGGAAAAAGCGATCCATCAGACCCCGTAACCACAAGAGATGTACCTGTAGTTGAAGGGCTTGGTGCGGTTGCAATTAGTGATTCAGCGAAATTTTTGTGTGCATCGGCCATAGATGTATATTACGTTGAGACAAAACTAACGAGTGGTAAAATGGTACCAGTTGTGTTTACGGTCTGAAAATTAGCTAATTCCAAAACGCTTGGAATTCTAGTTCCTCCAAAACCGTTTTGTGCGGTGTTTGTCACAAAACCCATCACAAATCGTCCATTCCAGCCTGAAATACGTACATTGCTTTGTGCAAATTCAGCTGCCGCCATACCAATGGGCATTTGTCCACTTGCAGAGCCCGCCATGTTTATTGGATTAATCACTTGGCCGATAAGTCCTGCGTTGGAAAAACCCATCGATGAAACGCTTCCTGCAGTACTTCTGTATGTGAGAATTGCTAACCAGTACATTCCGGCGCTAATGCTCATTTCACCTCCGAATTGCAGTCCAACCTTTCTTGCCCCCGAAATATGTGTAACCATTTGAGCAGTTGCACTTATATTTCCAATTCCATTAAATGAGGTTCCATATCCATATCCGGTCGTTGCGGTGGATGTTGGATAGCTCCATGTCAAGCTTACACTTGCAAACGTTTCCAAAATTATGAAAGAATTTGAAGAGATGAGTGCAAGCGAGTTTGAGGTCATGCTATAGAGTCCAAAATGAGAAAAATAGGTGTTTGATACACTACTTGCAGCACCACCGCTATTTGTTGTCATATACGAGTGTGATTGGGCGATTATTACTTGATTAAATTTAAGAGGAAAGGGAACTGTCATAGGAAAAGCAAAGATGTTTCCTATACCTGTTGTACTTGAATTTGCGGCGAGTGTTTGTAACCCGGTACCAGCCGAAACAGCAATGGCTGGAGACCAGCTGTTCATGTAATTTGCTTCAATATCTGTAAACGTTTTTGCCGTTACTGAAGCCGCTATTTGGTCACCAACAACAATGGTGCGTGCAGCCGTACTTTCCTGTGTTCTTGTAATGGTAAACGTATCAGTAGCAATGTCTGTGACGCGCACGATCTCTGCATTTGCTGCTGTCGGCTGTGTTCCAGAGGGCCAAATTGTTGCATTAAAGGGGACTGTAGGGAATAATGTTCCATTTCCCGATTGTACGACAAGCGATGTTCCACTTGCGGCCGGGGATGGTGCAGTTAGTATTGTTGAATAAGCAAAATTTTTGTGTGCATCGGCCATATCGTTTTAATTAAACCTTATTTTACACTTATTTGGGAGAATTTAGCTATTAAGTCGATTGTTGTACCCCAGCCATATATTTTGTATTTACTCTTCTTCCAACCCCTTAGTAGTTTTTGATTTCTAAACTGACCTTTGTACCAGCGGGTTGATGTGAGGTTTCCACTGTGTCTAATATCAATATTTGGGATTCTTGACTTCCATGTGTCCACTTTATACATCGTGTTCCACTGAATACGATTGTGGGTCATTGGTTCAAATCCCATCTTTCGACTAAAACCCTCAGCCATTACCCGCTCATACCGCTCCTTAAAGTGCGTATAAAGCTCTTCACGGTACCCGCAGAGGCCTGAGAGCTGGCTGACATCATAGTGCAAAGCTTCGCCATCTGAAAGCCGCAAGTACCAAACATTTTGGTTGTAATAAAAAGTACCTCGTTCGGGTGGGGTGAAATCAAAGTGAGATGAATGGTACAAAACATCGTGTTCTGCAAAAAAAATAATATCGCTTTTGCTATGCTCAAGTGCTGCCATGATTTGCTTAAACATCGCAGGATATCCGCGCTTGAGGGAAGGGAAGAAAATATTTTTTACTCCAAAGTTAAGACGCTTGAGCGTTGCACTTACAATGGGGATATTGTATTCGCTACTGATTTTTTCTAATTGAGCTCGCACTGGTTCAGCGATCGTTGGGGGAAGTTCGCTATCGCTGTAGTAAATAATACCTTTTGTGAGTTGTCCATCCTTCGCACCAGTTTTGATCATACCAGTTTGCTCACTTGCAGGTTCAATCTCCTCTGTCTTTATAGTCGTTTGAACCGGTGTATCGCTGAAGGTAAATGTGTTTGCTTTAAGCTTAGCAAGGTCATCGTCACTCCACCCTTTTACTGGCCAAAATCGCTCCACGAGCCACGATAATGGTCTTTTTTGAAGAGGCCATTTATTATTAAAAAACAAATCTCGTGCGTGCCTTTTTGCTCTGTCTTGATCACGGCCTGAAATTGGATACGGGAAGCTAAAGTCACCTCCTTGTGTTCTAAACATGTGAGCGTACCAGGTTTTGTGATATACCATAACTCGACCACCCGAAAGCCATGTCTTTGCAGCAACTTCAATGCCTTGGGAACCCCAGCTTCCAAACTCTTCATCACAAATATTGAGTTCCCAGTATTTTTCTCTACTGAGCATGAAACATGATCCTTGTAGTGACATGCTTTCTGTAATGTCTCCTTGAGCTTCGGGTCTTTTTGAATATTCTCCAAAGTATTGAAAGTGGGGGGAGCTATCAAAGCAGTACGAAATGCTTTTTGGACTTTGCTTTGCGATCCATACAACATTTCTTATCGTTTCTTTGCCGCAGACATTGCATGGACCACTTGGACCTTGATACCTTCTATGTCCATCTTCACATACCCAATCAAATGCATGAAGATTTCTCATGAGTGGTGACATTGTCCAGTCAGGCTGGATCACCGAGAGC
>Ga0163150_10005476_pt1 | contig 16192 bp, 11 predicted proteins | sample OliLakLV19P2IB_FD_148628 | JGI IMG/M metagenome (GOLD analysis project Ga0163150, IMG submission 148628) | Freshwater microbial mat bacterial communities from Lake Vanda, McMurdo Dry Valleys, Antarctica - Oligotrophic Lake LV.19.P2.IB | ecosystem: Environmental > Aquatic > Freshwater > Lake >...
AAATTTTTGCGTTATTACCGGATTTTTTGCGGTTGGTGCCTTTGCAAAAAAGCCTGACGATCGAGCCGTAATTGCGGTGGATATCGCCTGACCCAACCCGCAACTGCCCTGTCGGGCAAGCGGAAAAACCCGGTACCCGATATTATTGAGTACGCATTGTCAGCCCGCCCGGCAATCGGAACCGCATGTCGCATGCAGTTCCTGAATTGACTGATTAACCGCTGCGCAAGGGCGTTGTCAAGCCACCACCGACCCCGGTCCAGACCGGTTTTATCCTGGAGAGACAGTTTTATGGCCAGTCCAATGAGTTGGATTCGGAAGTACCAAAAAGGCATGCTGGTCGTATTTGGCGTGGCATTGATGGTCGTGTTCCTGGTACCGCAACTGGCCGATTTTGGCGGCGGACGAGTCGCTGTAGAAAATCCGGTGGTAGTTACCTGGAACGGCGGCAGTCTAAAACGCCTGGACCTTGACCGGTTGCGAACGCGTCACTTCCAGACCGTGCGGTTCCTGAATGTGTTGCTCGATTTTGCCCGACAAAAATCCGGACCGGACGCGGTTGTGAACCCGTTGATCGAGCAAATCACTCCGATCCTTGGCCAGGGCGAGAACGACCAGGAAGCGGCCGACAACCGGATTTTTGACCGGTACCTGCTGGCCCAGGAAGCGGAAAAAATGGGGGTCAATGTCGGCGAAGGCATGATCGACGAGTACATCGCCTATTCCGCCGGGGATGTCAACGTGACCCCGTCCGAACTCCAGCACATTTGCCGGCTGGCAACCGATGGACAGGCTTCGTTGGGCCAAATCCGTGAACAACTAAGACTTGAGTTGGCGTATCGCCAAATGCAGATCATGACCCAGGCCGGGTATCAGCTGATCCCCAACCCGTCCAACGCTGCCCAATTGTTCGCACGCAGCTCGGAAGAAATCGAATGCACCGTATTGCCTGTCGTCGTCACCGACTACCTGGACAAAGTCACAACGGAAGCTACAGAAAAAGAGTTGCGGGACATTTTCCACGAAGGCCAGTACCGGTTGCCCGGTGGCGATCCCGAGGTGCCAGCCTTCAAGACTCCCAAGCGAATCAATTTGCAATATGTCTACGCCGAATTCGAAACCGCGCTGCAAAATGAAATCAACAAATTGACCGATGAAGAAGTCCAGAAGGAATACGACCGGTTGGTAGCCGCCGAAGATTTTTCCGTGATGGAACTGATCGATGAAACGGAAACCACTCCGGAAACCAATCCGGACGGCACCCCCAAAGCGGCTGATCCGACCGCTACAGGTGGCGGAGACCCGGCAACTGCGGAAGACCCTGCAAAAAAAGATGCCGCAGCGGATGGCGAAAAAACCCCCGAAGCCAAAACCGGTGATGCTGAAAAAACCGGAGCGGCTGGCGACGGCAAATCCGATACCGTCGATCCTGCAAAGAAAGCCGACGGAACTGCTGGCCAGGGAGATGCCGGAAAAACGAATTCCGGTTCGGGCGGCGACGGTTTGACCCGCCTGAATCAGAACTGGTCCGATCCCGGGGAAACCGGCACCGAAGTTTTTGTTTCAACTGGAAATTCAGGCTCGACCCAGGACCCACCGGTTCAGGACCCACCACCTGTGACCACGCCACCGGTTCAGGATCCTCCAAAGACGGACCCTCCGGCAACCGATCCACCTGCCAAACAGGAAGGGAATCCGGCTCTGGACCAAAGCGGAGTTGCTCCGCCGACTGGCGGCGAGACAGGAAGCGGAGTTGTGGAACCAGCCAAAGTTCAGGAGCCCCTGCGCCGGGCACGTCCATTGAAGGATGTCGCCGACCAAATCAAACGGCGGATGAAAATCGAAGCGGCCAGCGACGCCATCCGGGACAAACTCGTTACCGTGGAAACGGCGGTACGACAGTACCAGTCGGACTTCATGATCTGGCAGGCAACTCCCGAAGGAGAACGGGAAGCCGAGCCGGCAAAGGTGGACCTGAAAAAGCTGGCTGATGAGCACGGCTTGAAATTCGGTGAAACCGGCATCGTTACGTTTGAAGAGTTGATGAAAACAAAGGTCGGGGAGTTGCCGGTCAGCACGATCAGCCTGGAACGTTCGATTCCCGTTTCGATCTACGTATTCTCCCGATTTAACCAGCTGCAACTGTTCGATCCGGACACGCAGATGGACCTGGGAAATGGAGACACCTGGCTGTACTGGCCGAGTGAAAAGGAAGAAGTGAAGGTCGGTGAGTTTGAAGAAGTCCGGGCCAAAGTTCTGGAATTCCGGAAGATGAAAGAGGCCCGGATAATTGCCCGCGCCCAGGCCGAGAATTATGTTGCAGAGATCAATGGTGGAGGCGTAAGGCTGGCCCAGAGGTTCGGCGAGAAGGCCGTCAGCACGGGGCTGTTTTCCTGGTTTACGAATTCCTTTTCCGGTTTCGGATTCGGGCAACCGCTCGGAGTCGATGGGCCGGGGGACGAATTCATGAAAACCGCTTTTGGACTGGAGATGGACCGGGCCGGCTTTGCGCCCAACGAAGCGGGGGACAAGTATTACGTCATTCAAAAAACCGGCAACGACCGGAGGAGCGACGAGGAAGTCACCGGCAATTTCATCAACCAGGTGGCGATGTTCCAGCGGGTTCCGGTGACGGTCTACAACGCGGGTGAAACGCTTTTGCAAAAAGTCCAGTTCGATTTCGGTCAGCAGTTGCAGAAAAAACTGAACATCGAGTGGAAGGACCGCTAGGTCCCTTCTGGGGATATTGCCAGGTGTCCGACGGACCTCCGGGACTGCCGATGCAGTTCTTTGAATCCGGATTGCATTTTGCGGCCGGGCATGATTCCGCAAAAGCTCCAGGACGGTTGCTTTGCCGGAAAATCCGGTCAAAATGGAATGGGTCCGCCTGCCTGAAGCTGGCAAACAGCCTGCTGCCTGTTGAATTCAACGATGGCCAGGCGAGAATTGACTGTTGCCTGCTTGCCTGGATCCGTTCAGCCAGTTTCCCGAGACATCCTGCACAGGATTGAACAAACATGCCTGTAATCGCCAATTGTGGAAAATGCAATCACAAGCTTTCCGTGCGCAGTGAATTTGCCGGCCGCAAGATCAAATGCCCGAAATGCCAAAACCCGGTCCAGTTGCCAGGGCAAGCCAGTCCTGCGAATTCGGAAAACGCCCGGACGAAACAGGCTGTCGCCGGCGCCGCGACGGGGAGAAGTTCGGCACCGGTCCGGCACAATCCCCTGCTTGATTTGCTGGATGATGCCGGAGTCCAGGCGGCCCCCAAAGGTCAAATCTGTCCGAATTGCGGGAGCGATTTTCGTGAAGGAACCGTCGTTTGCATGGAATGCGGATTCCATACCGAACTCGGGCGGAAAATGGAAACGGCGATTCTGATCGACGACGACGATCTGCACGAAGACGCCGGGTTGACCGATGCGGAAAAGCGGTTGGCCAAAGCCGATCGCGAGATTGACGACGCACCGATCGGGGAGTTTGGTCAGGACTTTGGCGAAGGCAAGGAGTCGTTCCTGATAGCTCTCGTGGCGATCATCTTCCTGGTCCTGTTCATCGGGGGTGGAGTCACGGTCGTTCTTTCCATGGATTTCATTACCCAATACATATCGTCGGCCCAAATCAGCTTTATCGCTTCGATCGGGATCTGGGCGTTGTCCTCAATCTGGATTGGATCGGTCGCGTTTCGAATCAATCCGGCCCATGGTCTGGCCTGTGTTGGTACCGCCGGTTTGTACTGCATCCCGTTTGGTTTCATGCAGGGGAAATCGCTGTTTTTGCCGGCGATCATGCTTTGCGCGGCGGTCCTCATTGGCGCGGCATCCTTGTACTTTGTGCTGTATCCGATGGAGGATGATTCCATGCTGGAACTTTACAGATACGCGATGAACACGGCCCAATTCATCCGGCAAGGCTGATTTCTGGCAACTGCATTTTCGTTATTCCTATTTTTGCTCCATTGATTGCCGGTCGGTTGTCTCCCGGAATTGCCGCACATGAAAGTGGCGGATCAGCCATGCGTTTTGACGTAATCACGCTCTTCCCCGAAATGTTTTCGGGCTATTTGCAGCAAAGCCTGCTGGGGAAGGCCATCGATCAGGGACTGGTCGATATTCATTTGCACGACCTGCGACAATGGGCCACGGACAAACATCATCGTATCGATGACCGCCCCTATGGCGGAGGACCAGGAATGGTATTGATGGTCGAACCGGTCGTCCGTTGTGTCGAAGAAATTCGGGCAATCGGAGATGAGCCAGGCCAGCTGGTCTTGTTGACTCCCCAGGGGGAAGTGCTTCGGCAACCGGTCGTCGAACGGCTTGCTTCCTACCGGCGGATTATTTTGTTGTCTGGTCGTTACGAAGGATTTGACCAGCGGACGATCGACATTCTGCACCCCCTGGAATTGTCCATAGGGGATTTCGTTTTGAATGGTGGTGAAGTCGCCGCAATGGTTGCAATCGATGCCGTAATCCGGTTGGTGCCAGGTGTACTGGGTGACGAAAAAAGCTGTATCGACGACTCGTTTTCGACCGGCAACAGATTGCTGGAATACCCCCACTACACCCGGCCCAGGGAGTTTCGGGGTGAAAAAGTGCCGGAAGTACTGGTTTCCGGAGATCATGCTGCGATAGAGCAGTGGAGGAGGGAGCAGGCCCTTCATCGAACCCAGGCTCGCCGTTCGGACCTGCTGGAAGACTAATCCCCGGAGTTCGCGGCGAAATGTTCATTTGACCGCATTGATTTAATGCCGGTTTCCTGGCACAATGGTCCACTTCCCATGGAAATCCGTGCACTATCAGGAATTCAGTGGGGCGGAATCTGCGTGTGCAGTTTCCAGTGTGATATCACCGGCCAGGCAATCAGCAGTTTGGATTTGACGAGAAATGTCCCAGGAACTCCTTAAAAAAGTCGCGGAATCAAGCCTCAAGGCTGAACCACCGAAATTTGAAGTCGGTGATAATGTGGACGTGCATTGCCTGATTCTGGAAGGTGAGAAAAGCCGTACCCAGCTCTTTTCGGGAACCGTCATCGCACGGTCCGGCAGCGGTGTTGCCGAGACGTTTACGGTTCGCCGGATTGTCTCCGGCGAGGGGGTCGAGCGGAAATTCCCAATCCACTCACCCAAAGTCCAGCGGGTCGAAGTAAAACGTTCCGCCGTGACACGTCGGGCGAAACTTTATTTCCTGCGGGATCGCATTGGCAAGGCTGTCAAGCTAAAAGAACGCCGCCGCTAAACTTCGGGTGCAGATGACGGATAGCATGGCAGCCGGCATTTGGGCGTGGTGCTGCAATCCAAGTCTGTCCGTTTCTGCTGGCATTTTTCCCGGTGTCGCCTCCGCTTGCATTGATAGCAAGCAAGCACTCTTCTGGCCGGAACCGGAAAATTCTTCGCGACCGTCAAAATCGGTTTAAGTCTCCCAATCGTTAAAGTCGATCGATGGAGATGAAGAAGTTGTCGTTTCCAAACGAGGTTCCAAGTCATGCTGGCGAATATTCTGCGATCAACGCTGGGATGCATGGCGGCGATGGCCGCTTGCTGTTCCCTGTCGTTACCTGTTCTGGGTCAATCTGCTCCTCCCAGTGTTCATGTACCGCCACAACAGGACGCGCAGATTCCAACATCTGCGTTCTATCGCCTGGGAGATACCAATAACATCGCCCGGGCAGCTGAACCGGGACTCGAATTCGCACCACGGCCTGACAAACCTGGTTTGATGACAAACAACGGACACGTCCAGCGTGCATCCTGGGAAACACAGGAAAACGGCCAGGCCGCTTCTGCCATTCCGGTCACCATGCCGTCGCTGCTGAATGGCGATGCACCGTTATTGCCTCGAAGCCAGGCACTGGAGGCTGTGCGCAACAGCATGGGAAGGTCATTGTCTGAATCCGGACCAGGAAATGCCGGACCTAAAACACCTGATAACCTCAGAACGACTCCACGATTTGGGGCGAATGGTGGCGAAATTGAAATTGCCAGCCAGCCACTTCGCGGTGCCCAAACGGACGATAACCAAACCGCTGCCCCTCCGGCAGTCGATCTGGTAACTGCCCAGCCGGGACAGATGCAGATCCCCGTCATATCCACTTTGATGATGCCGCCACCGTCAACTGCCGGGCCGGATACAGCGATGGTCATGGGTGTGAACTCCACCCTGCCCACCGCCAATGGGCCCGCTTCGTCCGCTTCCCAATCTGGCATGTACGCATCAACACAGCAACCAGCCCGCCAGGTTTCCGCAAACGGCGATCAACGCAATTCGGCCAATGGCGAAACGGCTTCACTGAAGATGGCTGTGCCTTCGCTGGAAATCGAAGCGTACGGGCCCGGTACCGTGGGAATTCACAAACAGGTTCAGTATCGCATCATCGCGACCAACCGGGACCGGATCGACGCACAACGGGTAAGTGTTGCCCTCAACCTGCCTACTTGGGTGCAAGTCCAAAACGTCAATACAACAGCCGGCCGCCGCGAAAACGCAGCAGACCAGAACGCCAGCCGTGTGAACTGGATGATTGACCGGATTCCGGCAGGTGACTCGTGCACCATGGTCGTGGACGTGATACCAACCCGGGCTGAAGCGTTTGACCTTGCTCTTGATTGGGCCATGCAGCCAGTCTCGGCGTCCTCCAGGATTGCAGTAACCGAACCGCGACTGGAAATGAATATCGCCGGACCGAACGAAGTGCTGTACGGAGAAACCGCTGTCTATAACGTTACTGTTCGCAATCCAGGAACCGGAGTCGCTGAAGAGGTGGCTGTGATGCTTCCGGAAGCGCTGGGTGGCGAAAAAGCAGTTCTGGGGGATATTCCTCCCGGACAGGACAGGACCTTTCAGGTTGAACTGCTCGCTCGCGCCGCCGGCCAGCTCGATTTGACAACCAGCGCCGCAGCTCGCGGAAACCTTCAGGCCAGTTCAACGCGGAACATTCTGGTTCGCCGCCCGCAACTGGAAGTACAGATCACCGGCCCCGAAATGAAATATGCCGGATCCAATGGCGAATACGAAGTCACGGTCCGAAACAGCGGTGACGCTACCGGACGCGAAATCGTTGCCGCCATCGCTTTGCCAGCCGGCGTTCAATACCTCGGCGGTATCGATGGTGCCGAGACCGTTGAGAACGGATTGAAATGGAATATCGGAACGCTCGATATCGGCGATCTGCGGAAGTACCGGATCTCCTGCCAAATGAACGTCGATGGCCAGGTCAATCTGGAAGTTGCTGCCCGCGGTTCAGGCGAAATCGCCGCTATCTCGCGCTGCACAACTGTCGTGGAAACAATCGCTGACCTCGTTTTGACTGTCGAGGACCCCAAAGGACCTCTGCCGCTGAACCAGAATGTGGAATACACCGTCCGGATCAAGAATCGTGGGACCCGTGCGGCTGAACAACTGGACCTCGTATTCATGTTTTCAGATGGTATCGATCCCAGCTCTGCCGGCGGACTTGGTAGCCAGATTGAGCCAGGCAAAGTGGCGTTCTCGCCAATCCAGCTGATTGAACCAGGCCAGGAAATTATGTTGACAGTTACGGCCCAGGCAAACATGCCCGGAACCCACAAGTTCCGTGCCCAGCTGACCGGAACTGCAACCGATGCTCACGAAGTGGCGGAGGGAACAACCCGCTTCTACGGTGAGCCGTCCAACCGCACCGCAGAAGGTACGGCAAACGGAACAGGAACTGGCATTCGTTAGTGGCCTGTTTTGAGGCCCGGCGACTTCTTCGGAAGGCCGTGATTGTCCGGATTTCGGGCACTCACGGCCTTTTTTCGTGAAACCGCGTATTAAGCTGGCCAAAGCGGGTTTCCTAGCCAGAGTCTTCCCCGACCGGAAAGACCGCATCAAACCCCCAAATCCCGCGAAAACCTCTGTTTGCGGAGGTTTCCCCGGTTTAAATCGCTGCCATTTTGGCGCAGGCAACAGATTGCCAGCATTCAATGCGGCATGGTAAAATCCGCCCCAAATTTCCGGCCGGTCGGATCGTCAATCGACGAACTGCCTGGACCCGGATTCCCTAACCGAATAGGAACGGTTGGCGGATGGTCTGCAACCCCTGGGAGATTCCCCTGTGCTGAAATCAGTTTCGCTGGTTGCCAGTTTTCTGATCGGTTTGTGCCTGGTTTGCGGGTTCAAATCCAACACGGAAATGGAAAAGGAAATTGCCGTTTTGCCAACTCAGGAACCTGCCCCATTGAAAGGCGTCGAGCTATCGCCGTTTGGAAAAACAGCAAACGGTGACGAAGTAACCCTGATCGCCTGCAGCAACGCCAATGGCAACAGCATGCGACTGATCAATTATGGTGCCGCAATGGTTTCGCTTGAATTGCCGGACCGGGATGGCAAACGGGCCAACGTCATTCTGACCTGTCCGGACATCGCAGGTTTTGAAGCATGCGGTTCCTACTTCAACGCCATCGCCGGTCGTTACTGCAACCGGATCGCTTACGGCAAGTTTTCGATCGGTGACCGGCAGTATCAACTTGCTGCCAACAACGGCGAGCACCATTTGCATGGTGGCGTCCGCGGATTCGACAAACGGATGTGGACCTTTGAACCGTTCTCGGACGATTCGGGAGTCGGTGTCCGGTTTACGTATGTCAGTCCCGACGGCGAAGAAGGCTATCCGGGCGAACTGACCGTAAACACTACCTATACGTTGACCAACAAGGACGAGTTGATTGTCGAAATCACCGCGAAAACCGACGCCAGCACACCGGTGAACCTGACCAATCACAATTACTGGAACCTGAGCGGATCGGGAAGCATCCTTGATCACGAGCTCCAGCTCTTCAGCTCAAAATACCTGCCGGTGGACGCTGGGGGGATTCCTCTCGGTCAATTGGCGGCGGTTCAGGATACGCCGTTTGATTTCCGGAAAAGCCATGCCATCCGCCGGGATTTCGATCAGTTCGCTGGAGAACCGGGAGGCATTGATCATTGTTTCGTTGTCGATGGAGATAACGGCAAGATGCGGCTCGCGGCCAGACTCCACGATCCCAAATCGGGACGAGGGATGGAGATTGAAACGACGGAACCGGGAATCCAGTTCTACACGGGTAATTTTTTGGATGGTACTGCGGGGAGTGGCGGCTACCAGAAAAACGGTGCCTTGTGCCTGGAGACTGAACACTTTCCCGATTCTCCAAACCAGAAAGATTTTCCGACAACCATTCTCGAACCCGGCTCGACTTACTTCCATCGCACGATTCACCGGTTCGGGGTCATGAAGTAGTGGCCGGTCGATGTAGCAACAGCTGGCACATCGGTATTTAAGGCTGGTTCATCTTCCGGACTGGCTTCCGGTTATGCGGCCTGTCGCGACTGTCTGGATTGTCAGGATGGTTCGACAGTGGGACGGCGTTGACGCCAGGCTGAAGCCAAATACACTGGATTCTGTCGCAAATCACATAGTTTTTCCCTTTCGCCAAACTCCCCATATCCGAGCCGGGTCTGACGTCTGCAGGCCGGGATGTCCGGTTTTCTTCGAATCGAATACTTTCCAGCGATCGTTCCCGGATCGCATTAGCCTCAGGACCAACTATGACTGTTGCAATTGTTACCGGATCGGCCGGATTGATTGGTTCGGAAGCGGCCAGGCATTTTGCCGGATTGGGAATGACTGTTGTCGGCATCGACAACAACATGCGACGGGAATTTTTTGGGGACGAAGCGTCAACGGAATGGCAGCGTAAAGACCTGCAAAAGGAGTTGGGGAAAAGCTATGTCCACGTGGACGCCGACATTCGTGACCGGGAACAGATCAACAGTCTGTTCGGGAAATACGGGAGTGAAATCGGGCTGATCATCCATGCCGCCGCCCAACCGTCACACGACTGGGCGGCCCGCGATCCCCACACGGATTTTACTGTTAACGCCAACGGCACACTGAACATGCTGGAGTGTACGCGGCAACACTGCTCCGAAGCTGTTTTCATCTTTACGTCGACAAACAAGGTCTACGGCGATACACCCAACCGGTTGCCGCTGGTCGAACAGGAAACACGCTGGGAGATTGATCCGGCCCACGAGTACGCGGATGGGATACCGGAAACGATGTCAATTGACCGGTGCCTGCACAGTCTGTTTGGGGCCAGCAAGGTTGCGGCGGACATTCTGGTCCAGGAGTACGGCAAGTATTTCGACATGCGCACCGCATCGTTTCGCGGCGGCTGTTTGACTGGCCCTAACCATAGCGGAACACAGCTGCACGGTTTTCTCGCGTACCTGATGAAGTGCACGGTGACCGGCACTCCCTACAAGGTCTTTGGCTATCGCGGCAAACAGGTCCGGGACAACATTCACAGCCATGACCTGATCAGCGCTTTTTCCAGCTTCTACAGCAATCCGCGAATCGGCGAAGTCTACAACATCGGTGGCAGCCGGTTCAGCCACTGTTCGATGCAGGAAGCGATTGCGATCTGTGAAGAGATCTCGGGAAATCCGTTGGCACGGACGTACGTCGACGACAACCGGATCGGTGATCACATCTGGTATGTGTCAAACGTTTCGAGGTTCCAGTCCCACTATCCCGACTGGAAACTGACGTACAACGTTCACGACATTTTGGGCGAGATTTACGCGGCCAATGTCGAGCGTTGGAAAGAGGTGGCAGTTTGATTGTCCATGCAATTGAACGCAAGAACCTCCTGGGAATCCCCATTTCCGTGGTGGATTACGATGCTGCGACCAGGGCCATCGTCAGTGCCGCAGAAGCATCCAGGCCGATGGGTGTAAGTGCCCTGGCTGTGCACGGCATCATGACCGGGGTACTGGATCATCAGCACCGGTACCGCCTGAACCAGCTGGAAATGCTGGTCCCCGATGGTCAGCCCGTTCGATGGGCACTGAACCTGTTGCACGGTACCGGGATGCGCGACCGTGTCTATGGACCAAATCTGATGTTGCGCGTTTTGGACACGGCCAGTCAGCGCAAATTGCCGGTCTGCCTTTTTGGGGGAACACCGGAGCTGATGGAACAATTGCAAAAGCGATTGACGGCACGGTTTCCCGATTTGATTGTTGCAGTGGCCATCCCTTCCCGTTTTCGAAATTTGACTGGGGAAGAGAAAACCGGACTGGTGAAACAGATCCGCGACAGCGGAGCGAAAATTACCTTTGTCGGGCTTGGCTGTCCCCGTCAGGAAGTCTGGGCGTATGAATTCCGCCAGTCCCTGTCGATGCCGGTCCTGGCCGTCGGAGCCGCTTTCAATTTTCATTCCGGCAAACTGGCCCAAGCTCCCCTTTGGATGCAACGTACCGGAATCGAGTGGTTCTATCGGTTGATCCACGAGCCAAAACGGTTATGGCGGCGGTATTTGCTGTTGAATCCTTATTACGTGTTGCTCGTTTGCTGCCAGCTTCTTCGTCTGGGCCGTTTTGATCCCGGCAACGACAAAAAGCCCGAACAGGAAATGCTGTACGGTTAACCCGGAAACGTGATTGCTCACAAAAGCGTTATCGCATCGGATTGACGCTGGACCATGCCGGCATACATGCCGTTCTTTTCCAGCAGCTGGTCATGAGTCCCGGTTTCAACGATTTCTCCCTGGTCCATGACCACAATATTGTCAGCGTGGGTTACGGTGGACAGCCGGTGGGCGATCACAAACGTCGTCCGTCCCTGCAGCAGCCGCTCCATCGACTCCTGGATCAACTGCTCACTCTCGGTGTCGAGATTGCTGGTCGCTTCGTCCAGAATCAGAATCTGCGGATTCGCCAGGATGGCACGGGCGATCGAAAGCCGCTGTCGCTGGCCACCCGACAGCTTCACACCCCGTTCTCCAATCAGCGAATCGTAAGCATCAGGCAGCGCCGAAATGAATTCGTGTGCGTTGGCCTGTTTCGCCGCCGAGACGATCTCGTCCATTGTCGCCTCCCGACGGCCGTACGCCACGTTTTCCCGAACCGTTCCGTCGAACAGAAAGACATCTTGCTGTACGACCCCCAGCAATTCCCGGAAACTGGCCAGCTGGATTTCCCTGAGATCGATTCCGTTCAGCAAAATTCGCCCCTGCGTCGGGTCGTAGAACCGGGATACCAGATCGGTAATAGTCGTTTTTCCGGCCCCACTACGACCGACCAGCGCCACGGTCTGGCCACCACTGACGTGCAAACTGAAATTTCGGATAACCTCCCGGTCCTGGTTGTAGGCAAAGCAGACATTTTCGAAACGGATCTGCCCGACCAGTTTCGGCGCCTCGACAGCGACCGGCGAATCGGGCTTGTCGGTCGGCATCTCGAGAACTTCGAAAACCCGCTCCATTGCGGCCAGCGATCTTTGGAGTTCCGTCATCGACTCGACCAGTTGCCAAACCGGGTTGAGCAACAGCATGACGTAAACCTGAAACGCCGTGATATCGCCAATCGTCGCCTTGCCCTGCAGATACCAGCGGCTGCCGGCCCACAGAATCGTGACCTGAATCAGTCCGATCAGCACTGCCCAGGTCGTCCAGACAAAGATCTCGCGGCCGTTGGCAAACATCCGCTTCCGGGTAATCAGATTGTTGCCGCCAACATATTCGCCGGTCTCCCGGTGCTCTCCTCCAAAGGCCCGGACTGCCCGGATCCCGGAAAACGCTTCGCCGACACGCCCGTCAACCTGAGCGACATCCTTGCGAATTGCCCGGTAAATCGGCCGGACACGCCGGATTGCAATCATGCTCAGCAGCACGATCGGAGGAATAATCGCCAGCGTCGTCACCGCCAGTCGCCAATTGATAAAAAACAGCACGGCCCCAGCGAGCAACAACCGCAACAAGGCGACCCCGGGCGAGATCACCGCCATCTGCATCATGCCTGTCGTGCGATTGATGTCGTCGGTCAGTCGCGAAATAATCCCGCCGACTTTCATATCCGCCAGCTTGTCCAGCCCCAGATGCAACAGGTGCCGGTACAACGCATGCCGGAGAGACAGAATTACCCGGTTGTTCAACACCTCCTGCCAGCGGCTCCGCAGAACTCCCACGCCCCGGGCCAGCATCACGACTATCAGAAACAGGCCGCAAACAACATTCAATCGCCAGAACTTTTCGTCCGGCGAAAGGTCCGCCAGCAAAACGCCGTCAAACACATACCTTGCAAACAGCGGCTGGACGATCTCCAGCGCAGAGATCGCAACCGCCAAACCGCCGAGGATCAGCACCAGTGGCCAATGTGGCCAAAGCCGTTTGATATAGGACCGCAAATAGCCTTTCCTGCGCTTCGAACGGTCGGCCTTGCCAGCCTTGTCCAGCTCGGGAACCGCCTCTTCGTCCTCGCCGGTAACGATTTCGCCAGCCCGGAATCTCCGGACAAAGTCCCGGAATTGGCTGCGCGAGCTCGTCGGACGTTTCAGTGAATCAGGATCAGGCATCAGGCTGCATTTGGTTCAGGACAGTTTCTGTGATGGTCGCAGCCGGGTACCCGCTGGCAGCGTTTATTGTTCGGCAAACTGAAAAAAAGAAAAGCCCGCCAAATACCGGAAATGCCACACCCCACTTCGCCGAAAAAGTCAGGCTGCAACTTGCTTCAATTTGCTTTTCCTGGTCAACTTCCGCTCGCCATGGCCGGATATATTTTGCTCGCGGTGCCCATTGCAATCCTGTTCCTTTTCTCCGAATAATGGCAGTTCAACTATGAATTGGGTCTAATCGGACTTCACATAACACCCGTCGATTGGGCATCTGGCTTCGCAGGTTGGTGTAGCGGGAATCCGAAAGCACCGGTGTGCAAGCCACCGGGATTCGTGGGGGTGGCGGCTTCAGTTTCGCTGCGCTCGCAGAATTGATCGAACGGCATCGCCGGATCAATGAACAATCCGGTGGCGCCAATGGTCTTCGCGACCTGGGTTTGGCCGAGTCGGCGCTCTTCCAGTCGCAGATGGCGTTTGGTGGCACAGAACTGTACGCAACACTCGCAGGCATGAGAAAAACGTTACTCCACATATTGCTTTACCAAATGTTTGTCTCGGATCTGGTGATTGCGGAATGCGGTGATGGCGACAATGAGGCAGCTTGTGAGCGATTGGAAGTGATCGAGGGAATTGCCGCGATTAGAACGACGGACGATGCGAAACGCCTTGCTGCGGATTTACTGGCCGCACGCGCGGTTCCGCAAACGGAACCCCGCGACGCACTGCATATCGCCCTGGCTGCTATCCATGGGATGAACTATTTGGCTACCTGGAACTTCAGGCATATAATGAATCCGGCGACGCAGCATTTGATTGAGGCTGTCTGCCGGGCCGCTGGCATTGAATCTGTCGTCATTTGCACGCCCGAACAATTATTGGTGACTTATGACGATCCCTGATCCAACCGAGGAGATAAAAGCCATTCGCCACCGTTTGGGTGCGGAGCTTGACTACGATCTTGACCGCATCGTTGCGGATATCAAGAGACGGCAATTGGAATCCGGGCGTACCTTTGTCACGATGCCACCGCGCAGAATCGCGACCAGCATTGCGCTGCCCCCACCCGGCGAAGCTATGGTTCAACGCAACGGCGACTCATCTCCCGCCACAGGTTGATCGTCAGCGTTATGCGTTTGAACCATGCTACATCCGCCAACCGCTTCCTTTATTCGATGCAGGTATTACCACCGTAATCGACATCGCCTACGAAGAGCCTCCCGCCCAAATCCCCCGCCAATTGACCTACTGTCGATTCCCGCTCAATGATGGCGGCGGAAATTCTCCGAACATTCTGCTACAAACATTGCGAACGGCGACCGACTTTTTGGGTTCAAACACTCGCATGATCATCGCGTGTTCAGCTGGAATGTCCCGGTCTCCGACCGTCGCTGCGTTTGCGTTGGCATATCACCTATCCGAAAACCCGAATGACGTGATCGCCAGAATTGCCGGGATCAAATCATTGGAATTGAAACCTGAACTTTGGGCTGACATGCTCACGGCGTTCAACAAACTGAACGCCAAACGTGCTGGCAAGATCGACACATGACAATCCAATCGCTATCAGGTTGCACTGTCCAGTGGCGGGGGGATTTGGCGGCAAGCGGGCAAGGTTCGCGTTTCGGCTCTCTGCAAAATGCCTGTCCGTTTATGGCAAGTCGCTGATTGCCATGAAATCCTGTTTGAGTGACTGGTACAGTTTCTGGAACAGCGGGAACCGGGCGTTGTAGGCACGGACCGTTCCTTTTTTGGGCCGAACCGTGTCGACCGGCTTCACCACTGCCTTGCAGGCTTCCACGACGCTCTTGTACTCACCGGCACCCGTTGCAGCCAGCAAGGCCACCCCGAGGGCTGCCCCCTGGGTTGAGCTGATCGTCGAGACTGGACTGTCAAAAACATCAGCCTGCATTTGCATCCAGAACCGGCTGGCCGCTCCGCCGCCAGTCGCACGGATGTTGCGAACCGGAATTTCCAGATCACGCATAATCGCGATGGAATCCCTCATCGCCATCGTTACCCCTTCCATGATCGAACGGACGACGTGTCCCCGTTTGTGGGCCAGAGTCAGTCCGATCCAGCATCCCCGCGCGTTGGGATCCGCATGCGGTGTCCGTTCGCCGGCAAGGTAAGGCAAAAAGAACAGGCCATCACTTCCAACTGGTGCCGCAGCCGCTTCCGCGTCCAGTTGCTGGTAGACCGAAGTCTTTCCGGACGGCCGCATTTCGGCACACAGTTCATTGCGAAACCACTCCATCGCACCGCCGCCAGTCAACGTCACACCCATCTGGTGCCACTGATTCCGGACGGCATGACAGAATGTGTGCAGGCGAGCGTCGGGGTCCGGCCGAAACGTGTCGCAGTGCACAAACACGACACTGCTTGTTCCAATTGAGGAATTCACAATTCCCGGTTCGACGACTCCCGTGCCGATTGCACCTGCGGCGCAATCACCGGCCCCGCCAACTACCAAACAGCCGGTCGTCAGACCGAGCTCGCTGGCCGCAGCGCTGGTCAGCCGCCCCGTGACGTCTTCCGATTCGAAACATTGGGGCAGAAGCGAAGAATCCAGTTGCAACAGTTCCAGCATTTTTGCTGACCAGTTCCGGGCCCGGATGTCCAGCAACAGGGTTCCGCTGGCATCACTGACATCGGTGGCAAACTCGCCGGTCAACCGGCGCCGGATTTCGTCTTTGGGAAGCAGCACGTGTGCCGTTTTTTCAAATTTCCGGGGTTCGTTGTTGCGAACCCAGAGGATTTTTGGGGCCGTGAATCCGGTCAGGGCCGGATTGGCGACCAG
>Ga0163150_10005484_pt1 | contig 16161 bp, 11 predicted proteins | sample OliLakLV19P2IB_FD_148628 | JGI IMG/M metagenome (GOLD analysis project Ga0163150, IMG submission 148628) | Freshwater microbial mat bacterial communities from Lake Vanda, McMurdo Dry Valleys, Antarctica - Oligotrophic Lake LV.19.P2.IB | ecosystem: Environmental > Aquatic > Freshwater > Lake >...
GGGCGCCAGGAAAGCCAAAAACATGCTCTGAACCCGCCACAATTTGGTTTGACCTGACCGGTTCTTAAAAAAACCGGTCGAAACGAAAGCTAGGGTGCCGGAAAATCGATTTGTTCACAGCTTCCCGCGTTGGGGCGAGGGGGACCGAGGTCCATCAAGTGTTTGGCACACACGGCGCGGTTTGCCATCTGTGCGAGACAGAACGCAGACGGTAGGGACGCGCTGCCGCGCGTCCGCAACCAGAAAGCCAAGCCGGACGCGGGGCACCGCGTCCCTACCACGTTGCCATGCTGAGTGGAAACGACATCGAATTCAACAGACCAAGGATCTGCATCCAAATTGGGGAACTCAAGCTCACAACCCAGCCTCTTGAACGCTTTGCCCGATGAAGAGTTTTTTGCCCGGCAGGCAGAAGTGCAGCAACTGTTTCACGCCGGCCTCGACGTGGCGCGTGGGCTGCAGTCGAGTTACTTCTTGAGCGGCCAGCGCAAGAGTGGCAAGACTGAGATCCTCAAGCGGGCGTACCAGCGGCTCTTCTGGGAACAGGAAGCGGTCATCCCGTTCTTCTTTTCACTGCCAAAATCCATCCCATCCGCCGAAGCCTTTTGCCGGGAATATTTCCTGACCAGCGCGCTGCAGTGCATCGGGTTCTTGAGAAAAGACGCCCGGCTGGTGGCTTCCGAGAAGCACGATCTGAACCGGATTGTGCAACTCGCGTACGAGAGCAAGCTTTCCTGGCTGACGGACGCGATCGATCACTTTCATCAGTTCACAAAGAACAAGGATCTTCAGGCGCTCGCACGCCTGGCCATACTGTTTCCTTCCAGCATCGCCGCCCGGACCGGGCTGCACGCCTTCGTCTTCCTGGACGACTTTCACAATCTTGCATCCGTGGCCTCTCCGGACGAGAAGTTGCTGCTCACTGCGGATTTTCTTCAGGCACTCGAGTCGCGACAGGCGCCCCATTGCCTGGCCGGGGCTTCGAAGCTGCTGTTCCAATCGCTCTTTCGCACCGCCGAACTGCCAGGCTGCGTTGAGGTCATCCCCCTGCGCCCCCTGCGGCCAGCCGAAGCACAGGAAATGCTGGAAGGGCTTTGTCGCCGTTTCGACGTTGCCCTTGCAAGCGAGATCAGCTCGTTCATTGTCGGCCAGCTGAACTGCAATCCCTTCTACCTGCGGACGATGGTCCAGACGGCGCGCCGCGAGTCGAAGGACCTGGACTCGGCGCGTCAGTTTGCCAGCCTCTACAACTTTGAATTGACTGAAGGCGGTCTTCAACTCTATTTCAGCAGCCTGCTGCACTCAGCCCCGCTCACAGCCGTTGAACGCCTCAAGGCGCTGGAGTTTCTGCACTACTGCGCCCATGGACCGCTCGAGTTTGCGGCCTTGCACTACCTCAAAGGCCGCGATCTGTCTGAAGGTGTGGATTTCGAGGCCATTTTGAACGCCCTGGGCTCGCTGGGGCTCATTGACTACAGCTTTGGCGTGGTTTCCGCGCTCCACGATCCGGTTCTGAAGGATTGGGTCGTTTGGAACTTCAGCCACAAGGTCAGTGGCGCCGAGCTGGCACGTGTTCAGTTTGACCTGGCGTCGGGACTGCTTCGAAAGTTTTGGCAAACTCGCCAATCTCGCCCGCAGATGGATATTCTGAAAACCATTCAGGCGGTCTTCGAAGCGATGAACTGCCAGAGCGTACCGCTGGGTTGGTTCCGCTACGCCCAACACGCTCGCCCCGAAGCAGCGCTTGCCTTCCAGAAGGCGGGCGCGGTGCGCGGGGAGGAGATGGTCTTACCTGAAGTGATCTCCGTATCGGTTCCAAGGAATCTGCCTCTGGCGGGTGGCGAACTGCCCGGTGGACTGGTGCTGGCGCGAGGTTTTGACCGGGGCATTTATTCGGACGACGCTGAAACGGCCTGGCTGGCGGGCTCGGTGGCCGGAACGGCCGGACTCGACGAGGTGCAACGGTTCTATCGCCGCTGCGAAGCCATCAAGCGGCAGGATGGGTTCAAGCGGGCGCAGTTTTGGCTGGTTGCCGAAGAGAAGTTCAACCAGGCTGCCCTGAGTTTTGCCGAGTCGCAGGGCCTGTTCACGTCCAGCCTCGAGCAGCTGAGACTGTTGGCGCAAGAGATCCTGACGCTCGAGGACGCCGTTCAAGCGCCGGAAGACCGTGAAGAGCCGTTCAACTATGAAATGACGATTCCAACGTCAGCCGATAGTGAGCTGGTGGCAGTGCGCGCCTTTGAGCAGATTGCGGAAGGCATCGATTTCAGCGAGAAGGCCAAAGGCCAGGTGCGCATGGCTTTGATGGAGGCCTGTATTAATATTAAGGAAGCCCTGGCCAGCGCCAGCGGCAAGATTCACCTGGGTTTCAAAGTGGCGGACGACCACTTGTTGGTGCGCCTGCGGCCGGAAGGCATCGGCGGCGCGGAAACCGATCTCGTGAAGGCCTGGGGCATGAAGATGCTGAGGACGCTGATGGATGAGGTCAAACTCCATCGGACCGCACAGGGTTTTGAGCTGGTGCTGGTCAAGCGGACGGTTGCGGCCGCGAACGCAAAAGGCGAAGCCGTGTAAGACCGGCCCGTAGCCGCAGACGCGATGAGGCAGATCCCGAGGCGCAACGACAGCCAGCATTGTGGTGCAGCTTCTAGCCTGCAACTGGAGTTTGTACATTTGGAGTGCGGCGACGTGTCGCCGCTTTCCCAAGCGCGACGGTGCGAGCATTGCTCGACACCGTTTGACAAAGCGCCGTCGTGCCGGCGCACTCCAAGGGGCCAAGCCTTTGGCTTGGCTGTGCAGGCTTCTAGCCTGCAACTGGAGTTTGGACGTCTCTTGGAGTGATGAAGCCACCCTGGGAGCGCGGACGTCTCGTCCGCAATCGTAACCGAAGGCCACTGCAGCGGCCTTTGGCCGCTCGGGGCGGGCGAGACGCCTGCGCTCCCAGGGTGGCTTCGTCAAACACACGCTTCGTGTCGAGTCGATGTTACCCGTCTGACCGCACTCTTCTTCACCCTCAACAGAAAGGAGCGCTAACCATGTTTGCTCAACTAACCAGAAACCACTGGAAATGCCTCGTGTCGGCCGCGGTGGTCCTGCCCCTGGCAGCCGTGTTCGTCGGCCCTGAGGCTTTCGCAAGAATTGTGATCAACACAATCGATCCTGTCGCAATCGTGACCGACAACGGGCGTCACCTTATCGTGACGGGGCCCATTGAGTGTACCGAGAGCCAGAAGGGTTATTTACACGTAACGGTGACGCAGCGTTCGACAGGAGCGGTGGCCGAAGGCCGCACCATGATCACGTGCACCGGCGCAACTCAACAATGGGAAATCCATGCCGCGGCCCAGGGGAACGAGGCTTTTACAGAAGGGCTGGCCACCGCTGTCGGTTTAGCCCGCACCACCGATCGTGGCGCCGCCGACGATGCGCATCAGTGGTTGGTGAATGTGACGCTGGTGAGGGAGTAAGGTAAAGCGGTGCACCTTTCCAGCAAGCCGGAGGCTTGCTAGCTCAGGCCGAAGGCCAGAGACTGGAGTTTCTACCCGAATTTTGCACGTGAATCGCTGGCCGGCTGAAAATCCCCTCCCTGGAGGGGTGGCGCGCAGCGACAGCGGTCGCGGAGCGCCGGGGTGGGTTGTCGGTCATGAATACCCACCCCGAAGCCTTCGGCTTCCTCCCCTCCGAGGAGGGGATTTGACACGCATCGTCTTTAGTCTTGAACCGGCGCTCTCATGCGGCTTTGAATTCAGGTTCTACATTTGTCCCCCTTTTACAAGGGAATCGAAGCTTTGAGAAAGCTTCGCCGCGTTTCTCGCGGCAGGGGGTCTTCGATGGTTCGTAGCACACCCCCTGCTTGCTACGCTCGCTGTCCCCCTTGCCAAGGGGGGACAGAAGATTCCCGCTTTCGCGGGAATCTGGAGATGGGACATTCCTGCCCGGAAAGGGCGCGATAAAACAGCCCAGGGCAACGCCCTGGGTCGGGAACGCCCCAAGTGTTTGAGCCCTGAAAGCACGACATACTCATCGGCCGCGATCCACTAGTGGCGCCCCTTCAGGGCTTCGGTGGTTGGGTGGCCTATTTTCCCAGGGCGCTGCCCTGGGCTAAATTATTTGGGCCCTTCAGGCCCCCTGGGGAGGTTATATTCTCCTGTCTCGATGTGTGCGAGACAGAACGCAGACATCGCCAAAGACGCGATGTCTGCGCCACCCACCGGCTAATGGCTGGCAAGCCTCCGGCTGGCTTGCGCCAGCAAGCTGTCGCGAGCCAGCATCCACCGAAAATGCGGCAGCAAGCTGCCGCAGTCCAAAGCGTAGCGCCCCCAATAACTAACCAATTACTTCTTCTAAGAAAATGAAACCGCAAGTTCTTCGGTTTCATAGGAACGTCGTAGTAGGGTGCGTTCGCATTTTGAACGCACCACAACCGGCGCGGGTTCCTGATGCTATGCGGATGATGCGTCGGAAAGCACGACGCATCCTACATTTTCTTTCTCACCTCACACCGCGCACCCCAGCGGTGTGGCAGCTCCGAAGAAAAAGTGATTGCGCTCCCGCAAATTGTTGCTAGAGTTGCACCATATTTCGATCTCTTGCCGAGCTGATTCGGTTTGTCCCAATTTGGGGCGTGGCCCGGCCACTTCTCTCCTGAAACTGCCTAGCCGGCTGCTCGGTTGCACGCGCTTAGCTTCAGCTTTGGTTCTCGCTGGTCTCTCTACATTTTCCTGCCAAAGTGTCGATCGGACGTGCCGCAATGAGACTCGGCATCGATTTCGGAACGACCCGCACCAGAGTCGCCGCGGCCATAAATGGAAACTATCCCCTGATTGACTTCTTCCCGGAAGGCGGATACCACCAGAATTGGTATCCATCCCTCATCGCAGTGCGTGGCGAGCGGGTTCTTAATGGCTTGGCGGCCCAGGCGGTCCAATACGATGAGGAGTGGGAATTCTGCCGGTCGATCAAGCGACTTCTGAGTGACTGGAATCCGCAGACGATTCTAGCGGTAGGTCCGGTCAAACGGACTTTGTTGGATTGGCTGACTGGCTTTCTGGCCAGTTTGCGCGAAGATTTGTTCAACCACAGCAGCCTGCAGGTAGGCCCCGCAGAACCGCTGGAGGTGTTGGTGGGCATTCCCACCAACAGCAATAGCAATCAGCGGTTTCTGACTATTGAGGCGTTTCGTCGCGCCGGTTTTCAGGTGGTGGGAATGCTCAACGAGCCGTCGGCAGCCGGGCTCGAATACGCTTATCGTTATCGTCCAACACACAGTCAGAGGAATCGTGAACATCTTGTGGTCTATGATCTCGGAGGCGGTACTTTCGACATTTCAGTTATTTCCATGAATGGGCGGGAGCATGAGGTCATCGGCAGCGAAGGCATAACGCGGCTTGGAGGAGATGACTTTGACGCGCTTCTCATGGAGTCGGTGTTATCCCAGTACTGGCCGTCCGGCTTCATCCGAAAGCGGCTTTCCCTGGCACTTTCCGGGATCTTGACTCCTCCCTTTGGGCCAACCGTCCGCTCCTCTTTCTTGAATGTCTGCCGGGAGGCCAAAGAGACGCTGAGCCCGAACACAAGAAAAATCATGGTGGACCTCAGCCAGGTGAGTCCGGCTTTGGACACCGTGCTTGTCCCTATCGCCGAGTTCTATGAGAAATGCAACCCGCTGATCGCGAGAACCATTCAGGCGACGGAAGCAGCCCTGCAGGGAGCGTTAGGGGCGCACGCGTCGGAGCATGAATCGCTCGCCTCTGTTTATCTGGTGGGTGGTTCTTGTGGACTTCCGCTGCTGGCTCGATCTCTGAGAGAGCATTTCGGCCGGCGTATCTGCCGCTCGCCGTATCCCTTCGCCGCCACCGCGATGGGACTTGCGATTGCCGCAGACCGCGGGAGTGGTTACTGTTTGACAGAGCAGTTTAGCCGTCACTTTGGGGTGTGGCGCGAGACAGAGGAAGGCGCAACAATGATCTTTGACCCGATTTTCCCGAAAACCACGGCGCTCCCGAGGCCGGGTCAGCCACCGCTTCGGGTGACGAGAAGCTATCATCCAGCCCACAACATCGGACATTTCCGATTTCTGGAGTGCAGCGCTTTGAAGTCCGCTCATCAGCCTGATGGGGATGTTGTCGCTTGGGATGAAGTCTATTTTCCCTTCGACCCAGCTTTAGCCGAAGCTGGGCATTGCCTGGAGCGAAAGGAAATTCGGCGTTGGAGGAATGCACGATCGATTTGCGTTGAAGAGGTCTATGAGTGCGATGCCGAAGGAATCATTACAGTAACCATCAAGAATCAGACGGCTGGCCGAGGTCGGACCTTTCGTATCCGGCAGGAACAGCAGCCATTTTCTCCCATGTCGATGACGGCTGTCTCTAAGACTTAACCCGAATTCCGAAGTTGAGGACCGGCTATTCCGCGCCAATCAGTGTGGGGCAGGCTTTCCAGCCTGCCGGTTCGCCGGACTTTCCAGTCCGGCCTCGGGGCGACTGGGAAGTCGGCCCAACTTGCAGATAAGAATGTCTGCCCCGCGCAAGCAGTTTTGCGATGGCGCTGGACAACGTCGGGATTCAGGGGAGCTGTGAAAAAATTGCGAAAGCAGTTGGGAGGGCGAGCGTCCACGCGAGTCGCTTCGGGTGCGGGTCTTCCTGACAACCGGCTCGCGAGGACGCTCGCCCTCCCTATTTTGTCGCAGCTCCAGGCTTAGTGGAGGTAGCACTGTTAGATCGCCCACTCCGCGTCTCTCCGATTTGACAATCCCCCCACCCTTTGCGAATATCCGCCCCGAACCGGGGAGAGTTCAATCTGCATGCCGAACCCATGGCTGCTCCTGTGGGCCGCGCTCCTTGCTAGCGCTGCCTGCACGCAGAATCCTGCCCTGAAGGTCACGGTGCCGCCTGTCACAATCTACGTTGCGGCTGCCTCCGACCTGACACCCGCGTTCACCGAAATCGGGAGCTGCCTCGGAGCGAGCAAATCCATCAAGGTGGTCTTCACGTTTGGTTCCTCGGGCCTGCTTTCCAAGCAGATTGAGCAGGGCGCTCCATTCGATCTTTTTGCTTCCGCCAGTGGAGGATTCGTCGATAGGCTGGAATCGCAAGGATTGGTCCTGCAAGGCAGCCGGCAAGTTTTTGCGCAGGGCAGGCTTGTGATCTGGCAGCGGCAGGATACTGCCACTCCCGTCAACTCCCTTGAGGATCTGGCCACGCCCGCCATCCGCCGTATTGCCATTGCCAATCCGGAACATGCACCCTATGGCCTCGCTGCCCGCCAGTCTCTGGAAAGCAAGAAGCTTTGGGAGGCAGTGAAAGAGAAGATCGTTTTCGGAGAGAATGTGGCTCAAGCATTCCAGTTCGCACAGACAGGCAACGTGGATGCAGCCATCGTCGCCCAGTCGCTGGCAATGCGGCCGCAAGGTCGTGCCATTCCGGTGGAGCCGGCCGCACATGCTCCGATCGATCAGACGCTGTGCATCCTGCGCCGCAGCCAGCAGCCTGAAGTTTGCCGGCAGTTTGTTGAGTTTTTGTTCTCCGCTGACGGGCGCGCCATCTTGCGGCGATACGGGTTTGTGGTCCGATCAACAGTACTGAGTACTGAGTGACGAGCGCTGAGGACTGAGTGCTAACCTCTGACCACTGACAACTGGACTGACTGAATGCTGACTGCTATTTCCACCCTTGACTGGTTCCCTATCCAGCTCTCGTTTCAGGTTTCGACGCTGGCCACCGCCATCGCGTTGATCTTTGGAGTGAGTCTCGCCTGGGTACTGGCGCGGCTTCGATTCTGGGGCAAGGAGTGGCTGGATGCCGCCATCACTCTGCCGCTGGTCTTGCCTCCCACGGTGCTTGGTTACTACCTGCTGGTGGTTCTCGGCCAGAGGACCTTCCTCGGCCGGGCGCATGAATGGTTCTGGGGATCGCCTCTGACGTTTACCCCGGCGGCGGCCGTCGTGGCTGCGACGATCCATGCCTTGCCGCTCATGGTCAAGTCGGTGAGAGCGGCGTTTGAAGCTTTGGACCAGCGCATTGAAGATGCGGCCCGGACGCTTGGAGCTTCGGAGTTGCGGATTCTTTTGACAGTGACTTTGCCGCTCGCCCGGCGATCGATTCAAGCGGCGACCGTGCTGGCTTTTGCGCGGGCGCTGGGAGATTTCGGTGTGACACTCATGATTGCCGGCAACATTCCCGGCAAGACGCAAACGGCCTCGGTGGCGATCTACGATGCGGTTCAGGCCGGACGAGAGCAGGATGCGCTGGTCCTGGTACTCATCGTTTCGGCGCTGGCTCTGGCGTTTCTGTACACAGCTAATAAGCTGAGTTCCACGAAGTTCTGAAGCTGCGAGACACGCTGTATGAAGGGCTCTCATGAAATGCTGTCGGAGTCCGTGTAGCGCAGTCCGCCTGCATTTCTAGGCGGTCTGCGGCTTTTGGGGATGGTTCAGTCCTGATACACCACGGGAGGAGGGATGAGATGGAATGTCTGGGTGTCCTGGCTTATCTTCTGACCAAGTTTGCTGCCTACAGCGGCTGGTGCTATCTCGGCCTGCGCTGGTTTGATCCCAGCCGCGAAAAGGAAGGCCAGAGGCAGCCTGTTCTATGGATTCTTGCGGTTATTGATGGGAGTCTTTTTCGGGATGGGCATCTTTCTAGCGGCCTTAACGATGAACAACGCGGTGAGAAATTCAATGCTGACGTATTTCGTCGTCTACGTTCCCGTTCGCATTGTCGAGTGGTCGCTCATGCTGCTGATCCTGCGCCGCCAGGGAGCCGTTCCTCAATACGCTGCCTGGGTTGCCGGCGGAGTGGTTATTTCCTGTCTGGCCGACATTCCGCTGGGCATTATGGAGGGAGGCGTGGTGCCCGTCGGAAGGCCCTTTTGCTAGCGCAAATCCTTTCTCCCCCTTGCGAAGCGGAGCTGTGAAAAAATTCGGTTGGGCTTGTAAACCCGATTCGGTAGGGACGCGGTGCTCCGCGTCCGTGTTGGGTTTACCGCCGCGGACGCGCAGCAGCGCGTCCCTACCATTGATTGTTTTCACAGCTCCAGCGCATAAGGGGGAGATCAAGAGGGGGTCTTGTCCTGCCGCCAGCAACGGGCCCCTTGGACAAGAGGACAAATGCAGAGATTCGCTCGATAACAGCCGCCGCGTATTGAATCCTATTGAGAATTGCAGAATAGAGTGACGAAACTCTTTCTTTCTAAACACTCGATAGATCTCGGTTCCCCTCGCCCCAGCGCGGGAGAGGGGTTAGGGGTGAGGGGGCAAGCACCCAGTTGGAGTTTCTCGCAAGTGTCCTCAGATCCTCATTTAGAGCCGAGTTTCGGGAGTTGTTTCAGCAGAGTGGTATCCCCCTCACCCCCCCATCCGCGCAGGGGCGAGGGGAGCCGATGCTCACAACCGTGGCGCTATCAAGACCAGCTCGTAGTAGTGTCACCATAATTTGCAGTCCTCAGTACTTTCGCCTCTAGCGGAGGACACAGCCCGTTTTGCTTATGCTAAATGTTCAACTGGAAAAGACACTCAATGCAGCCTCCGCAGCTCCATTCAAACTGGATCTTCGTTTTGAAGCTAGCCCGGGAGTCCTGATCCTTTTTGGCGCTTCTGGGGCAGGGAAGTCGCTCACGCTCCAATTGCTGGCAGGACTGCAAACCCCAGACCAGGGAAGCATTCGGGTTGACGGCAAGGTTCTCTTCGACAGCTCCCGGCAGATCAATGTTCCCGTGCGGCTGCGGCGCGTCGGATTCGTATTTCAGAACCTGGCATTGTTTCCCCACCTGAACACCCGCCAGAACGTGGCCTATGGATTGGCTCATCTCAGTGCTGACGAGCGTCGGCACAGCGTTGACGCAATGCTCGAGAAATTGAAGATTGACCGTTTGGCGACCCGCTCTCCGCAGACTCTGTCGGGTGGCGAGCAGCAGCGGGTGGCCTTGGCTCGCGCACTGGTAACTCGCCCGCGGATGCTGTTGTTAGACGAGCCGCTTTCGGCCCTCGATTTGTCGATCAAACGTTCCATTGTCGCCGACCTGCAGCGCATCAATCAGGAGCTGCGAATCCCGATTCTTTACATCACCCACGACCGTTCCGAAGCGCTGTCGTTGGGCGAGCGTCTTCTGCTGTTGGAGGCAGGTCGCGTCGTGGCCGAAGGCAAGCCCATCGACGTCTTAAGCCAGCCACTCAAGGAAAGCGTCGCCAATTTGACCGGTGTTGAGAATCTTTTTGATGTTCGTATCCTGGGGCGAAACCCAGGGCGCGGCACATTGACTTGCGATGCGGGTGGCTGCAGGTTGGAGATTCCCTACGGCGATTGGCCGGTGGATCGACCCCTTCGCGTGGGGCTCAGAAGTGGCGACATTCTTTTGGCGGGTTCACCTCCGGAAGGGCTGAGCGCGCAGAACATCCTGCCCGGACGGATTCAAAGAATAGACTCCGCTGATTACGAGGTTTGCTTGCAGGTGGACTGCGGAAGGATTTTCGATGTCACCTTGACGCGGTCTGCAGTCGAGAAACTGCAGCTGAGCCTGGGACGGGAAGTTTGGCTTATCTTCAAAGCCCATTCCTGCCACGTGCTCCGGAGCTAAAGAAACGCGCAAGCAGAATGAGAACGCGGAAGCCGTCCTCGGATTGCGAAATCCCCCTTAACAAGTGGGAGCCGTGAAAAATTCCCCCTTAGTCAAAGGGGGCGACGGCGCAGCCGTCTGGGGGTTGTCTTGAAGGACGGGAAAGCCGAGAAACAATGAATCGCTCTCGCGAGCTATCAGCATCTTAGAGCTACCTTCGAAGATCAAGACAACCCCCGCGCCTTCGGCGCCGCCCCCTTTGACTAAGGGGGAATACTCTCCTTCGGCGAATTCATCGGCGGTTGCAGGCTAATGTTAATATTTGAATTGCCGCAAAGCCGCAGGTCTTGCAGAATCGAAAGACTGAGGCAGCAGGGTCTGCCTTCCATGGGAGAAACCAATGTCCATACGTCCAGTTAAGCGCGTCAGTCAATCCCAACCCGTCATCGAAGGTGCTGGTGTGCACTTACGCCGTGCGTTTGGTTTTGGCAATACCAGCGAGTTCGATCCGTTCCTACTGTTCGACGACTTCCGCAACGAAAACCCCGACGACTATCTGGCCGGGTTTCCCTGGCATCCGCACCGCGGCATCGAGACCATTACCTACGTCCTGGCAGGAACGGTCAGCCACGGCGACAGCCTGGGAAACCGCGGCCAGATGGGCGCGGGAGACGTGCAGTGGATGACGGCCGGCCGCGGAATTTTGCATCAGGAAATGCCGCAAGGAGACCCACAAGGCCGGATGCACGGCTTCCAGCTTTGGGCCAATTTGCCTGCTTCCATGAAGATGACAGCTCCTCGTTACCAGGACATTGTTTCAAGCGATATCCCGGCGGTCACCGACGACGACGGGACCAGCGCGCGCATCATCTGCGGGAGTTTCTGGGGGAAGAGGGGCCCGGTGGAAGGCATTGCAACCGATCCGCGCTATCTGGACATCTCAGTGCCTCCAGGCAAGCGCAAGACGCTGCCTGTCGAAATAACCAACCACGCTTTCGCCTATGTGTTTGAGGGTTCCGGCAGGTTTCGTGATGCTTCTGAGCCGATGCTCGTCCAAACCGATGTGGTTGGGCCAATGGGCACCTCTCTGCCCGATGAAATCGGGAACCGCTCGCTGGTGCTGTTCGACAGCGGCGATGAGGTGACGGCCCAGGCCGGAGAAGCGGGTATGCGATTCCTTCTGGTTTCCGGCCGACCGCTGCAGGAACCGGTTGCGTGGCGCGGCCCGATCGTCATGAATACCAACGAAGAGCTGCAACAAGCTTTCTCCGAGCTTCGTGCGGGCACGTTCATCCAAGATCGATGACGCTGTTAAGGTTTAAGGGCTGACACGAATCACCTCCTGCCATTTCTTCCTTTGTTGAAGAGGTTTCCATGAACTCAGTTCCAAACTTAAAGCTTTCTGCTTTCTGCCTGATGGTTGCGCTGGTCCTGAGTGGGGGAACAGTCGTTTTATCTCAGGACTCGCCACCAGCTCGCCCCTTGGTGATTCTCATCGGACCCCCTCTCAGTGGCAAAACCACGCTCGTGACCCCCATTCAGCGTCGCTACGGGATTCCTGGAATTTCAGTCGAGGACCTTATCAAAGACCACGCATCTGAACTGAGGAAGAAGCACCGGGGTCGTACTTCCATGGCCGAGATGCGTTATGACCCTGCGATGAGCCGCTACCTCCGAGCCCGTCTTGGCAGCATGGACCTCGGTTCTGGTGCAGCCCTGGATGGGTTCCCAGCCACACAGCAGCAGGCCGAAGCGCTGGCCAAGATGATTCAAGAACTCCACCTCAATCCCATGGTGATCCAGCTCGAAATCCCGGATGACGTCGTTCGAAAGCGCGCTGCTGCGGCAGGCCGCCAGAGTGACCAACCGAAAATCATCGAGCAGCGGATCAAGGACTACCACCGGGAATTCGACATGATCTCGGTCTACTATCCCAATGCCAGGATTGTGAAGATCGACGGAACCCAATCTGAAGAGAAGATGTGGAAAGCGATACAGCAGGCATTGGACGAGGCCAAGCTGCCTGTTGCACAGAAGAAGTAACCCTCCTTCCCGGTTGCTGGGTTGACTTCGTTCTCACTCCGCACCCGTGCTGCAATTGTTATAGTGGCGCTTCATCGTGCTGTCTGAGACAGCTCCAAGTCGCCAGCATCGGCTCCTCTCTCCCCAACGTGGGAGAGGATCAGGGCTTAAAAAGCCTTCATGGGGTGAGGGGTATACCTCTCTGCTGAATCAACTCCCGAAACTCCTCTCTGGATGAGGATCTCAGAATTCTCGCGACAGCTCCAGCTGACGAGTTCCTTTCGATTTCTCCAAAGTGTTAGATCAAGAAACAACAAGAATCCTGACAAGGAGCCTCAGATGAAAGGCATCTCCCGCCGTCATTTCTGTAAGACCAGCGGCCTTTTAATGGCTAGCCTCGCGCCGGCGCTTCGAGCCAGCGCCGACTCGATCCAGGCCATCCAGAACGAGGCCATGGAATGGAGTTACACCTCGCGGAAGGTTTACTCGGATCCGTTCAATGAGGTCGAGCTCGACGTTGTGATGAAGCACGCAGACGGGCGTGAGCAACGAGTTCCCGCCTTCTGGGCGGGGGAGCAGAACTGGACGGTTCGCTTTTCGCCTCATCGCACGGGACCTTACAGCTATCGCACGATTTGCAGCGATCCATCGAATGCGGACCTCCAAGGCCGCACCGGTTCGTTTGAGGCGTTTGCTTACAGCGGAGACCATCCGCTTTACCGGCACGGTCCCGTCAAGGTTGCGCCCGATCGACGTCACTTTCAGCATGCCGATGGAACACCGTTCTTCTGGCTGGCCGATACCTGGTGGATGGCATTCTGCCAGCGGCTGCGATGGCCTGAAGACTTCCAAACCCTGACTGCCGATCGCATCCGAAAGGGATTCACGGTGATTCAGATTGTGGCAGGGCTCTATCCAGACATGCCTCAGTTCGATCCGCGCGGCGCAAACGAAGCTGGCTATCCGTGGGAAAGGGATTTGAGCCGGATCAATCCATCCTACTTCGATATGGCCGACCTGCGGCTGCGCTATCTGGTCCGTCAGGGCTTGGTTCCCTGTGTGGTGGGAGGCTGGGGTTATTACCTGCCCATCCTGGGAGAGAAGAAAATCAAGCAGCATTGGCGTTACCTGGTGGCACGTTGGGGCGCGTATCCGGCGATCTGGTGCCTGGCCGGCGAGGGCACCATGCCTTACTACCTCTCTGAGAACAAGGAGCGCGACAAGGCTTTGCAAAAAACCGGCTGGACGGCGACCGCACGCTATCTCCGCTCCGCGGATCCCTACGGGCATCCGATCACGATCCATCCTTCAGACACTGCCAGAAACACCGTGGATGATCCCTCCGTGCTCGATTTCGACATGCTGCAGACCGGACACAGCGACCGCAACAGCATACCGAACACCGTCCGCCGGGTGACGGAGTCGCTTCAGCAGTCACCCAAGATGCCGGTGATCAATGGTGAAGTCTGTTATGAAGGGATCGCCGAGGCCAGCCGCCAGGAAGTACAGCGATTTATGTTCTGGGCCTGCGTGTTGAGCGGAGCGGCCGGGCACACCTATGGAGCCAATGGAATCTGGCAGATCAATACTCTCGAAAAGCCCTATGGCCCTTCGCCGCATGGGCGCTCCTGGGGTGACACCCCTTGGCAGGAAGCCTACCAGCTTCCCGGCTCCCGCCAGCTTGGCCTGGCCAAGGCTCTGCTGGGGAGATTTGCCTGGTGGAAAATGGAGCCTCACCCCGAATGGGTTGAGCCGCATTGGACTGTGGAGAACTATCAGCTCCCTTATGCCGCGGGCATTCCTGGAGAACTTAGGATTATGTTCATTCCCACCCGCTGGGATCCTCCCAAAGTCAAAAATCTTGAGACGGGAGTTTCCTATCGCGCGTTTCTCTTCAATTGTGCCTCGGGGAAAGAGATCGAACTCGGGAAAGTTGTGGCCGATGCGAATGGAGATTGGCAAATACCCACCGCTCCAATCTTTCAGGATTGGGTGGTCGTTATGGAAACAGAGAAGAAGGCGTGAAGAACGGCGTTTCCAAAGTTAAAAGCGAATCATAGGAGGTCATAATTATGCTGGCTCAATCTACTGCGCTGACTTTGCAGCAGCAAGCGGCGTATCGTGATCGAGGCTATCACTTTCCAGTTCGAGGCTTAGCAGCCGATGAGGCTGCTGGCCGCTGCGGCACGTTCCTGGACTACTATGAACACCATCGTGAGCGCATCGAGAAACTGCTCCCGCGAGACCGCCGCAACTTTTTGTGCGAAACACATTTCTTCCTGCGTTGGGTTTACGAGATGGCGTCCCATCCGCGCGTGCTTGACGCAGTCGAATCCGTTCTCGGACCAAATATCCTGGTGTGGAGCACCCAATGGTTTCCGAAGTTCCCAGGTGACAAAGCGTTCGTGTCGTGGCACCAGGACGCAACGTATTGGGGGCTGCATCCGCTGAATGTCACCACGGCCTGGATCGCTCTTTCGGAGAGCACGCCTCAGAATGGTTGCATTCGGGTTGTCCCAGGCACTCACAAGACGCCGCAGTTGCCGCAGCGCGAAACCTACGGCCCGGACAATATGCTGTCACGAGGGCAGGAGATTGCGGTCGACGTAGACGAAGCCCAGGCAGTTGACCTGGCCGTGCAGCCCGGTGAGTTCTCTCTTCATCATGTCGCTATCGTACACGGATCGGGACCGAACATTTCCGACGTTCCAAGAATCGGGATTGCCGTGCGCTACGTGTCTCCAGACGTTGTCCACAGCGCCCCTGAGCGCGACCTGGTCTTCCTCGTACGAGGAAAGGATGAATGGGGACACTTCGAGATCGCGGAGCCGCCGGAACGGGACCTGATATTCGGCGAATCCAAGCTTCATGCCGAAGCGATAGCGCGCAAGGGTCGTAACCTCTTGCCACAGAGCCCGGTGCATTCAAAGAGCTAATACAAGCGCAGTAAATGTTGTTACAAATCAGAGCCCGGGTCGTACCAGTGGCGCCATTCAGTGATCAGGGGCTTGTACATTTGGAGAGAGCTGCAGTTCCTTTTGTCCCCCTTGACAAGGGGGACGCCGCGCCTTCTGCGGCAGGGAGTTGCTAGATTGCCTCAGACCCCCTATGGTCCCCTGTCTCAAGGGGGACAAAGACTCGAGACCCTTCGGCCACTGGTCCGCTCAAGGCCAGACTCAACATTAGCCGGTTATGCGCGACGAAACGAGAATTTTATTTTCATTTTTTGTGATTCGCGGTCCGACGACCCGTGTAGCGCAGAGTCGCTTTTTGACTCTGCGGCTTTGAATCTTCCGTGCGGCACGACCCACCTTTCAGAGCCGCAGACCTTGAAAGGCAGGTCTGCGCTACAGGGTTGCATCAACACCATTCTGACTCCTGACTTCTGACTTCTTGTGGCAGCCAGGGACGCAGTAGCTTGCGGAGCACAGGGGATATCAAGGGCACCGCCCTTGGCTAACTAGTTTCTGTCGCGAAACGGTTGAAAACGGCGCTGTGAGGCTGGGCACAGCCTTGGCAGGTTGCGATTATCACAGTCGGAGTGTCTGAAAGCCAGAGCAAACCGAGCCAGAGGTGTGAGAAGCAGGC
>Ga0163150_10005486_pt1 | contig 16159 bp, 5 predicted proteins | sample OliLakLV19P2IB_FD_148628 | JGI IMG/M metagenome (GOLD analysis project Ga0163150, IMG submission 148628) | Freshwater microbial mat bacterial communities from Lake Vanda, McMurdo Dry Valleys, Antarctica - Oligotrophic Lake LV.19.P2.IB | ecosystem: Environmental > Aquatic > Freshwater > Lake >...
CATGTCGACGACATTCGAGCGGTCCGTGAATCATATGGATTTGCCGCAAATTCCAGGGTTTCAAGTGAGCGCGCCAGTATTGCTCTCAATGACAGCTTGAAAGGGCTGGGGCGAGCCCTGACCTACGAGCCGTGATCCGCTAGAACAGCATCGTGCGGGAGTACGCCCCATGAGCTACCACGTCGAAATCCAAACCCTCGCCGCGCAGCCGATTGCCGTCGTCCGCCGCACGGCGCTTATCGCGGAGCTTTCGCGCGTGGTGCCAGACGCCTGCGGCGAGGTCTGGAACTTCATCCGTCGCGAGGGAATCGCCGCGGGCCGGCATGTCGCTGTCTACCACGACGATGCGATCAACTGTGACATTGGCGTCGAGGTCAACGGCCCGTTCACGGGCGACGGAACCGTGAGCCACTCCACGCTGCCCGCGGGCGACGTCGCGACGACCGCGCATTGGGGTCCGTATCACCTGCTGGGCGGGGCGCACGAAGCCATCCATCAGTGGTGCAATGCCCGCGGACTGACGATGATCCGCCCCTGCTGGGAAGTCTACGGCCACTGGAACGACGACCCAGCCCAAGTCCGCACGGACGTGTTTTATCTGCTGGCGAAGCAATAGGCGGTTCGATGCTACCGCCAGGCGAAATCGCTCGCACTGGCGCTGGGCAGATAGCTGACGCCCATCAGATGTTTGTCGACCGCGCGGGCCGCCTCGCGGCCTTCGTGAATGGCCCACACCACCAGCGACTGTCCGCGACGCAGGTCGCCGGCGGCGAACACGCCGTCGACATTGGTCATGTAGTTGGCGTCGCACTTGACGTTGCCACGTGGATCGAGCTTCAGGCCCAATTCCTCGATGGCTCCGCGTTTTTCGGGTCCCAAGAAACCCATCGCCAACAACACCAACTGGCAGGGCCACTCGCGCGTGGTGCCTGCGATCTCTTTGAAGATCTGCCGGCCGCCAGCGTCGGTGGTCCACTCGATCTCAACCGTGACCAGGCTCTTCACATGACCCTGCTCGTCGGCTTGAAACTCCTTGGTCAGAATGCTCCAGTGGCGATCGCAGCCTTCTTTGTGCGAGGTGCTGGTGCGGAGCATCATCGTCCAATTCGGCCAGGGCGTGTGCTCGGGCCGCTGCGCTGCGCGAGGGAAATAGCCCAGATCGGGCGGCTTGGGCAGCAGCTCGAACTGCGTGACGCTCCGGGCGCCTTGGCGGTTCGACGTGCCGGTGCAGTCGCTGCCCGTGTCGCCGCCACCGATGATGATCACGTCCTTGCCCGTGGCGGTGATGGCCACGTCGGCAGGCACGGAGTCTCCCTGGTTCCGCTTGTTCTGTTGCGGCAAGAATTGCATCGCGTAATGCACGCCCGGCAGATTGCGGCCGGGAATGGGTAGATCGCGGGGGTGCGTGGCGCCGCCGGTCAACAGCATGGCGTCGTACTCGCTGCGCAGTTGCGCGACTTCGACGTTGACGCCGACATTGGCGGAAGTGCGGAACTCGACGCCTTCGGCTTCCATTTGCTGAATCCGCCGCCAGACGCGGGACTTCTCCAACTTGAAATCGGGGATGCCGTACATCAGCAAGCCGCCGGGCCGATCGTCGCGCTCGAACAGCGTCACGTGGTGGCCGGCCCGGTTGAGCTGTTGCGAGGCGGCCAAGCCCGCCGGGCCGCTGCCGATGACGGCCACGCGCTTGCCGGTGCGGACAGTAGGCGGCTCGGGCGTTATCCAGCCTTCGTCGAAGCCACGGTCGGCGATGGCCATTTCGATCTGCTTGATCGAAACCGGGTCTTCGTTGATGCCCAGCACGCAGGCCGTTTCGCAAGGGGCCGGGCAGACGCGGCCGGTGAACTCTGGAAAGTTGTTCGTGGCGTGCAGCCGATCGAGGGCTTCGCGCCAGCGGTCGCGATAGACCAGGTCGTTGAAGTCGGGGATGATGTTGCCCAGCGGACAGCCGGTGTGGCAGAAGGGAACGCCGCAGTCCATACACCGCGCGCCTTGGCGCGAGAGCTCGTCGGACGGCAGCACCGTGAGAAACTCGTGGTAGTGATGCACGCGCTCTTCGGGCCGCTCTTCGCCGTACTGGCGGCGGTCGTACTTCATGAATCCACGGATATCACCCATGCGCCACCTCTTCCAACTCGCCGGCCGACTTGCCGATCGCGGCCCGCTTCATGCCTTCGAGCGCGCGTTTGTAGTCCGTGGGCATGACTTTGACAAAATGTCCGATCAATCGCTGCCAATTATCGAGCACGTATTGCCCGCGTGCGCTGCCCGTGTAGGCCACGTGGCGGCGAACGAGATCGAGCACGACTTTCTGGTCCTCGGGATCGTGCAGGCCTTCGAGCTCGACCATTTCCAGGTTCACACGGCCGGGGAACTGGCCGGCTTCGTCGAGGATCACGGCCACGCCGCCGCTCATGCCGGCGGCAAAGTTGCGGCCGGTCTCGCCGAGGATCACGGCCACGCCGCCGGTCATGTACTCGCAGCCGTGGTCGCCGATGCCTTCGACCACCGCGCGGGCGCCGCTGTTGCGTACGCAGAAACGCTCGCCGGCCAGGCCATTGAGATAAACTTCGCCCGAAGTGGCGCCGTAGAGCACGACGTTGCCGGCGATGATATTCTCCTCGGCCACGAACTGACGATCGCGGGGTGGGTAGACGATGACCTTGCCGCCCGAAAGGCCCTTCGCGCAGTAGTCGTTGACTTCGCCCTCGATACGCACCGTGACGCCCGGCACGCCAAAGGCCATCACGCTTTGACCCGCCGTGCCCTTGAAATTCAGCCGAATGGTGTCTTCGGGCAATCCCTTGCGGCCGTAGCGCCTGGTGATTTCGCTGGAAAGGATTGTGCCCACCGTGCGGTTGATATTGCGGATGGGCAATTCAAGCTCTACCGGTTCGCGGTGGTCGAGCGCCGGAGTACACAGACTCAGGAGCCGCCGCACGTCGAGCGATTGCTCGATGCGATGGTCCTGCGGCTGGGCGCAGTAGGTCTTGATGTGCGGCGGCGCGTCGGGCTTGTGGAGCACGGCCGAAAAATCGAGACCGCGGGCCTTCCAGTGCGAGATGGCGTGGCGGGTATCGAGCAGGTCGACGCGGCCCACCATCTCGTTGATGGTGCGGAAGCCGAGCGAGGCCATGATCTCGCGCAGCCCCTCGGCGATCATAAAGAAGAAGTTGACGACCTCTTCCGGCTTGCCGGCGAATTTCTTCCGCAGCTCGGGATCTTGCGTGGCGACGCCGACGGGGCAGGTGTTCAAGTGGCACTTGCGCATCATAATGCAGCCCATGGTCACCAGGGCGGCCGTGGCGATGCCCCATTCCTCAGCGCCTAAAAGCGTGGCGATGGCGACGTCGCGCGGGGTGCGCAGTTGGCCGTCGGTCTGCACGACGATCCGCCCGCGCAGGTCGTTCATCACCAGCACCTGGTGAGTCTCGGCCAGGCCTAGCTCCCAAGGAATGCCGGCGTGCTTGATCGAGGTGTAGGGGCTGGCGCCGGTGCCGCCATCGTGTCCGCTGATGAGCACGACGTCGCTCTTGCCTTTGCTCACGCCGGCAGCGACCGTGCCTACGCCGACTTCGGCCACCAGCTTCACGCTGACGCGGGCTTCGCGGTTGGCGTTCTTCAGATCGTGGATGAGCTGGGCCAGATCTTCGATCGAGTAAATGTCGTGATGCGGCGGCGGCGAGATCAGGCCGACGAACGGCGTGCTGTGCCGCGTGCGGGCGATTTCCTTGTCGACCTTATGGGCCGGCAACTGGCCCCCTTCGCCCGGCTTGGCGCCTTGCGCCATCTTGATCTGCAGTTCCTTGGCGCTGACCAGGTATTCGCTGGTAACGCCGAAGCGGCCGCTGGCCACTTGCTTGATGGCGCTAGAGCGCGAATCGCCGTTGGCATCGCGGATGAAGCGGGCCGGGTCCTCGCCCCCTTCGCCGGTGTTGCTCTTGCCGCCGATGCGGTTCATGGCGATGGCCAGAGTCTCGTGGGCTTCCTTCGAGATCGAGCCGTAGGACATCGCGCCCGTGGCAAATCGCTTGACGATGGCCGCGGCCGGTTCGACCTCTTCCAAGGGAACCTTATGCTCGACGGTCTTGAATTCCAACAGACCGCGCAGTGTGAGCAGGTGCCGCTGCTGGTTGTCGATCAGCTCGCAGTATTTGTAGAACTCTTCGCGGCTGTTGAGGCGCGTGGCCAGTTGCAGCTTGGCGACGACTTCGGGATTGAACATGTGGGCTTCGCCCTTGCGTCGCCACTGGTACTGCCCGCCCACGTCGAGCTCGAGCGTGTTAGGCACGGCGGTGTGCGGAAAGGCATGCTCGTGGCGGGCCAACGTTTCTTGGGCGATTGTCTCTAGGCCCACGCCTTCGATGCGGCTGGCCGTCCAGGTGAAGAATTCGTCGACGAACTTGCTGTTGAGTCCGATGGCCTCGAAGATCTGCGCGCCGCGGTAACTTTGCTGCGTCGAGATGCCCATCTTCGACATGACCTTGAGCAGGCCCTTGTTGGCGGCCTTGAGGTAATTCTTTTCCAGCTTCTCCAGCGAGTATTCTTCCGAAACGTACTTCTCACGCTGCAACTCCCGCAACGATTCGAGCGCCAGGTACGGATTGACCGCGCCGGCGCCGTAGCCGGTGAGCAGGGCAAAGTGCTGCACCTCGCGCGGCTCGCCCGATTCGACGATCAGACCGCAACGGGTGCGGGTCTTCTCGCGGATCAGATGGTGATGTACGCCGCTGGTGGCCAGCAGCGCGGGGATCGGCGCCCACTGAGCGTCGACACCGCGATCGGAGAGGACCAGCAGCGTCACGCCTTCAGCGATCGCGGTCGAGGCTTCGTTCCGCAGTGCGTCGAGCCGCTGGCGCATGCCTTCGACGCCATCTGCGCGACGAAAGAGCAGCGACAACGTGCGGCCGATCAGGCCAGGACGATTGATGGCCTTGATCCTGGCCAGGTCGGCGTTGCCGAGCACCGGATACTCGAGGCGCAACAAACGACACTGCTCGGGCGTTTCGTCGAGCAGGTTTCCTTCGCTGCCAAGGGTGGTGATCATCGAAGTGATGATCTCCTCGCGGATGGCGTCCAGCGGAGGATTGGTGACCTGGGCAAAGAGCTGCTTGAAATAGTTGTAGAGTAACTGCGGGCGATCGGAGAGGACGGCCAGCGGCGCGTCGTTACCCATCGAGCCCACGGCTTCTTGGCCGTCGGCGGCCATCGGCGCCATCAAGATCCGCACATCTTCGAGCGTGTAACCGAAGGCCCGCTGCAGCTTCAACAGCGACTCTTCGGCATGGCCATTTGTGCCATGTGCGTGAGGGCCCAGGCCGTTCGTGGTATGTCCATTACTGCTGGGCGCATCGGGCAGATCGGCGAGCAGCGTTTGGTTCTGCTTGAGCCATTGACGATAAGGATGCCGCGCGGCGAGGCCCAGCTTGATCTCGTCGTCGGCAATGATGCGGCCCTGCACGGTGTCGACGAGAAACATGCGGCCCGGTCGTAAGCGGCCCTTCGAGACAATTTGATCCGAGGGGATGTCGAGCACACCGGCCTCGGAGGCCATGACCACCAGGCCATCGGCCGTGACGCAATAGCGGCTGGGGCGCAGCCCATTGCGGTCCAACACTGCGCCGATGCTCGCACCGTCGGTGAAGGCCATCGAGGCCGGGCCGTCCCACGGTTCCATCAGGCAGGCCTGATACTCGTAGTAGGCTTTCTTCGCGTCCGACATGCTCTCGTGCCCGGCCCAGGGTTCGGGAATGAGCATCGACATGGCATGGGGCAGTGAGCGGCCGGTGAGCAGCAGCAACTCCATCGCGTTGTCGAAGATGGCGGAGTCACTGCCGGCGGGCGTGCAAACGGGAAAGATCTTTTCCAGGTCGGCGCCGTACTTCTCGCTGGCGAGCATGCTCTGTCGGGCATGCATCCAGTTCACGTTGCCGCGCAGCGTGTTGATTTCGCCGTTATGCGCCATGTAGCGGAACGGTTGCGCTAAATCCCACGTAGGAAAAGTGTTCGTGCTGTAGCGCTGATGAACGAGCGCCAGGGCCGAGACGAAGCGCGGATCGGCCAGATCGGCATAGAACTTTTCGACCTGGTCGGCCAGCAGCAGCCCCTTGTAAACGACCACGCGCGACGAGAGGCTGGCGACGTAGCAATACGACCGCTGCTCCAGGTCGCTCGCGCGGACTTTCGATTCCAATTGCTTGCGAATGACGTACAGCTTCCACTCGAACATATCGGCCGGAGTTTGCTCGCCGCGGACGACAAACACCTGCCGGATAAAGGGTTCGACCTCGCGGGCGGTGCCCCCGATCGATGCGTTGTCGATGGGCACGTCGCGCCAGCCCAGCACCTGCTGACCTTCGGCGGCGATCAACTCATCGAGCCACCCTTGGCACGTGGCGCGCTGATTTACTTCGGTCGGAAGAAACACCGTGCCCACGCCGTAGTCGCCCTCGGGGGGCAATTCAAAGCCGAGACCTTGGGCTTTGGCCGCGAAGAACTCGTGCGGGATCTGCGTGAGGATGCCGGCGCCGTCGCCTGTGAGCGGATCGCAGCCGCAGGCGCCGCGATGCTCGAGGTTGACGAGGATTTCCAAGCCCGAGCGAACGATGGCGTGACTTTTTTCGCCGCGCAAATGCACGACGAAGCCGACACCGCAAGCGTCGTGCTCTTGGTTGGGGTGATAGAGACCCTGGGGTCCGGGAGGACCCTTTTTTCGCTGGTTCGTTGGCATCGTGGTCACCGTGCGGTCGCTTCGACCGGCCGTCTTTCCTCGGCGCTTTCGGCAATTAACAAACTGCCGGTCGTGAGATGGTCCGTGTCCCTATCGTGGCCGTTCTCAGTTCCGCCATTCGAGATTTCGCGGCTCTCAGTACTGTGCCCGTCGTGCTCGCACGCAGAATTGTCGTGCTTGTGCGCCAAGTTGTCGTGCTCGCACGAGAAGCTGTTACCGATCGCCAAGGCCTCCGGCCCTGGCGTCCTCTCTCCGCTGATTTCGCTCGTAACCAATCGATGCTGTCCGTTCTTGGCTGCTTGTGTCGCGCGCGAGGTGACACCCCCCGTCGCCGTGGAGCTGCTTGCTCCGGTGGCATTGCGTTTCAAGAGTTCGATGAATCGCCACGCCGTGTCGTTCAACTCCTTGCCGCGCCGATGTACGATGCCCAAGGGCCGCACCAGCTCGTCAGTTTCCAAGGGGACCATCGCCAAGGTGCCGGCTGCGACTTCGCGCAGCACGGTCGGTTCGGGCAAGAGGCCTACGCCGGCATCGATCTCGATCGCCCGCTTGATCGTTTCGATGTTGTCGAATTCCATCACAACCTGCACGTCGATGCGATGCAGGTTCAAGACGCGATCGATCTCGCGGCGGATGGTCAAATTGCTGTCGAAGCCGACCATCTTCTCGCCACGCAGTTCGGCCAGCGCCATGCTCGCTCGTCCGGCTAGCCGATGGGCCGGCGCGCAGACTAGAATCATGGGCTCCTCACGCCAGTCGATGGCTGTGAGCGTCCGGGACGACTTGGGATAACTCACCAGCCCCAGATCGGCCGTATCGTCCTCGATACTCTGATACACGCGATGCGGGTGCAGGTATTCGAGCCGCACGTTGGCCTTGGGGTGCTGGCTGAGGAACTCCTGCAAATAGCAACTCATATGGTGCAGGCCCACCGAATAGATCGAGGCCACGCGGACGCAGCCGGCCACTTCCTGATGCAGCGTGCGGACCTTGTCTTCCAGGGCGAAATATCGCTCGACGACGCCCCGGCAACCCTCGTAATAGACGTCTCCCTCGGGCGTGAGCACGAAAGGACGCTTGGAGCGGTCGATCAGCCGCACGCCCAGCCCCTCTTCGAGCTGGAGGACCACCTGGCTGGCGGCGGACTGCGAAATATCGTTCTCGTCGGCGGCGCGCGAAAAACTCCGCTGCCGGACAACGTCACAGAACACTTTGAGCGACTTGAGATGGACCGCCATGGTGTGCGAAGGGCCCGATTAAGGAGGTCGCAGGACAATAAATGATTCAAATAGAGCGCAGCAGCAGCATCGATTTCAAGAATACAACATTAAGAAGTCTGGATCTTAAAGTCAAGTAACTTTCTGCTATTAGTGTAGAAAATCAGCTGGTCGAGTCGGGACTCGGCCCGAATGACGAGTGGCGTCGCAAGTCTATTTTTAATAAATCCTTACGACGCTTATGTGCAGTCGGATCGGGGCTTGGAAAAACCGGTCGGTTCTCGCTCAGTCCAAATCCGCTCGGTTTTGTACCACCCAAAGGTGTTGGTGGCAGATTCGGCATGTCCGGCTGTGCCGGGCTGAGCCGCAGTCTGGATGTTCGGAGGCGCAAGCGGTCGCTCTTGGAGTGGCAGAGACGCAATTCCGCGAACGCGTCTCCCCTGAAACCACCCGCCTTGCCCCAAATACGCGAGAAATCCACCGCCACGGCGGAAAATACGAACTCCCCTTGTAGCGCGACGACGGTTCCAGTATTTCTACGCGACCTTTCCCAAAAGTCGAAAAACGCCGCGCACCGACACGTCTTCCGCGCGGCCGCCCTGAGGTGTGTTCGTGCGCCGCAGTCGTCGGCGCGACGGGAACCTAAGTCAACAAAAGCGTTCGTTTACGGACCCCTCATCCCTGGCGGATGAGGCGGACGTTGCTCTGCGGCGGATCGGCGGCAAACCAACTCTCAGCCAACGACACGGGACAAGCCCTGATGGCCGGCGTTCGCACCGTGAGATGCTCAATCGCTCCCGTCGTCGGGCTGTGCGCGTTCGTTTTCGCTGCGCTGCTCGTGCCGCTCGCTCTTGCGCAAGCGCCCCCGTCGATGGGACCGCCGCGAACGGGACCGGCGTTCTCAGGCCCAGCGTTTTCAGGCCCGGCGCTGCCCCCAGCGAATCCGCCGGGGCAAGCACCTCCAGGTTCCGCGCTGCAAGGACCGCCGGCCGTTGCGCCGGGACCTGCCCTGGGGGCCAATACCATGCCTGCGCCGCCCGCGCCGCCGATGGTGGTGGCCGTGCGCATCGAAGGCAACAAGACGACGAAACAACAGACAATCGAGCGCCACATTTCCACCAAGGCCGGACGGCCGTTCGATCCCGACGCGATCGAAAAAGACATCCGCGCGCTGAGCAAAACACGACTCTTCGCCACGGTCGAGCCTAGTTACGAACGAGTCGACGGCGGCATGGTGGTCGTGTTTCGCGTCGTCGAGCGGCCGACGCTGCAGTACGTCCAGTTTCACCACGCGAACCTGATCAAGGAACGCAATCTGCGCAAAGAGGCGGGTTTGAAGAAAGGGGACGCGCTCGATCCCTACGCGGTCGAGGAAGCCCGCACGAAGCTCGAGGAATACTTCCATTCCAAGGGCTACAGCAAGGCCACGGTGACGATCATCGAAGGGACCAAGCCAGGTGACCGCGGCGCGCAACTCCTGATCAACGAGGGACTGAAGCAGAAGATCTGGGAAGTGAATTTCGAGGGGAACACGATTGCCAGTGACGCCCGGCTGCAAACGCAGATTCCGGCCAAGCCGCCGATTCTGTGGCTATTCAAGGGCGAAGCGGACGACGCCAAGATCAACGAATCGGTCGATCGACTGACGGAATACTACCGTAGCCTGGGCTTCTTTCGCGCGCGTGTCGGCCGTGAATTGACGTTCAACGAAAAGCAAAATTGGGTCACCATCGACTTCGTCATCGACGAAGGCCCACGTTACAAGGTCGGCGAAGTCTCGGTCATCGGCAATACGAAGCTGCCGATAGAGAAGTTGACGAAGGACCTGAAGCTCGCCCAAGGGCAGTACTTCGACCAGGCCAAGATGAATCGCGACGTGGCCGTGATCCAGGACGAATACGGTGCGATCGGCTACATCTTCGCGGCGGTCAAGCCCGATCCTCGCTTCCGCGAAGAGCCGGGGCAGCTCGATCTGGTCTACCGCATTGAAGAAGGCTCGAAGTACCGCATCGGCCGCATCGACGTGAAGGTCAATGGCGAAAGCCCACATACCAAGCACACGGCCATCCTCAATCGGCTCAGTTTCCGCACGGGCGAGATCGCCGACATTCGCAAGTTTCGCGATAGTGAGCGGCGGTTGCAGCTTTCGGGTTTGTTTGTGGTCAATCCGGCGCAAGGCGCCCCACCGAAGATCGTCTTCGAACAGCCCGGTTCGGATAAGGAATTAGGTGGACCCGACGAAGAGATCGCCGAGCGGCCCAAGAGATCGTCGAGTGGCGGCGGAGCGGGCAGTAGCGTATCTGGCAGTGGGCCCGGAGGCGGTGGACCCTTGCCCCGTGGCGGCAACTTCCGCGGTCAAAGCCCCGATGGCATGGTGGCTAACCGCACGGCAAACGATCACATCGTATGGACCATCGAATTGGAACCGCTTGGTGCGTCGGGCGATATTGTGAACCAACAAGCCAGTAACGGATTGCCGATCGCGGACGAGGCTCTTGATGACGACGTCTCCAACGAGGGTTTTCTGGAGATCGCGGCCGAACGAGCCGAGAAATCGTCGAACCATTCGCCGCTGAGCATGAGATTGGGAGCGAATTCGCCTGAGTCGTCAAACTCCTATCCCCTGAGGGAGAGGTTGGCAGAGGATGAAGCGGCGCAGCGTCGTGCGGTCCGCGCTCAATCGCCGGACTCCGCCGCCGCCGTTGCAACGCAATCGCGTCGACTCGCCCCCGCCGCTGCCTGGAAGGGAGGGGAGTCAAAGAGCTCCGCGCTCCCGCAACGAGGCGAGTTCACCGCCGCGCGGCCAATCATCTCGAATCCGGGCGGCTTGCCCACACGAAGTGCCAAGCAGTCGGCGTTGCCGACTCGTGTCGAAGCGCGACAGTCGAACGAGTCGGTCATCCGCTATCAGAGCCCCGTGTATTCGGGCGCCACGGCCTACCCTGTCGCGTCGTCGGCTGGTGTCGTCGGTCAGCAACCGCTGCGGCCCGCCGGTCCCGACGCACCGACGGCCTTCAAGAAGCCAGCGACCACTGCACCGTTTGTCGACCGGGCCGTGATGCCCGCGCAATACGCGCCGCCGCAGAATGTGCAGCCCCAGTACGGACAACCTCAGTACACCCAACAGCCCGGCGCTGGCTATCAGCCGCCGCCGGCCAACAACTACAACTATCAGCCCCCCTCGGGTGCGTATGGCCAACCCCCGGCGGGCGCACCAAGTGTCGCGCCGGTCTGGCAAGGGGCCGGTGCGCCTGGCCCCGCAGCGACCGTCGCGCAAGCCGGCGCCGGATACGACGATCCCGACCAGCTCATTCCGCGCGACGGCGCGCCGCTCATTCCGCCGCAGCCGTACGATGAAGAACAAATCATCGATCTCCCTGTACGGGCAGAAGTCGTTGAAACCCAGACCGGCCGCTTCATGGTCGGCGTGGGCGTCAACTCCAACGCCGGACTCGTGGGCTCGGTCGTGCTGGACGAGCAGAACTTCGATTGGCAGAAGTGGCCGCGCGGTTGGGAAGACATCCGCCTAGGTCGGGCCTGGCGCGGCGCCGGCCAGGCGTTCCGGGTCGAGGCGGCGCCCGGCACGCAGTTCCAGCGCTATTTGATCAGCTTTCGCGAGCCCTACCTGTGGAACACGCCGATCAGCTTGGGGCTGAGCGGCTCGTTCTTCAATCGCCAATATCGCGACTGGGACGAAGAACGGCTCGGCGGCCGCTTGAGCCTGGGCTACCAGTTCATCTTCGATCCGAACTTCTCGGTTGTGGGCTCGTTCCGCGGCGAGAACGTGCGGATCACCAATCCGCGGCAGCCCACGCCGCCGCAGGTGCTCGAAGTAGTGGGCGACAACGCGCTCTACTCCGGCAGCTTGCAACTAATCCACGACACGCGCGACAGCACGTTCCTGCCGACGCGAGGGCATCGTGTGGCGATCGGACTGGAGCAGGCCTTTGGCAGTTTCAGTTTCCCCCGGGCCACGATCGACGGGGCCCAGCACTTTATGATTCACGAGCGTCCCGACGGATCGGGCCGGCACGTGCTGAGCCTGAGCAGCCAGGTGGGCTTCAGCGGGACCGACACCCCGGTCTTCGAGAACTTCTTTGCCGGCGGCTATACGACGCTCCGCGGCTTCCGCTTCCGCGGTGCTTCGCCACAAGATATGGGCACCTTCGTGGGCGGTCGCTTCCAATTCATCAACTCGGTCGAGTACATGCTGCCGCTCACGGCCGACGATATGCTGCGGGCCGTGGCCTTCTGCGATTTCGGCACTGTGGAGCAGAACATCACGATCACGGGGCAGAACTTCCGTGTCGCTCCGGGCGTGGGATTGCGCATCCAAGTGCCCGCGCTGGGTCCGGCGCCGATCGCGCTCGACATTGCTGTGCCGGTCGCCCATGCACCAGGCGATCAGATCCAGAACTTCAGCTTCTTCGTGGGCTTCGCACGGTAGCGGGCCAGGTCTGGAGCTGATTGATGGGCAAATCTCTGCCAGTTTTCCAAGCCGGCTGTTTTCTCCGGAATTTGCAAGGTAAATGTGCGATTCTGGCAGGTTTTTGCGGGGCCGTCGGCGGTCTGTGCTATGCGGCTTGGGGCCGGCATGCGAGGCGGCTAGTGCTGTGTCAAACCTCCGTTTGCGGGTAGCGGAACTCGTGAGAGTTCCGTATTACCCTGATTCTGTCGCGAACCTCAGAAGTCTCACGACTTCTGCTACCAAAAATCTGAGCATTGACAAGGCACTAGGCCGATTCATTACGGCCCACGAGGATTTTTTCGCCCTGCCCCTTGCCGAATATCGAGCTGTCCGAAAGAATGTGTGTTCAGGCCCTTTGACACATTTGATGGTGGTCGCTATATTCCATCGCTCTTGATCCCACAGCGCCTTCTCGGCTGGCTGAAAGGGGTCCGATCAGGGGGTCTTTCCCAAGGTTATTCCGCGTGTGTGGGAGTTCCGAAAGAGCTTTCCCAGCGCGGCTGATTTGGGTGGAGAGGCAGCGACTGGATGCGGTGGCTGGAGGCGGGGGGGGCTGAATGACTCGTGAATGGGGGCCGGATTCAAGCCCGTTTGGCGGCCTGAGTTCGGCCTCTGTTCACAGGACAGTGCTTTGCCTGTCGAGGCTCGGTCAATGTGGCCGTGCTAAGGAGGCAGAGGGGATGCGTATCGCTCGGCGGCAGTCGAGCGAGGCGGGTCCAAGTGATCTTTGACAATTTGGTTGTGGTAAGAGTGGCATCTTAAAAGAAACGGTTGGCGCATTCCGTTCGCGGGGTGTGTCAACTGGATCTCGACGGCACTTAGTACTTTGGTCGGTCTGGCAGCGAAAGCTGTTGGGCTGAACCTAGGATAAATCGTTACTCGATCGGGTCCGCGCGGTACACGTCCTCTCTCCTGTTCTTTGGGGGAGGGCTGGTCCAGACGGGCGCGATCGTAGTGGTGACCAATCCGAATCTCACGCGCCGAAGCCATTGCTTATCATTGCTGGTGCCCGCTGTGTTCATCAACGCTGTGTTGGTCAACGCCGTGGAGATCTGTCTTGATGGTAATGGTTTGGTAAGAGAGCTTTGGATAAATGTGGTCAAGCTACTAAGGGCACATGGGGGATGTCTTGGCGTCAGGAGGCTTTGAAGGGCGTGGAAGACTGCGAAAAGCTCGGGGGAACTGTCAAACGAGTGTTGATCCCGAGATTCCCGAACTGGCGTACGCTGAATTCATAGGCGTGCGCAGCCCACGCGGCGAACTGAAACATCTAAGTAACCGCAGGAATAGAAAGAAAAATCGATTTCCTCAGTAGCGGCGAGCGAAGGGGAAATAGCCCAAACCGCGGAGGTTTTCCTCTGCGGGGTTGTAGGGCTCTTCACATGGGAGTTACAAAGTTATTTGCTAGCAGAATCTTCTGGAAAGTTGAACCACAGAGGGTGACAGTCCCGTAAGCGACAGCGAATAACCTCCCGAGGAGTACCTGAGTAGGTCGGGTCACGTGGAACCCCGACTGAATCTACGGGGACCATCCCGTAAGGCTAAATACTACCTGACGACCGATAGTAAACTCAGTAGGGCGACTGAAAGATGGGAAGAACCCCTGTTAGGGGAGGATACTGAACCTGAAACCATGTGCCTACAAGCGGTCGGAGCACTATGGCTCGCAAGAGCAAGGTGTGACGGCGTGCCTTTTGCATAATGATCCGGCGAGTTACCGTCAACGGCTAGGTTAAGATCTTCAGGATCGAAGCCATAGGGAAACCGAGTCTGAATAGGGCGTAATGGGTCGTTGGTGGTAGACGCGAAACTGCACGATCTACCCATGAGCAGGTTGAACCGCGGGTTATACCGCGTGGAGGACCGAACCCACTTGGGTTGAAAACCGAGGGGATGACTTGTGGGGAGGAGTGAAAGTCTAATCAAGCGCAGAGATAGCTCGTTCTCTCCGAAATAGCTTTAGGGCTAGCCTTGAGACAACTACGCATCGGGGGTAGAGATACTGAATCGGCTTGAGGGTCCTTCCAGACTACTCTGCTGAACCAAACTCCGAATACCGATGCGACTATCTCAGGAGTCAGTCCGCGAGGGATAAGCTTCGCGGTCGAGAGGGAAACAACCCAGATCATCTGCTAAGGTCCCGAAGTAGAACTCAGTCACTAAGGAAGTTGAGTTGCAAAGACAGCTAGGATGTTGGCTTAGAAGCAGCCACCATTTAAAAAGTGCGTAATAGCTTACTAGCCGAGCAATTCTGCGCCGATAATGAACGGGAGTAAGTTCTACACCGAAGCAGTGGATTACACTCATCTTCGGATGTGTGTAGTGGTAGGAGAGCGCTGTAAGCCAGATACAAGCCATACCGTAAGGAGTGGTCTCGGGGCTTACAGGTGATAATGCCGGAATGAGTAACGATAAAGCAGGTGAGAATCCTGCTCGCCGAAAGCCTAAGGTTTCCTGGGGAAGGTAAATCCGCCCAGGGTTAGCCGGTACCTAAGTCGAGGCCGAAAGGCGTAGACGATGGACAGCAGGTCAACATTCCTGCGCCACTCGAGTGGACCGATGGAGGGACGGCGTTGCAAAGGTGAGCGGTACGATTAGAAATGTCCGTAGGCGGTCATCCGGTGGGGGAGAGGCAAATCCGCCCCCATAAGCCGGAGGGCCGACTTGACCGCATTTATGTTCGGGAAATCATCAGCGCAGCGTCCAAGAAAAGCTCCTAAGGATTGAAGCTCGAGTGACCGTACTAAAACTGACACAGGTAGGCGAGATGAGAAGTCTAAGGCGCTCGGGAGAACACTGGTTAAGGAACTCTGCAAATTGGCCCCGTAAGTTCGCGATAAGGGGTACCCCCGACGGTTTATAGCCGTTGAGGGTCACAGTAAATCGGCTTCAGCGACTGTTTATCAAAAACACAGGACTCTGCCAACTCGCAAGAGGATGTATAGAGTCTGACGCCTGCCCGGTGCCGGTAGGTTAAGGAAGCGGGTTAGCCGCAAGGCGAAGCTCTCGACCGAAGCCCCGGTAAACGGCGGCCGTAACTATGACGGTCCTAAGGTAGCGAAGTTCCTTGTCGGGTAAGTTCCGACCTGCATGAATGGCGTAACGACTGAAGCACTGTCTCAACCAGTGACCCGGTGAAATTGTAGTCGTGGTGAAGATGCCACGTTCCCGCAGCTAGACGGAAAGACCCCGTGAACCTTCACTGCAGGCTGATATTGGGTTGAGGTATGCTCTGTGTAGGATAGGTGGGAGGCGTTGATCTGGGCACGCCAGTGTCCAGGGAGCCAACCTTGAAATACCACCCTGAACATGCTTTAGTTCTAACTCTGATTCCCGTGAATCCGGGCAGAGGACATTTTCAGTTGGGCAGTTTGACTGGGGCGGTCTCCTCCAAAAAGGTAACGGAGGAGTCCAAAGGTACCCTCAGCCTGGTTGGCAATCAGGCTCCGAGCGCAAAGGTAGAAGGGTGCTTAACTGTGAGACTCATAAGTCGAACAGATACGAAAGTAGGGCTTAGTGATCCGGTGGTCCCGTGTGGAAGGGCCATCGCTCATCAGATAAAAGGTACTCTGGGGATAACAGGCTTATCGCTTCCGAGCGTCCATAGCGGCGAAGCGGTTTGGCACCTCGATGTCGGCTCATCGCATCCTGGGGGTGAAGAAGCTCCCAAGGGTTTGGCTGTTCGCCAATGAAAGCGGTACGTGAGCTGGGTTCAGACCGTCGTGAGACAGGTCGGTCCCT